>Ga0075011_10000491_pt1 | contig 20961 bp, 15 predicted proteins | sample TARM_MetaG_T_14_FD_72354 | JGI IMG/M metagenome (GOLD analysis project Ga0075011, IMG submission 72354) | Freshwater microbial communities from Pennsylvania, USA, analyzing microbe dynamics in response to fracking - TARM_MetaG_T_14 | ecosystem: Environmental > Aquatic > Freshwater > River... | reverse complement strand
GCGACTCCAGATTAGAATTATGTTTTGTAGGGGATGCAGTAAGCATATAACTTACTGCTGGTAATGCATGATTTATTGTAAAAGTTTTATAAACCAAACGTTAACAAATTTAACGTCATTCAACAGGCAAATGTTTGATAATGTGATTAAGATTCCTAATCAAAGCTCTACAGATATTAAAAATCATAGCATTTCTAACTTCATAAACTTGTTTTCACCGTCAGTTGTTAGCCTGAAACGGCCCCTTATTCCTATCTGACTAAGAAATGGACGAAAACGTGTAGCGGGCAATTGCAAACGTAACCCTTCATCAGTAACCACCAATACGTTACTGGCAACACCGGAATAATGAGCCAAATAGGCCTGATACGTTATGTTAAGAGAAAAATAATAATACTTCATGATATCTAAAGCATAATTGACCCAACAAAAAAGGTGATACCTTTCGATATCACCTTTACATTATGATTAACCTTCTAACGCTTTTGAGACTTTTTCAAAAAGGTCTTTCGCTAGGTTATCCATCCCTTTCAATTGCTCTAGCTCTTTTTTGATTAGCGCTTGTCTGTGTTCATCGTATTTACGGAACTTAAGCAGTGGATCAATCAGACGAGAAGCAACTTGTGGGTTACTGCTGTTCAACTCACGTAGAATCTCTCCGGCAAAACGATATCCGGCACCGCTCTTATCATGGAAGTTCACCGGGTTATTATTCAAAAACGCGCCGATTAAGTTGCGGGTGCGGTTTGGATTCTTAAGACTGAACGCTTCATGATTCATGGTTTTCTTAATCACTTCAAGCGCATTGTCTGCCGGGTTACAACCCTGGAGCATAAACCACTTATCCATGACCAAACCATCATGTTTCCACTTATCACTGTAATCAGACATTTGCGTTTCGCGACATGGTAAGCCTGCACTGTTCGCTGCATTCATAGCCGCCATTGTGTCCGTCATATTGTTCGCATTCTGATATTGTTTCTCTGCGAGTTCGTTACCCTTTTCGGTATAAGCAAGGAAAGACAAGCAAGTGTTACGCAGTGCTCGTTTACCGATGGCATCATGACTAACGGTATAAACGTCCTGCTTAAGCGTGTGGTAAGTTGCGCTCAGTTCATCTTCCAGCTCATTCGCCAATGTCACCTTAAATGCTTTTAGTACTTTGGCGATAGCATCAACATCGACCGTTTTGTACCAACCTGAGACTTCATTGTGACTTGGCAGCGACAGCATCTCTGCTACGAAAGCCGGCTCCAGAGTATCGCTAAGTAGCACACCACGAAATGCATCAACAACCACCGGTGACAACTCAACGTCTTTATTGTTTTGTACGCGCACCACATTCTCACGAATGTATTTCGCCATCAGTATCTGACCAGCATCCCAGCGAGCAAACTCATTGGTAGCGTTTGACATCAGGAACACTAACTCTTCATCCGAATAGTCATATTCGAGTTTCACTGGTGCAGAGAATTCTCTCAACAGAGACGGAATAGGTTTCTCTGTCACATTCTCGAATACAAACGTTTGTTCAGCTTGAGTAACATCCAGAACATTTGCAACTAGAGAACCATTACACTGTAACGGAATTACCGAGCCATCTTGCGCATACAGTTCAACATCAAGCGGGATGTGCAATGCTTGTTTCTCTTTCTGATCTTGCGTTGGTTCTGTTTGCTGAGCCACTGTCAGTGAATAAGTTTTCGCCTCGGCGTTGTAGTCACTGCTAACCGTTAGTGTTGGCATGCCCGACTGGCTATACCATAAGCGGAACTGTTTGAGATCCACACCTGATGCATCTTCCATCGCCGAGACAAAATCTTCGCAGGTAGCGGCAGTGCCATCATGACGTTCAAAGTACAGTTTCATCCCTTTCTGGAAGCCATCTTCACCTAATAACGTATGCATCATTCGAATGACTTCACTGCCCTTCTCATATACGGTTAAAGTATAGAAATTATTCATTTCTATCACTTTTTCAGGACGAATAGGATGCGACATTGGGCTAGCATCCTCGGCAAACTGAGGACCGCGAATAATACGAACGTTGTTAATACGGTTGACAGCTCGAGAGCCAAGATCCGATGAAAATTCTTGATCACGGAATACAGTTAACCCTTCTTTAAGACTTAGCTGAAACCAATCACGACAAGTCACTCGGTTACCGGTCCAGTTATGGAAATACTCGTGTCCTATCACAGCTTCAATACCTAAGTAATCGGTATCCGTTGCTGTCTGGTCGTTAGCAAGAACGAATTTGGAGTTAAAGATATTTAAACCTTTATTCTCCATCGCCCCCATATTGAAAAAGTCGACGGCGACGATCATATAAATATCCAGATCATACTCCAGACCAAATCGCTCTTCGTCCCACTTCATCGAGTTAATCAATGACACCATGGCATGATTAGCACGATCTAGATTGCCTTTATCAACAAAAATTTCCAGTTCAACATTACGGCCAGACTGAGTAACGTACTTATCACGCAGTACATCGAAATCACCGGCGACCAACGCAAACAGATAAGCTGGTTTTGGATGTGGGTCTTGCCACTTCACCCAATGACGACCATTTTCTGCATCACCCTGTTCAATTTTGTTACCATTGCTGAGTAAGAACGGATACTTAGATTTATCGGCAATCACCGTTGTAGTGTATTTCGCCAACACGTCAGGACGGTCAAGATAATAAGTAATGCGACGGAAACCTTCCGCTTCGCACTGGGTACAGAATGCGCCGCCAGATTTGTATAAACCCTCTAATGCGCTGTTCGCCTCAGGGTTAATCAAAGTCACAATGGTCAATTCGAATTCAGCAGGTAGCTGATGAATTTCAAGACCGGCTTCGATCTCATTATATTGCTGCCAGTCTTCACCATTAACTTTCAAAGCCTGTAACATCAACCCTTCGCCATCAAGAACCAATGTTGTACTGTCTTGCATTTGCTTAACTTGAGAAACAGCTGTGACTGTCGTCTCGGTGTCGAATAAATCGAAGGTTAAATCTATCTGAGAAATCTGATGGGAAGGCTGAGTATAATCTTTACGATATTTGGCTTGAGGAGTTTGAGCCATTGTCGGAATCCTTTTTTACATAATGATATGTGACACTTACCGATCTTAGGCTTGTTAACGACAATAACAACCCCCTTTAACAAAAAAGAGACAGCCTTCAACCGACTATCTCTTCTTTTCGCTCACAAAGCAGACAAAATTCGGCAACTAATAGCTATCGTATTCGATCCAATACGGCATACATCGATCCACCTTCAACATCCAAGGTCAGTTGGTCTTTATTCAATGTATAACGTGTATCTTGCTCTCCAGATTCATAAAGTAAAACCAGATGGTCATCTTCCATATAATAAACCCCTTGATGAATGGTTTCATTTCCATCGATACCACTGGCTTTAAACAGAAAAACAAAATCAGGCTGCAAAATTAGTATGACTTCTTTGAGTTGATCGGTATATTGGTCCTTACCAGATAAAGAGGTACTTGACCACATACCTGCCAGTGCGTTGGGTAATGCCTTAGTGAAGGTTACGCCATTAAGAAACAACAAGTTATGGTTGCTTTTATATTCATACACCTGCGGGTCATCACTATGTAAACCTAATATGATGGTATCGCTGTTGGCAGTGTAAAAGCCTTCCCAATGATCAACACTGTAATCTTTCTTTTGAATATCAATCGCGAACGTATAATCTGATTCAAAGTTCAGCTTTATTGCAAGATAGTTTTCTTCTGATGATTCCGGGTCTGGATTTAGTAAATACCAGTCCCCCAACAGAAATGGCTGATCAAATTGCGTCAGATCACGAGTTGGCCGATCGCTGACACTGTATGCTGAGCTTGTCACCATCAAGCTGAGACAAGCGAAAATAATTGTAATCCATTTCATAGCGCTCCCCCTCACTTTCTTTAAGCTTAGGATCGACTATCAGATTTCGCTAAATTATTTGACCAATGTCACATTCAGTTGCATATGTCATAAAAAAGCGGGCTCGAAAGCCCGCTTATTAAATTGCTGATAAACTTATGAATTTATGATTTAAGCATATCCACCATAATCGATACTGACTCATTCAGATAGGCATCCGGAACTTCATAATCTTTAGGAACGTCGTCCAGCGATTGATAAGTTTCTTCACCTGCTGCTTTCTGGCGCTTATTAATACGGCTCAGCCTTTGCGCATCGGCTTCGTCACTTTCTTGCTTACGTACTTTCTCATTCAGAGACAGCGTATTATCATCTTTTTCAGCTTTATATTTAGCAATATCCTGCTCAATAAAACCAAACTCCATATCAGACGCAATTCGCTGCTCGTGTTTGGCGGTCAGTGATGTAATCAAAGAAGAAAAGTCATTTAGTTTTCCGTATTGCGCTTTATCGATGCTATCCCAAGGAAGCGCATTATCTTCGACACTTTCACCAGTTTCAGAAGCTTCAATAGCAGCCGGGAAGGCAATATCAGGGACAACACCTTTGTTTTGTGTGCTGCCACCATCAATACGGTAAAATTTCTGGATCGTATACTGCACATAACCCAGCTCTTTATCGAACATATCATAGATATGATTTAACGAACGATGCTGCTGAACCGTTCCTTTACCAAATGAATTTTCACCTAGAATAATCGCGCGACCATAATCCTGCATTGCAGCTGCAAAGATCTCCGACGCAGAAGCACTATAGCTATTAATTAAAACCGTCATTGGACCGTCATAGCTGATTTTTCCATCAGTATCACTATTCACATTGACCCGGCCATAGCTGTCACGAACCTGAACAACGGGACCACTGGTAATAAACAAACCTGATAACGCCGTTGCTTCAGTTAATGCGCCGCCACCATTATTGCGTAAGTCCACAATGATGCCGTCAACACCCTTTTCCTTCAGCTCCGTAATGAGCTTGTCCGTGTCCTGAGAAAGACCAACGTAAAAGCTCGGAATTTCAAGAACACCGATTTTTTTACCATCTTTTTCAATGAGCTCAGACTTAACGGCTCTGTCTTCTAAACGAATTTTATCACGAACAATTGTGACAACGTGACGTTTAGCATCTTTGCCTTCAGGTAGAATCTCCAGATTAACCTTCGTACCTTTCGGACCTTTGATCAGTTGCACAACATCATCAAGGCGCCAGCCAATGACATCAACCAGCTCTTCACCATCCTGACCAACACCAACAATTCGGTCACCTTCAGACAACTGATTGCTGCTTGCCGCCGGACCACCAGCGACAAGAGAGGTAATCACAGTGTAGTCATCCGTCATTTGCAAAACGGCACCAATTCCTTCCAGTGACAGGTTCATTTCTGACTGAAACTGCTCAGCATTTCGTGGTGAAAGATAACTGGTATGCGGATCAACCTGACGTGCAAACGCGTTCATGTATAGCTGAAATACGTCTTCACTGTGTGTCTGAGTTAATCGCTTAATCGCATTATTGTAGCGCTTGGAAAGTGTCTCTTTGATTTCCGGCCACTCTTTGCCTGTTAGCTTAAGACTTAAAGCATCATATTTGACCCGCTTACGCCATAACTCATTAACTTCTGCCTGATCTTTTGGCCAATCCGCTTCAGAACGATCAATTTCAATCGATTCGTCGGTATCAAAGTTGATTTCGTTGTCAAGAAGAGACAAAGCGTACTGAAAGCGTTCAAAACGACGATTCATCGACAAGTTATACACTTCAAAGGCTATTGAATTGTCACCTGCCTTGAGTTCATCATCCAGTTGCGTTGCTTTTGATTTAAAGGAGTCAATATCAGCCTGAGTAAACAAACTTCGGTTGTAATCCAGAAGCTCGACATAACGCTCAAAAATAGCTTTCGAGAACTCGTCATCAAGACTGAAATGTTTGTAGTGGGATCGAGTAAAGCGAGACGTGACCCTTTTTGCGGCAGTTTCATGCTGAGTTTCCGCAACAAGAACTGGAAGGTCTTCTTTCTGTATAGTGGCTTCAACAGCCTGAGCTGATGTTGCTGCCAGTAAAATACTAGCAGCAATCAGAGTCCATTTTGAACGGCATTTCATGCGTAGGAGTTTCTCCTTTAGGCGCGCAAGTGCTCCGCTTTTACAACCATTTGAAGGCCGTTACCAAGTTGAACACGTACATCTTCCTTATTAATTTCAACGATGGTCGCTGCCATGTTGCCTTTACCCATGTTGATGTTCACTTCTTTGCCAACGATCATTTCGTCAGAATTCAAAGCGCGAGTTTCAACTGGCTTACTTTCTGGTTTTGGCCCTTTGTTCTGAGGACGACGAGGCTGAGCCTTTTTCGCTTTTGGCTTAGCTTTCGCTTCTTCACGAGCTTTTTTACCTTGTTCTTTACGACGCGCATCAACACGAGCTTTGCTCTCAGCCAGAGCTGTTTTTGCATGCTCTACATGTTGTTCTTCAAGTTCACCACAAGCGTTACCATCGAGATCGACACGAACTGCACCAGGTTTTACGCCGTGTAGGTAACGCCATGAAGATGTGTATTGTCTTAACGCTGCGCGAAGCTGAGTTTTACTAACTTTTGGGTCCTCTGCAAGACGTTCTGCAAGGTCTTGAAAGATACCAATTTTAAGCGGTTTAGCTTCACCCTCTAAAGTAAAGCATTTAGGGAAACATTCAGCAATGTACGCGATAACTTCTTTGCTGTTTTTTAACTTTTCAGTGTTTTCCATGAGGATTCCTGGTTTATGCGGCTGGTCCGCGAGCATTAAGAGTAAATATGTTCGGTATTATAGTGACATGAATACGAAAAACCACAGGGAAAAGACAAATTATGCCTTGTTAGCCTGTGAATTGAACAGGTTTTGTACTTCTGTCATTAAAAATGTAAGTCCTTCTTCATCAATTTCAGAGAAACGACCTACATTCGGACTGTCAATATCGAGTACACCAGCAACTTTACCATTGATCGAAAATGGAATAACAATTTCCGAATTGCTCGCCGCATCACATGCAATATGACCTTCAAACTCATGTACATCATGTACACGTTGAACACTATTGGTTGACACAGCAGTACCGCATACGCCTCGTCCTACAGGGATTCTGACACAAGCAGGTTTCCCCTGAAAAGGGCCTAATACCAACTCATTGTCTCTCATCAAGTAGAAGCCAACCCAGTTAAGGTCTTCTAATTCCATATTGAGCAATGCGCTTAAGTTTGACAAGTTCGCTATTAAATCATTTTCAGATTCCAATAATGCAACAGCTTGTTTGGTTAAGCGGTGGTAATGTTCTAACTTCATATAAACTAAACTTCCAATTGAAAAATAAAGACTTCACTTTTGATCTTAATTAAGATGGCACTATAAAGACAATAGAATTCATTCTCTTATCAAATGACACATAACAAAGATACTATTAGCCGTTCTTGGCTTATAACTCAAGCAAAAAAGCATCAATCTAAATTATTGTTTGCCAATGTAATTGCTATCGCTGCCACTCTGATAAGTGTTCCTATCCCACTACTCATGCCGTTAATGGTCGATGAAGTTTTGCTTGATAAGCCTAGTACAGGTATAGCGATGATGAACAAGGTGCTGCCTGAAGCCTGGCAAAATGCTCCCGGCTACATCACGCTTACTTTGCTACTGGTTGTTATCATGCGTGCTGCCAGCCAGATGCTTAATATACTGCAGAGCAGACAGTTCACTCTCGTTTCAAAAACCATCACCTATCACATGCGTAGCAAGATGATAGATAAGTTGGGACGAATTAGTATAAAACAATACGAAACTCAGGGAAGTGGTGGAATAAACGCCCATTTAATCACCGATATTGAAACGATTGACCAATTTATAGGCTCAACGCTAAGTAAATTCATTATTAGTTTACTGACTGTTACTGGTACTGCGATTGTTCTGCTTTGGATTGAATGGCGTTTAGGTCTGTTTATTTTGCTGGTTAACCCTGTTGTCATCTACTTCTCTCGCCTTCTTGGCAGCAAGGTTAAGCACCTGAAAAAACGAGAAAATCAGGCCTTTGAGCGTTTTCAAACTCGTTTAGTAGAAACACTGGATGGTATTTATCAACTCCGCGCAGCCAACAAAGAGCGTGATTTTCTGGCTAACCTGAAAACTCATGCCAACGATGTTCGTGAAAGTGCAGACAAATATGCGTGGCAGTCAGAAGCGGCCGGACGTCTTTCATTTTTGCTGTTTCTACTTGGCTTTGAACTATTTCGTGCAGCCGCAATGCTCATGGTACTGTTCAGCGATTTATCGATAGGCCAGATGTTTGCCGTATTCGGCTATTTATGGTTTATGCTCTCTCCGGTACAGGAACTGCTCAGCATTCAGTTTTCATGGTACAGCGCAAAGGCGGCACTGGCCAGAATCAACACATTATTGGATATTGAAGAAGAGTACCGTCCGGTCAGTAAAATTAACCCGTTTACCGACGATAAAGAAGTCGATGTACGCATTTCAAATATCACCTTCTCCTACGATGGCGAAAACAATGTTCTGCGCAACCTCTCTTTAGATATTCCGGCAGGAAAAAAAGTAGCACTGGTTGGTGCCAGTGGAGGTGGGAAATCCACATTAATTCAGCTGCTAATCGGCGTCTATCGTGCAAATTCAGGTGAAATTCGTTTCAATGGTGAAACATGTGATGATATTAGTTTTGATGTCATCCGCAGCGAAATTGCTGTTGTACTACAACAACCTATACTATTTAATGACACGTTGAGAAGTAACTTAACTCTGGGCGGTGATCATGATGAACTGTCGTTATGGCGTGCTCTGGAAATTGCACAAATGCAAGACGTTATCAAACAACTGGATCAGGGCCTAGACACACAAATAGGTCGTAACGGTATACGCTTGTCTGGTGGACAACGACAACGTCTCGCTATTGCTCGCATGATCCTTAGTAATCCAAAATTTGTGATTCTTGACGAAGCAACATCAGCACTTGATACCGCGACAGAGAGTGCACTGCATACAGCGCTGAACGGCTTTTTAAAAAACCGAACAACACTTATCGTGGCACATCGCTTATCGGCAGTTAAACAGGCTGATTTGATCTACGTTCTTGAAGACGGAAGCGTTAGCCAAACGGGTACACATGGAGAGTTAGTTGAACAACAAGGCTTGTATCAAACCCTGTACGGAAGCATACAGTCGCACAATACTTAGTGACAGGGTCACAAAAATGCGATGGTTTTATGAAATTTGAGTCAATCAAACACTTGGCTGAGCCTTCTGCTATACGGTTATGTCAGGGGTGTGAGTTACCCGTCGATGTTATTGCGGTGGAAAAAGGTAAAAGTGCCTATTGTCCGAGATGCGGTACTCAGCTCTACCGTGGTGGGCGCCCTTCTCTTTCAGGTAATCTGGCTATAGCGATTACCTGTTTGCTACTTTTTGTTCCATCACATTTCTTTAACTTCATCAGCATTCGTTTAGTGGGAATGATGATCCCGGCGACACTACCAGGTGGTATCGTCGCGCTTATCAACGAGGGGTATATCCCCTTAGCCATTCTAGTGTGCTTCTGTGCCTCTATTGCCCCTTTTATCGTCTGCTGTTCAGTGGTGACCACGCATATCGCCCTTCGCTACAATCACTTTATTCTGTTTCGCTACTCTTTATTAATTATTCAAAAATTAAAATCGTGGGTCATGATCGATGTCTTTTTGATCAGCATTGCGGTTTCCTGCTTCAAACTCAATGACATTTCAGACATCTTCATCGGCCCCGGATTATACGGACTGGTATTATTACAAATTTCTACAGTACTGCTTATCAGCCGCATAAGTGTCCGCCGATACTGGGAAGCTTGGCGGCCGGAAAAAGACTACCCGTTAGAGAGCAAACATATTCACTGCCACAACTGTCACCTATCTCAACCTGAAAACTCGCGCTGCGTTCGCTGCCATAATAAGCTTCACCACCGCGAACCGAAATCGATCGAAAAAACCTGGGCTTATCTGATCGCTGCCACCGTGGCTATTTTCCCAGCCAACCTGTTACCCATTTCCATACTTCTGACCAATGGGCAAAGGTTAGAAGATACGATTTTTTCGGGTGTTGCGTCACTGATAAACAGTGACATGATTGGAATCGCTGTGATCATTTTCGTCGCCAGTATCGTTGTACCAGTCGCGAAGATTATTGGACTCGCTTATTTACTGTTAGCTATCAAATTTAAGCGAAAAATATTTTTCCGTCAGAGAATGATCATATACTTTGTTATCAAGTGGATAGGAAAATGGTCCGTTATGGATCTGTTCGTAATATCAATTATGCTGACATTAGTCGACCGCGGACAACTACTCGATTTTACTCCCGGTTACGGTGCCATCGCTTTTGGTATGGTGGTGGTATTAACGCTATTAGCAGCGGAAAGCCTGGACCCTAGACTAATTTGGGACAACTATCCTCAAGAAAAATCAACACAAGAGCCTGTCGATGAATAAAGAAGTTAATCAACAAACATCATACGTACCGGATGTAAAAAGAAACAAAGGCATTTCTCCGCTTTGGATCTTACCGATATTAACTGTGGTTCTTGCTGGTTGGTTAATTTTAAAAGCGGTGCACGATGCAGGTGACCGTATACAAATCTACTTTTCCAATGCTCAGGGATTAGTTGCCGGGCGAACTCCCGTTCGCTATCAGGGACTTGAAGTCGGGATGGTGAGAGACATTAAGCTTTCTCCCGAGCTCGATAGTATCTATGTCGATACTGATATCTATCCGGATGCAACACGGTTGCTGTCTGAAAACACTCGATTCTGGCTGGTCAAACCAACCGCAAGTCTATCCGGAATATCCGGCCTGGATGCACTGGTATCCGGGAACTATATTGCAATTCACCCCGGCGATGAAATCATTTCTGATAGTAGTGAGAAAGCCGAACACCCCGACAAATATCAGGCATTAGATTCAGCACCGACAGATCTGCTGACCAATCAGGGGCTAACCATTACGTTAAAAGCGCGAGACTTAGGTGGTATTTCGGTTGGCTCACAAATCATGTACAAAAAGATCCCTATTGGTGAAGTATTCAGTTATGAGCTGGATGAAGACAATAAATCAGTGATTATTCAGGCTTCTATTGAGCAACAATACCGCAATGTCATAACAACAGAGAGTCGTTTCTGGAATGTTAGCGGTATTGGTGCAAACATTGGCCTGAGCGGTGTGGACGTTCGTTTGGAAAGTATGAGTGCACTTTTCAGTGGCGCTATTGCGGTTGACTCTCCAGATCAAGGCGAACCCGCGCAGCAGCACGCTGAATTTAAACTCTACCCCGATTTGAAAACCGCTGGTCGCGGTGTGGCGATCAAAATCGTTCTGCCCGATGACAACAAAATTGGGGTATCCGGTGCACCCATTATGTACAGAGGCTTAGAAATCGGTCAGATAACTAATTTACAGCTGGATGACGAGCATGAGCAAATTATCGCCTCAGCAGCGATTCAGCCCGTCTTTAGTGATATGTTAAACAGTGGCAGTCATTTCGTTCTTGAAGAAGCCAAAATAGGCTTAACCGGGGTCGAAAACATATCCAACTTGTTCAAAGGCAATTATCTGACTTTAATACCCGGTCAGGGAGAACGCTCACGCCGCTTTACTGCCATGCGTAAACAAGAATTCAGTCAGGCGCAAACGGAATCGGTCGCGGTCAAACTTATCTCTGACAGTTCATATGGATTAACAGCGGGAACAGAAATTCTTTACCGGGGTATTTCTGTTGGTACAGTCACCAACGTGACTCTGACACCAAGCCAAGTAGTGTTTGAAACTCTCATTGATGAAGAGTATGTGTCGTTTATCGGTTCAGACAGCCGTTTCTACGTGACAGGCACGGCATCAGCAGAGCTGACTGAATCAGGCTTAAATGTATCTATTCCGCCAGCGAAACAGCTGTTAACCGGTTCAATCAGTTTTGTCAGCGAAGGGGCGCAAAACATCCAATCGCAGTATCATCTGTATCAAAGCCAGTCGTTGGCAGAGCTGGCAAAATATAATCAGTCAGGTACGCAGAGTTATACATTAATTGCGGATGAACTGCCTCCGGTCAATGCCGGAAGCCCAATCCTGTACCGCAACCTGCCAGTAGGTAAAGTCGCCAGTTATACCCTTACTTCAAACGGCGTTGAAATCAAAATTAAAGTCGAAAATCAATACAAACACTTGGTAACGGCTAACACTGTGTTCTGGAATCGTTCCGGTGTTGAAATCGATGCATCATTAGCAGGAGTAAGCGTCAAAGCGGCGCCTTTACAAACTCTGATTCAAGGTGGTATCGCATTTGACAACCTGGAGGGTGTTGATAATAAATCCGATCAAAAGTGGATTCTTTACCCAAGCTATCAGCAGGCTCAGAAATTTGGCAAAACCATCACGCTCACGGCTCCGGCAAGTGTTTCAGTTGCTGAAGGCACTAATATAAAGTATCAGGGAGTGAGTGTTGGTGAAGTGACTCAGGTTAAACCCAGCTTTACTACTGACCAGATCACAATAACAGCCCGAATTAAACCAGACTACAGCGATAATATTGCGGTGGCAGGTTCGGTATTCTGGATTGAAAAAGCCAAAGTCAGTCTAACTCAGGGAGTAGAAAATTTAGAAAACTTACTCAGTAAGTCGATTGGAGTCAAACCTGGTCACGGTCAACCTTTATACGATTTTCACTTATCAGAATTGCCGTACCAAAAATCAAGCATATCATTCACTTTGCAAAGCGAAGATAAAGGTTCAGTTTCAGTCGGCACACCTGTACTGTTCCGAGGTATGGACGTCGGCAGAGTTACTCGAGTTCAGTTAGGAAACCTGGCCGACCGAGTGATTTCAACCATAGAAATTGAACCTGAATACAGCTACCTGGTTAGACAAAATAGTGTATTTTGGAATGTTTCCGGTGTCGATGTCTCGATTGGGTTGTCGGGTGCGGACATCAAAGCGGGCACCTTTGATAGCCTGGTAAGGGGTGGCATCACTTTCGCTACTCCAGAACAGAATCAATTAATGCCACAGGCCAAAGCCGGACAATCGTTCTACCTTTACCCAAGATCTGAAGAAAGCTGGACTCAGTGGCGCACGCCGATTCCTAAACCAGATTAGGCGCTAAGGCGGGCCCTGAATACTGTCTCTAAGTCCGCCTTGATTTTATGCCAGAGTCACCGCTTCAATTGCCCCGCTGTTAAGGGTATAATCCGCCGCCTAATCCTTAAGGTCTGTTACCTTTTGCGATGATTTTTACAGTAATTTGTGTGTTCTTTAGCTAAGACATCGTTTATGACGTGTAGTCACTCTCCATAAATAAGCGATCGCCGAAGATAAAGCGTTCGAAATACTGCCCGAAGGGTTCGAATAAATGCGTTTTACTCGAACAAATTTAACCTCAAAAGGTCAACAGACCCTAATAGAGATACCGTTTTGCATCCTAATATTACCTTTCCCGAGCAGTTTCTTACCTCAATGGCTGAGATCCTGCCTGCTGACCTGAACATGGAAGATTTCATAGCTGCATGTCAGCGCCCTCTGCGCAAAAGCATACGTGTAAATACACTCAAAGTTTCTGTCGCAGAGTTTGCTTGTCGGGCCGAAGATAAAGGATGGAAATTGGAACCTGTTCCCTGGTGTGATACCGGTTTCTGGATTGACGCGGATGAGAGTGAAATTCCGTTGGGAAATACCGCCGAACATATGGCAGGCTTATTCTATATTCAGGAAGCCAGTTCCATGATGCCAGTGTCTGCACTGTTTGCCCATGCTGAGGACAATTATCAGTCAGTGCTTGATACTGCTGCCGCGCCAGGTTCGAAAACGACGCAGATTGCAGCGTTGATGGAAAACAAAGGGATACTGGTGGCGAATGAATTCTCCTCAAGCCGGGTAAAAGTACTGCATGCCAATATTGAGCGTTGTGGGATCCGCAATACCGCGCTGACCAATTTTGATGGTCGCGTCTTTGGCGGATGGTTGCCCGAGCAGTTTGATGCGGTATTACTTGATGCCCCCTGCTCTGGTGAAGGCACGATTCGCAAAGATCCTGATTCATTAAAAAACTGGAGTAAAGAATCGATTCAGACCATCGCCGATACACAAAAAGAACTGATTGAAAGCGCCTTCCAGGCATTAAAGGTCGGCGGCACTCTTGTCTATTCAACTTGTACTCTGAGTCGCGAAGAAAACCAGCAGGTTTGCTGGCACCTCAAAAATACCTTTGGTGATGCAGTGCTCTTTGAATCGTTATCCGAGCTGTTTCCACAAGCATCGAAAGCGTTAACCGAAGAAGGTTTTCTGCACATTTTTCCACAGGTTTACGACTGTGAAGGCTTCTTCGTCGCGCGTATTCGCAAACTTGAATCGGTCGCAACGCCACAGGTAAAAAAACGTTTAGGCAAGTTTCCTTTTGAGAAAGCCAGCAAAAAAGTCAGCCAGGATATACACGCCAAGCTTATGCAGAGCTTAGAGATAACTCTCCCCGAAGCCTGCAGTATATGGTTGAGAGATAATGACGTTTGGTTATTCCCTGATGCTCTAGAACCCATGCTGGGCGAATTACGCTTTTCACGAATGGGAATCAAAATAGCGGAAGCGCATAAAAAAGGATATCGCTGGCAGCATCAGGTTGCGACAACACTAGCAACAGGAACAGAAAGCAATTGCGTAGTACTATCGATTGATGATGCTCGCGAATGGTACATGGGCAGAGATGTCCGCCCACAAGGGCAATCTGGTCAGGGAGAAGTTATCGTTCGGTTCGGTAATGATGTGATTGGATTAGGAAAATGGGTTGGAAACCGAGTCAAAAATGGGCTACCAAGAGAACTGGTAAGAAATAAAAACCTCTTTTAGCCCCACAAACTATCGTATGAAATGCTAATTTGTGGTCGCTAAACACCAATCATGTACTACAATTAATTTCAAAGGGTCAATGACTCAATAGCATTAGCGCAGGCTCTTCGGAGCCATTCCCCTAGGCCCAAAAGCATATCGCATTCGGGCCTTTTTTTATCAGGCTAACCGAATACCATCTTTTTCAATCACGATCTTCCCCTGTTTGTACAGTGTGCCAATCGACTTTTTAAATGTGCCTTTGCTGGTGCGGAACTCAGAAAATATGGCTTCCGGAGTTGATTTATCACTTAGAGGCAGAAAACCGTCTTTTTTCGCCAATGTCTCCATGATTTTTTCGCTCAGGTCATCCATTTTTTCAACGCCAACCTTTTGCAGAGAAAGATCAATCTTACCGTCAGGCCTAACGTTTTTTATAAACCCTTTAAGTCTTTTGCCAATAAACAACTTTCCGAACACATCAGACGGAAAAATCATTCCCCAGTGCTGCCCATTGACGATGGCTTTAAAACCAAGATCAGAACGTTCAGCAATAATTAAGTCAACCTGCTGGTTCGTACTGTAATGAGCCGGTGTTTTGTCCAGCCATTTGTTAAACTTCGTTGTCCCAACGATACGTCCGGACGCTTTATCCGTGTAAACATAAACCAATACTTTCTGGCCCGGCTTAAAGCGAGTACGCTGCTCACTGAAGGGTAACAGCAAATCTTTATTTTTAATTCCCCAGTTTGCAAAGGCACCGGTACTATTTACGCTTTCAATGGTCATCAACCCCCACTCACCAACTTGTGCAACAGGCTTTTCAGTCGTTGCCGCCAGTTGATTATCGGAGTCAAAGTACAAGAATACGTCAACATAATGTCCAGGCTCTACAGACTCTGGCGCCATGCGCTTCGGGAGCATTGTTGTGCCATACTCACCTGCATCCAAAAACAAACCAAACTCAGCGATTTTGACCACTTCCAGACTGTTTATCTTGCCAACGTTAATCATTTAATTCTGTCTCACCTCAAATTTGCAGAGATTATACGTGATCTCTGTTATGCTTTCGCCTGTTGTTCAAAGAAAATTTTGTCATTTTTTCAAAGATATTCATCAGGACCTTGGAAATAAGCATAGGAGTTATTGTTGATCACCGTAGACAAGCAAGATGCTGTTACATTAAAAATCACAACAGAAATGTCAGAGAGTAAACATCTCGATTTCGACATGTATCTGTTTGTACCAGGAGAGTTGGGATTAAGCTCTGAACTGGTGAGTGAAACGGATTTTTTCTACAGCTCAATTCATCAAAAACGAGCTTACTACAGTGACGAAATACTACTTCCCTTGATTCACAGTCGTCTGGCCAAACGAGGGCGTCTGTCACAAACACAATATCGTGTTAGCCTAAGTTTGTTTGCTTATCAATACGTTATTGCATTAGATAAAGCGGTGAGTCAGCTCAATAACAACAGTGACAGCGTCACAGAAGATGAGGTTGATACCGTCATTGAGCTGTCAATTGCCATTCTAAAAAGGCTGCGGAGAAGTATTCCCTATGAAGAAGGGTTAAAGCGCTATTACGCCAATATCGACAATTATCTTTCATGGTACAGTGAGCAAAAATTCTTATCGATGATATCTCAATTACCGAGAGATAAAGAGTATAAGACGATAAAAGAACGTTTAATCACTCTGGTTGAACGCGAGCAGGCTCACAGAGCTCTGAACCATTACAACTCAGTCAAAGCAGATAAAGATATCACAAGGCTCAGTAACAAGATGCGGCTGTTACGCAGGCTGATTGAGCACCCCGTTATTCTTAAAGAGAAAGTGATCTCACTGGGCAATAATGTCAGACGCGGTGTTAAAGGACTGGCCACCGGTTTAGTCATGTTATTTGTGACCATCACCGTCATCCTCGCCCGGGATTATTGGGGAGAGATTACCGCCTCTTTCATCATCGCCATGTCATTTATCTACGCACTTCGTGAAATATTTAAAGACGATCTAAAGGACATTCTATGGCGCTGGTTACGCAAAGGGAAACCGCGCTGGCGTCGGCGTTATTTCGACCCGACCACCAATAAACAAGTAGGACAAAAAGTAGAGTGGCTTGATTACAAATCACTCTCATCGCTGCCAGACCGTATCAAATGGATACGTAAAAAGCGTGTAGTTCAAAGAGAAGAAACCATTCTTCATTACCGTTCAGAAACTGAAATGACAACGTCGCGCTTTTTAAGTGGTTATGAAGAAACACGAGACGTCATGTTTGTTGATTTACGTGTACTCACCCGATTAATGGATAAAGGATCGAATCGTATTTATACACTGAATAATGGTCAGGTCAGCCGCGAGTCGGTAGAAAAACGGCACCTGATCAATTTAATTATCAAAGAAGACAGTCACACGAACAATCCGCGCTACTATCGCTGGAAAGTCATTCTCAACAGAAGCAAAATCGTCGATATAGAAAAAGCAGAACTCCGCAACGATTAATACCAACCTGCATAAGTTTCTGTGCATTCTTGCTTGCTAAAAACAGGCCGAGGTTTACCTCCGGTGTGAAGGTAAACCTTTTACATTAGCGCTTATCAATTCGCTTGAGCGATAGGGTCAAATTAAACTCAGCCATAGGTTCATCACCATGCAGAGAGGGACAGGTTGCAACAATTTTGACGTCTTGGTTAATCCTCTCCCCTGTCGCTATCGTCTCATCAAGCATTGCATCAATCAGCTCACCATCATCGCAACGAAAATGTACATCGGGTTCTGGTCGTTTATAAAACTCCCCTTTAACGGCTTTAAATGCCAACGACACTTTTTCTCCACGCTTTGATGCCTTATCCATTGCCATAAAACCACCAGCGACATCAGCTCCCACGGCGAGCACCCCAAAGTACATGCTGTTCAGGTGGTTTTTATTTCGCCGTTTAAGCGGGATTTTGATGACTGTCGATTGATCATTCAAAGAGAGTATTTTAGGACGGCATGCCCAGATAAGCGGCACTTTTAAAAAACCAAATAACCTGAGATACCAGTTTGCCTTTGTAAGTGGAGAGAACATGATTACTGACCTTTTATTTTTATTCTAGCTAGCTGCAATACCTGCATATAGCTTGTTGTTAGAGTAATACCGTTTCAGTACTCATTTTTTCCGGTTTTCATAAGCTAAAGTGGTCAAATAGCAACTGAAATTAGTATAAATACTCGATATTTTTGCCAGTAGAATGGAACCCATTAACACAGTCAACATTTTGTTAACAAAAATAAGAAGCCAGCGAAAAATCTCGCTGGCTTACATTAGAGTTTGTGATGTCTGCGATCAGAAATTAAATACAGACTGAGGCTGAACATGTTCGGCTAAAAACTCGGCTAGCTTAGGAAAACTCTCCAGCTCCCGGGTGACCACAATAACGGGCTTTTTAGTAAAGTTAGCCGCTTTCACTGCGATCATCGCCAACTGGCTAACCGCTTCACTTTGCGGATTGTACAGATAACTCAAAGCTTCGTTGTGCTTGTCAACGCCTAACGTCATCTGAGTCAGCTCATCCCAGTCGATCACAATCCCATCAAAGTATTGCAGCAGTTTGTCCGCCAACAGTGCAGCAGACGGCACACTGCATGAATAAAGTACTTTCAGACCGTTAAGGCCACGAGGTAGCCCCTGCTCTGCTAAACGGTCGATAATCGTTGCTGCATCACTAAGCGCACGTACAAATGGCACCACTATCTCAACATCATGACCAAGCTGCTGTAACTGTTTAATCACTTTGCACTCCATCGCAAACGCTGAAGAGTACGCTTTTGAAGCGAAACGTGAAACACCACGTAACCCCATCGCCGGATTAACTTCCTCTACTTCCAGAGCACCACCAATCAAAGCTTTAAATGTGTAACTATCTGAACCACTTAAACATACCCTGATGCAGCGATGATCATCGGTGATAGCCTGACTGATTTTATCTGTAAGTGTTGAAACAAAGTGATCTTCAACTGACTGACCATTTAACAATGATTGCAGTGAGTTTTGTTCCAACTCCGAAAGCATCTCAACGCCAGTCGTTAATGCAGGGTGATAAAATACACTCTCTGCAATCAGCTCTGATAAGGACACAAACAAAGCATCACTGGTTTGTTGCTCACCTGTTACTGGGAGTGTATTCCCAAATGCCAATTCTTGATGGATGGCTCCTTGCTGTTCAAAACTCATTACTGCTCCAATTATCGTTTTGTTATTAAGGTCGAAAATACCGAGTCAAATAGAAAAAAACAAGCTCAAACTCAATAATTATTTATAAAAAGTGAATATTATTTCACTTTACAGTTTTTATAGGCCCCTAAACACTCGTAACAGTTTATTATGGCAGATAAATTCGCTATCTTTAGCGCTTCGCAATAAAAGGACAGGCTACCGCCTTATGCCAACTAAAACAGATGAATTAAGAACCCAGGCTATGGGACCAATGCCAACTCCGGCAGAACTTAGTCAGGCACACCCGATTACGGATGAAGTTGCTGACCGAATTTCCAATTCACGTCGTCAAATTGAAAATATCCTGACCGGAGAAGATGATCGCCTATTAGTTATTGTAGGCCCTTGTTCAGTCCATGACACAGAAGCAGCTCTCGATTACGCAAATCGTTTAGCGACAATACAACAACAATACAGCAAAGAGCTGTTTATTGTAATGCGTACATACTTTGAAAAACCTCGCACCGTTGTTGGTTGGAAAGGATTGATCACCGATCCTAATTTAGACGGCTCTTATGCGCTTGAAACCGGGTTAAACAAAGCCCGTAAGTTGTTACTTGATATTAATAAACTTGGTCTGGCTACTGCAACCGAGTTTCTCGATATGATTACCGGCCAGTACATTTCTGACCTGATTACGTGGGGAGCCATTGGAGCCCGGACGACCGAGTCACAAATTCACCGTGAAATGGCTTCGGCATTGTCATGCCCGGTAGGTTTTAAAAATGCGACCAATGGTAATGTGAAAGTGGCGATCGATGCTATCCGTGCGTCTCATGCTTCACATTATTTTTACTCTCCAGATAAAAATGGTCGTATGACGGTTTATCGTACCAGTGGTAATCCCTATGGACATATCATCCTTCGCGGCGGAGAATCAGGACCAAACTATGACGCAGCTTCTGTAGAAGCCGCGTGTGATCAATTAGCTCAGTTTGATTTAGCGCAAAGAGTCGTCGTCGATTTCAGTCATGCTAACTGTCAAAAGCAGCATCGTAAGCAGTTAGATGTCGCCAAAGATATCTGTCAGCAGCTTAGATCAGGCAGCCATAAAGTCGCGGGTATCATGGCAGAAAGTTTTATTGAAGAAGGAAACCAGTCAATGGTCGATCTTGATAAACTGTCCTATGGTAAATCTATTACCGACCCATGCCTTGGCTGGAAAGATACTGAAACGATGCTCTCAATGCTGGCGGAATCCATTCAGGTACGCCGTTGTAATCAACAATAAGGAATTACGTCAACATGCCTTCTTTCGATATTGTTTCTGAAGTAGATACCGTAGAACTACGTAACACCGTGGATAACTCTAACCGAGAACTGGCAACTCGTTTCGATTTTCGTAACGTAGAAGCCAGTTTTGAACTCAAAGATGAGACGGTAAAACTCTCAGCGCCAGAAGACTTCCAGCTAACACAAATGATGGACATTCTGCGCAATAATTTGGCAAAACGTGGAGTCGACCCTCGTTCAATGGACACTCAAAAGTCTGTACACTCCGGCAAGTTCTGGTACAAAGACGTGGTGTTCAAACAAGGTATTGATACGGTGCTGGCCAAGAAAGTGGTCAAAATGATCAAAGATGAAAAGTTGAAAGTTCAGGCATCTATCCAAGGTGACAAAGTGCGTGTAACCGGTAAAAAACGCGATGACCTGCAAACAGTCATAGCTTTTCTAAAAGCGTCAGAGCTGGAACAGCCGTTCCAGTACAATAACTTCCGCGATTAATTCACGCTCTATCCTATATATAAAAAAATCCAGTCAATGACTGGATTTTTTTACCCTTGGATCTTTTTAGTTATACTAATCTGGATAAGTTAGTGTTCAGATAATTGCGTAGAAAAAACGCTAAGAACAAGGCATAGATTGCCGCTAACTCGTTATTCTAATGAC
>Ga0075011_10000490_pt1 | contig 20976 bp, 18 predicted proteins | sample TARM_MetaG_T_14_FD_72354 | JGI IMG/M metagenome (GOLD analysis project Ga0075011, IMG submission 72354) | Freshwater microbial communities from Pennsylvania, USA, analyzing microbe dynamics in response to fracking - TARM_MetaG_T_14 | ecosystem: Environmental > Aquatic > Freshwater > River... | reverse complement strand
TAAATGTCATCTCTATTGGTTAATTTTTGGTTAATTATAAAAAAATCCCATCCACAAGAAACTTGCGAATGGGATTACACTGCGATGTATGGCGTGCCCTGAGGGATTCGAACCCCCGACCTTCCGGGTTTAATTTGCTGTTTTAAACTAAACCAGAATGTATTAACCATGCCATTTTTTTACCGAAAAAACGATGGAACGCCGATAGTTTTAACACCTCATTCGGTTAAAATTCGGTTAAACTATTATCAGTTTGCCAAGTATTTCAACTTATTTATTGATTTAACAAGCATATCTTTTTTTTCCATTATAACAGATTAAATCATTAATTACCATTGTTATTAAATAACTTTGAATTATGTGTTTTAATACAAAGCCCCCGGCCAATGCCTGGGGCTTTGTTCGTTACCAGCTTTAATGCCGCCGCCGTAGACTGTTCGCCCATGGGTGCCACATACCGCACCCACCCACACCCATTAAGGTTTGTTTACGGGTTTGCTTTAATTAACAGTACCCCAATCACCACAGGCTGCCAATAATAAAGTCGTGGAAGTCGCAAGATAAATGGCTAACGAACCTTAATGTCGACGATTAACCAACAATGCCATTTATCTGAGAAGCCACGGCACACGGGGCAGATTAAACTTTTATTAAAAAGGTCGCGTAACGTAACGGGGTGCTATACCCCGTAAACATAATAGTAACAAAATGAAAGCTTAGTTTACAAGATTATTTGTAAAACTTAACAGCTTTTCCAGCTCTACTTTATCAATGTTTTTTAGCACCGCTAATAATTCTGTGCACATCGGATTATCACGTAAAAAATCAACCAGTTCCAATTCATACTTATCTACTGGATAGCCTGGTGTCTTATCTTTGCTAATTTCACCAACTTCATAACCCGCATCTGTTTTTGAGATAGCTTCGCTGACAATATAGACTGTCACATCATTACTCACAACATCAACATCTTTGTTGTGTTCTTGGGTATAAAATAGTTCTTTAACTTCTGGTTCCACTGGTAAGATTTGTTCGCCCAGCAGAATATTGTAATCTACCTGAAAAAATACCGCTATTTTTTTTAACACTTCAAAATTTGGTTCTCTTCTACCTTGCTCATACATGGTAATTGCCGATGGCGAAATTTCCAATTCTTTCGCCAGTATAACTTGACTAATTTCTTTTTGTTTTCTCAAGCATTTGAGATTTTCACTGAAAATACTCATCTGAAACACCTCTCTTTTGAAAAATTATAACACGAAATGTAAGTTTTGTAAATAGAAATCGCACGTTTCGTGCTTGCAAAATCACACGTTTCGTGTTATAATTATATTAATAAAACAACTGAACTTGAATCAAATTAGTGCGGAAATATTGCATTCATACACCGTTTGCGTGTAAAGAAAGGATGTCCAATTATGAAAACGAAACAAGATTTATTTGAAGGTTTAACGGCCAAACAACATTTGAATTTACTGGCAAAAAGCACCCGGCAATTGCATGAATTATCAAATTATAATAGCATCTTGCTCGCCTATAAACCTTTGGAAGTTCAGATCTGCAGAGGTATCGAAGCACTTGCCGACGCAGCTGGCAAAGAAATCAAGACAACCCCTTTTAATTGTAACAACTACCCCAACAAACTGCAATTCAAATATAAAGGGGTGCTGTTCTACCAGCTACATCGATAAAAAAACGTGAAAGATGGCAACCCCGTCTTTCTCGTTTTTTATCAAGGGATGTGTTTACATTACCTTAAATGCGGTATATGATAAATTAGAATAAACCATGGAGGACAAAAATGAATAGTTATGCTTCAACAGCTTTAAAAGCGGCCGATTTAATTTCACAGGGGCTTGATCCCAAAAACGCATGGGAAAAAGCCAGTTTCCATTATTTTAAACCTGGTAGTGCCGCTCAAAAAAAAGGTTGTCCTAAAAATGCTTTTTTAGGTCTTTATGGCGTAAACCCCAATGGCAAAAATGCCACTTATGCTAGAAATGCTGTAAACTATTTAAGAAAAAATCCAAATTATAAATCAATCGGTAATTTATGGTCTATTGCAAGGGGCGAGAATGAAATTTGTCATAATTCACAGATGCATGTTGTGCTAGCCCTTTGGAATGCCGGTTATATAAAATAAGATTAAGCAAACATACCCCCGGACGGTTGCCGGGGGTATATCCAAAGCTGTCAATTTTACACATATCCAATTTGACTTATTTTAAGCACACCTCGTCTTAGCGGCGTAATACTAAATGTTTCCAATTCAAATTCTTCTAACTGAAATGGTTCAAATGCAAATTCTTCCAACTCAAATTCCGGGTCCACAAACTCATCGATCTCAAATATGTCGATGCCCAGCTCTTTAATGACTTCATCCGGCAGTTCATAATCCTGATCGACAATACCAAAAAACGTAAAACCTGACTCGACGCAAAACGATAAACACACGCTTTTACCGGCGGTGTAGGCAAAGCTGCCGATGATCCCACCAACAAAACTACCCAGCATAAAGCCAATCACCGGTAACGCCGGCAGCAAGGCTTGTCCAATGAAAGCACCTGAAATACCAAATGACGCCGTGAATATATCACGGGCACAGGCATCAGCAAACTCGGCTCTAGACATTTTACCAGTTGCCACGAAAAACGAATTTTGTATTGCATGCATCAGAATGACTGTCGCCGTAGCAATCAGAGCCGGTGTTACAGCCTTTAATGTTTCACCCAATAAACCTGAAGCAAATGTGGCGGTGATGCCGGCAGCCACCGAACCGTTGATAAAGCCTTCAACCGGTGCCGTCACAGCATTTAGGCCAAACTCAATAAAGCTCGCTTGATCAATGACACCGGTACTAATCAGTTCCATTATGATTTTACCGATTTCCGGTGCGAGTTTAACGACCGCACTGATTGCTGCTGCGGTTAAGCCGGCTTTTAATGCCTGCTGCATAATATACTCAGCTTTAATAAAATTTTCAGTGACTAAGCCATATTTTTTGGGATCAAAACTGTCCTTTTTCATATCTTTGACGATTTTCAGGGCCTGTTCATCGGTTAAACCCTGCGATGAAAAACCTTTCTCTTCAATTGTTGCCCTGGCATTTTCTGCCGTATGTGCATAAGATTTCGAAACGTCCGGGCGGATTTCCTGATTGCGAAGAACCTGTCGGTGTGCAGAATCGCGGATCCCCCCGCTATCGTATTGATCTTTGGGGACGACTTTTCCGGTACTGTCATATTTTGAATTACTGAGTTCTTTGGCCGTATCTGCTGCAGTTTTATAATATTTAGACTGAAAACCTGTCGTCTGACCGTTGTTATTAATGTTTATATCGTTGACAGGATGGTTTGTTTTATCCACGGTGGCAAAAATATTTTTGCCACCTTTGGCAGCAACATCAGCATTAAAGGTGCCGGCATGCCAGTCCTCTGCAACAAAACCTTTTGTCGATGTATCATTTGCATTAAAACGCTGTACAGTTGTACTTTTCATCTCGTCGATCGTTTTATTTAACTCATTCTGCACTGATTTTACATAATCAGCCCCTCTAAACCCACCATAAAAACCATCCGCATTTTTAGCAAAATTATGGTAACCTCGTTCAAAATCAGTCACTGGTTATGCCTCCAAAAATTTTGTAAGACCCTCTTCAAAAAAGGTTTTGACGACGCAATCATATTGAATTTTCCGAATCTCTTGGCTTCTCAGTATCAAACCGCTACTATTAGCAGCATCTTTAACCATTGATTTTGCAAAGCCAAATACCTTGGCGGCACCGATAGGTGGTGTAATACCAGGTAACTTTAACGCTGCGTTATTATTATCTTCATTTGTGTTGGTATCAATAAAGATTGCAAACGGATTATCTTCCTTTTTATATTCAGTTTTCAAATAATCGAATTCGTCTTTACTTAAAAGACGCTTCTCGACATATACCACCGCACGATTCCCGAGCCAACCATACTTCATGCCAGTATTTTCATATTCAAATTTAATATTCGGGATAATATTTTTAGCTGCTTTTGTTTCGCCGATAAAGATAATCTCTGTATCCGAGGTGATCTTACTTAACGAATCTTCATACACCTTTTCGTCCCAGAGTGCAACGGTGTATTCACCTTTTTCTCCAATTAAGCCCACTAGTAAATTAGCCGGCACTCTTTCTTCGTTGCCGTAGACAATAATACAATTTTTCTTAGCCATCTCCGCACGTACCCCTTTTTGATTAGACTTATATAACCTATCTTCGCAAAATACTACTTTAATTTTAACTCTAATCACAGTATTTGACAATGACAACAGTTGAAATGATGTAAATCTGCTTTATGAATATATTATTACAAGATACCTCCCAAATTTGGTATAGGTGACCATAATTTTGAAAAAATAAAACCCCGGCACAAAGGCCTGGGCAACAAAGAAAGAGGTTTTAGATGAAATTTTTATAAACAAAATCGTTGCGTGAAAAAACTACAAATGACAGAACAATAAATTGGGATAACGGATCACGCCGATTCCCTGGCTAACCGCAAAGTCAGCCATCTGGGCCATGGTGTGGGTGTTCATGTGGCCAGCAAAATAAGCGTTGAAGACTGCACCGGTGAAGTGACAAAAATTGGAAACACCGCTTCCGGAAACACAGGCGACACCAACCCACGGACAGTGACCACCCGATAATATTTATAGATTATTCTTTATGAAGAGGATTCCCCGGTGAAAGTTTTAATGCGTACCTCTTCCCTCGCCCGGGGCTCTCTTCGCCGCTGGTCACAACTGCCGACGACCCTGCGGCAAGGCTACTATTACTTTAATCTTCTTACTGCCGCCACCGGCCACAAGCCGTGGCTTTGTTTGCGGCCGCTTCAACTGCACCGATTCAGCGTACTGGCTTCGCTATCGCTACGCCCGAACTACTAATCATTTTCGCTTTAGCCTTCCCGTAACCCAGCTCGAAGACAGTTAAATTTGCAAAGAAAATCAATCGTTTTAAATTATTCACTACTTAATTTGCGATGGCACGGATCACAAATCGAAATACAATATGTTTATAATAGGTCCCAAAGATGACCAATAAGAACTGCCTAGAAATGCACCTTCGCATTTTTTTAATTTCCACTATTCAGGGAAACAGGTCTTGGGTGTCATCGATCTTGACCTATTGAACCAACTAAGACATCACTTTAATCCATCATCTTAATCAATTGCTACATTATCTTTATTCACCGTTAGACCCAAAAGAGACATAACATATTGTTTAAATGAAACTATATCCACAAAAAACTTAAAGCCTTGCTGATTTGCAATATTATAATAACCTTCGGTTTCATCAATCATCAATGCAACCGGCTCGCTAAACTCTTGTTGTATACCTAAAGGCCAGGCCACATCCAACATCGCCAGCATATTGCCATCAACATCGACTATCTCATAGTTAATGTCGCCTAAAGGCAAATCATTTTTTTCCATCCATTCAAGCAATTCATTAATTTGACCCTCTTCATCATCAATACTACTAACCTGTTCTGCTGCCGTTCTTGTTGTAAAACTTGTTATTGCCACGTCATGGACAGTGTTATTAACAAGGGATTCTAAAAATTTGTTTGCGGCATCTGCCAGCAATTCTCTTCGTTTCCCAAGAAATTCTTCGTAATTAACCAGTTCAAGTAAATAATTGTCTGTTGGTATCCAATGAGATTCAATCGACCCTGGTGTTTTTACCATATAATCCGGTATATATTCTTTAGTGGGTTTATTGGAAATCGCCAAATTGGTTTCTTTCGTTAAGAACGTATAATTACCCAATGCATTGACAATGGATTTGGTGTAACCGTGCTTATATAACAGATCTTTCGGAAAGATATGATGGACTTCCAACGATGAATTATGGCCCAGCAATGCATTGGTTAATTCAATGCCTGAACCAAAATCTCTGGCGTGATTGACACGTGTCAATAAATATAACAATGGATAGAATCTAGCACCGGTGCTCCATCCCCAGAAATCTTCGGGATGCAGTTTCAAATCACCACGGTTTTGTCTTAACTGACGGATCAAACCATCAACGCCATCGCCATTTGCCAGAATACTTAAATCTTGCGCCATCACACTTTCAGTTGAACCTGCATAACGTCCCCATAAGAAGGTGTGAATGTACCAGTAAAGGAGTTTATTCCATTCCGCACTGGAATCAATTTTACCACCGGTCTTTTTGATCACTTCAATCATAACTGGTATCGAGAACCGGCTGCCTAACACACGGTTGTGGTCAAGGCCCAAACGTGAACCGATTTGATTCAGGATGGTGCCGATCATTGCTTCGGTTTTGGGCACAGCATCTTTGAAATCTTTGATATCGACATTTCCCAGTGCTGCAAAATACGGTTGATCCGTTAAATAAACGGTAATGCAACGCAACAGCCAATCTAACTCAAAGTCATATCTGGCATCATGCAGCCGTTTCAACACCGCTTTTAACTCTCGCCTGGCATCCGGCCATTGTGCACATATTTTCGCCAGGGACAAATCGCCTTTGCTAAGCTTCGTACCGCCACTATTTACATTGTTGAATATTTCGACCACGACATCAATCGTTTTATCCGCCCCGGCTACCTGATCAATATGTAAATCCACCTTTTTAATATTATCAATTCGATTTAATTGTTCCATATGTTTGATAATATAATCATCTCCAGGTTTTTCTGCCATGCGGTTAGTGACAAAAGTACCAACTCCTTCTTGCATCAATTGAGTTACACTGATCCAGCTGCGATTATCCTTCATTTTCAGGGGCATATAAAATCCAAAAACTTCCTCTTCCAAATCAAAGTATAAGTCCGTAAAGGCAGCACTGTTACCATCAAAAAAAGCTGGTGCCTTGCCACGGATAATCCCATAGAGTGTTGTGATGCGTTGCTGGCCATCTAATATCAGATTAACTGAACCCGGTGTTAATTCAAGCTCCCCCCGGGAAATTTCTGCATCGGTCTGTGTTACCCAAACTAACAGCCCACCAATTGGATAACCTTTGTATAAGGAATTCATCAGCTTTCTAACTTGATCGCGGTTCCAGACATAACCTCGTTGAAATTCTGGCAGTGCGTAACTACCAATTTCAATCTGACTTAGGATGGTTTGTATATCCATAACACTCTCCCTGTTGTTAAATTTTAACACGATAATTATCTTTTTTAATTATACACATTCACTTTGCTTTTGTCAGCAAAACTGCCTGTATTATTACCACCATGCTAGACAGCAACAAATCTAAACAAAAACTCCGGCACAAGGCCGGGGCTGCAAATAAAGAGGTTTCACAATGAATTTTTCAATAAATAAAATCATTTCGTTGCATAATCTAAAAATGACAAAACAATAAATTAGGATAACGGATCACGCCGATCCCCTGGCCAACAGCAACGACAGCCTTCTAGACATGGTGTTGATGTTCATGAGATCAACAAAACAAGCACAAATGAATAGTGACCAACCGATAATATTTATAGATTATTCTTTATGAAGAGGATTCCCCGGTGATATTTTATGCGTACCTCTTACCACGCCCCCGGCTAACGCCCGGGGCTCTCTTCGCCGCTGATCACAACTGCCGTCGACCCTGCGCCCTGCCTCCGCTGACGTTACCCTTTCGCTGCGGCAAGGCTACTATTACTTTAGCGTTCTTGCTACCGCCACCGGCCACAAGCCGTGGCTTTGTTTCAGACCGCTTCAACTGCACCGATTCTGCGCGCTGGCTGCGCCATCGCTACTATTACTGCAACCGTGTCGCCTTCGTCCTGGCCTGCCGGCCAGATCGAACGGCTTGCCATTACGTTGGGGTTGACCTGGGGCTCCGGGTCGGCCGGCCTCCGCCGCCGGCACACCGACGACTACCCCCGGCCGCCCCTTAACGGTGGTGATTCGAGCCACGCCCCGTGCTTCACGCCGGGGCTCTGTTCGTGGCCGCTTCAACTGCACCGATCCTGCGCGCTGACTGCGCCATCGCTACTACCACGGCAACCGTGTCGCCTTCGTCCTGGCCTGCTATGACGTTGGGGACTTCCTTGGGCTCCGGGCGGCGGGTCTTCGCTGGCGGCGCCCCGCCAACTGCACCCCGCCGCCCTTAACTGCATGGCCGTCCCCGCCACCGGCTTAACGCCAGAGGCTCCCCAGGCGATAGTGGCTAATATTACTGCACCGCCTGCGTGCTGGCTTCACTAACGCTACGCCAGAACTACTAATCGTTTTTGCTTTTGCCTTCCCGGTTTCCAAGCTCAAACTAAGTTAAATTTGCAAAGCGAATCAATCATTTTAAATTATTCACCACTTAATTATAGCGATGGCACGGATCACAAATTGAAATATAAAACGATCCGGCCGTAATCAAAAGCAAAATCAAACAAAAGTTTTTACTGTGCCAAAAGCCAAAGGGCTGCTCCCGCCCGCATATAAACCAACTATTAACAAAACCCCGGCAGACAACCCGCCGGGGCTACAAAGAAAGAGGTTACACAAAATTTAATAAATAAAATCGTTACGAGGAAAAATCTGGAAATGACAGAACAACAAATTGGGATAGCGAATCACGCCAATCCCCTGGCTGACGGCAAAGTCGGCCATCTGGGCCATGGTGTGATCATTCATATGGCCGGCAAAATAAGCATCAAAGGCTTCGCCGGTAAGGTGACAGGAATTAGGCACACCGCCCTCTTCGAGATTCACCGGGGGGCACCGGCCACCGGAGGAAATGGTCAGTGGCCACCCGAAGAAGTCTCTCAGGTTCTGAGCAAAGACCTTTAGCCGGTCGCCGACATCCAGTCCGCAGCCGCAGATGCAGGCAAATTCATCGGCGGCAAAGTTCTTTAGTTCCCGCTGATCCGCATCCCCGGGATGAGGAATCGAAACATTGAGCGCCATCAGCAACGCCGTGTGCGTGTTCTCACCCACCAGACCATCCACTTCCAGTTGCTGATCGGACTGGAAACGCCGGATCGCGGCATCCGTTTTTTCTCCATCAACCCCGTCAACGGGGCCCGGATCATAGCCCACTGCCTTCAGGGTTTCCTGAATCCAATTGATATACTCGCTCATTTATTCGCACCTTTCATTTTAGTTATCCTTTTGCTGCAAAGCTTCCAGGGCATTGGTGATGGCTTTGGGAAGAGGCACCCCCATTAACCCAATGTTTTCAGTGATCGATAACAGCTCATTGCCGCAATAGGCAATGACCGTGGCATCCCGGATAATGGTTGAGCCCAGCAGCAGATCGAGCCGACAGGCAATCAGCACCACGCCCAGGGATGCGCCCTTCCGGAGCAGCCCCTTCCAGGCGGCCAGACTTTCCAGCGCGCCCTGCTGTGATTTACGGCTTTTCTTAAAAACCCCGGCCACGATTAACCCGGTGATATAATCGATGGCCATAAACAAAAACAAAGACTGGAGGCCAGCATCCCAGCCGCCGAGTAATTCGGCGATGCAGCCCCCCAGTAAACCCAGCGCTGTTAGCGCCGTTAATTTAAACTCAGCCATAACTGATTACAAAGAAGCCCGTAACGGGCTATCTTTTGTGGTACACAACTACCGCACCCTTACGGGACGTTGTAGAAGTCAGAAGTGGTGGTTTCCACCATTTTACAATCGACCTTAGACACCATTGCGATGTTATTAGGGGTAAAAATACCCGCCGTTAGAATGGTGTCCATTAAGGCCACTGCTTCCGCCTGGGTGACGGTGGGTTTAACATCGGGAATCGTCATGGATACATTTTTATCCATGGCATTTTTAAAAACCATTGCTAATTTAAATTCTGCCATAGCTTACTCCTTTCATTTTAAATTTTTAGCATTCAATCTTACAGACCGTCATCAAAGATGAGATCTTGCTGAAGCTGATGGACTTCTTCCAGGGCCGGGACTTGCAAAGCGGTGATTGCGGTCGCCACCTGATGGATCTCGGCAATGGTGGCCGTTTGTTTGACATTGGCGTAGGATTTGCTTTTGATGACTTCCTTACCATCCACGATGCCATAGTTCAGACGGGTGACCATCTTATTGGACAAAAAATCTTTTACAACTGCCATTGGTTATCCTCCTTTCAAAAATTTTTATAGCAAAGTCAGAAAACTGACGGTTGCTCAAACAGAAAATACTTTGTGGACCCGGTATCCGGCCTTGTTGTGGGCGTTGATGGCGGCGGACCGGGTGCTTTTGACCGCGGATTCATTACCGCAGCCCCTGCAGACCACTCCGTATTTTTTACCAGGTTCATAAACCACTTTAATTTGACAATCCCCCTGACAGATTTCGCAGGGCTTAATGGGTTTTTCCATAATGACCTCCCAAACGGATTTTTTAATGATATAAAACCAGTATAACGATTGGAAAATTGGAGCGTGTAGAAGTTTGCAGAAATTTGAAAATATTTTTGAAGAATACTAAAATGAATATCTTTTGCGATCAGACGTTTTTTGATTAATAAAATTAATGCCTTGGAAGAGGCCACGAAGAAAGCCCCGGCGTCAAGCATGGGGCGGGTTTCGAAGCACTGAAGTTAAGGGGCGGTCGGGAGTAGTCGACGGTGCGCCGGCGGCGGAGGCCGGACGACCCGGAGCCCCAGGCGGATCCCCAACGTAATGGCAAGCCGCTCGCTCTGGCCGGCAGGCCAGGTCGAAGGCAGAAAACGAAAACTATCAGTAGTTCGGGTGGAGTGATAGCGCAACCTGCACGCAGACGGCGCAGTGGAAGAGGCCACGATCGCCCGGGGAGCCTCCGGCATGAAGCCGGTGGTGGGGTCGGCCTCGCAGTTAAGGGCGGTCGGAGCGGAGCTTGGCAGTTGTCTACCAGCACAGGCCCGACGGCCCGGAGCCCAAGGTGAACTCGCACGTAATGGCAAGCCGTTCGTTCTGCCAATCAAGGCAGGGCGCGGGCGATCACGCGGAAGTGGCAGTAGCGATGGCGCAGCCAGCGCGCAGGGACGTCGCAGTAGAAGAGGCCAGGTACAGAGCCACGGCTTGTGGCCGGGGCGTGGCATGAACCACGCTGTTAAGGGCGGTCGGGGTGTAGCTAGGCAGTCGTCTGCCAGCGCAGGCCCGACGGCCCGGAGCCCAAGGCGAACCCAAACGTAATGGCAAGCCGTTCGTTCTGCCCATAAAGGCAGGGCGAGGGCGATCATGCGGAAGTGGCAGTAGCGATGGCGCAGCCAGCGCGCAGGGTCGTCGCAGTGGAAGAGGCCACGAACAGAGCCCCGGCTTGTGGCCGGGGCGTTACTCGAACCACGCAGTTAAGGGCGGTCGCGGCGGAGCTAGGCAGTCGTCTGCCAGCGTAGGCTCGACGGCCCGGAGCCCAAGGAGAACTCAAACCTAATGGCAAGCCTTTCGTGCTGCCGGTTACGGCAGGGCGAGGGCGAACACGCGGGCGTAAGAGTAGCGCTGGCGTAGCCGGCGCGCAGGGTCGTCGCAGTAGAAGAGGCCACGAAAAAAGCCGCGGCTTGTGGCCGGGGCGTGGCATGAACCACGCTGTTAAGGGCGGTCGGGACGAAGCTTGGCAGTCGTCTGCCAGCGCAGGCCCGACGGCCCGGAGCCCAAGGCGAACCCAAACGTAATGGCAAGCCGTTCGTTCTGGCCGGCAGGCCAGGTCGAAGGCGAAAAACGGAACCTATCAGTAGTTCGGGTGGAGCGATAGCGGAGGCCGCACGCAGACGGCGCAGTAATAGCGGCCACGCACGCCCGGGGAGCCTCCGGCGTGAAGCCGGTGGCGGGGATGGCCACGCAGTTAAGGGCGGTCGGGTCGAAGCTAGGCAGCAGTCTGCCAGCGCAGGCCCGTCGGCCCGGTGCTCAAGTCGAACTCCAACGTAATGGCAAGCCGCTCGCTCTGGCCAGCAGGCCAGGTCGAAGGCGGAAAACGGATCCTATCAGTAGTTCGGGTGGAGCGGTAGCGGAGGCCGCACGCAGACGGCGCAGTAATGGCGGCCACGTTCGCCCGGGGAGCCTCCGGCGTGAAGCCGGTGGCGGGGCCAGCCACGTCGTTAAGGGCGGCGGGTCGAAGTTGGCGGGGCGCCGCCAGCGAAGGCCTGACGCCCGGAGCCCCAGGCGAAACCCCAAACGTATTGGCAAGCCGCTCGTGCTGCCGATCAAGGCAGGGCGAGGGCGAACACGCAACCGTAATAGTAGCGCTGGCGCGCAGGATCGTCGCAGTTGAAGAGGTACCCGTTATATCTCCCTGGTACGTGCAATCCAAAGGGTTTTCCCATCCATTGTCATCTTTAAACTGCCATCATCGTCAAAGTGGGAGAACACAATGTTTTTGGTGGTATTGATATTTGGCCCGATGATTCTCACCTTGCCACTGCTGCCATCTTGTGAAACGTCAGTTGTAGTATAATTATAGGTACTGATCACGACTTGGTTTTCAATTAAGACGCCGGTGCCGTCTTGGTTGAATGTCCAGGTTCTGACCATTTTCTTAGGCCAGTAGGCAAAATCTAACCATACACCGGTATGAAGCTTCTCGTTAAAAATATATTCACCATTCCGCTCAACGAAAGCTTTATCGGTACTTCCCGGCGCTGCCGATCCGGCCGGGACAAGCTCAATCCGAATCCCTTCCAGTCGATAGCCAAAGCCAGCCGTCCCGGCGCTCTCGCCATTCTTAGCCCAACCCATCCAGCCAATGTTCTGGGCATGGACCTGGTAATAAACATCAAACTGATCGGCATCGGCACCGGTTAGTTTGATTTGGATCGCTTCCAGGCGATAACTCAACCCCGATGTCCCGGACATGGTTCCATTACTTTTCCAGCCTCTTGATGTATCAGCTTCCCAGCCGATGTTCTCGATGTGGGTCTGGTAACTGATCCCGACATCGGCGCCGTGGTTGTCGAGCTTGATTTCAATTCCCTCTAAGCGAAGACTTTTTCCGGAAGTGCCGCTGGTCGTTCCGTCGCTCACAAAATTCTGCCAACCCTCATTCTGGACGTGGGTGCGATAGCTGACGCTGGGTTGTGCGGCAGCCATGACACTGGCCGGGCTGACCCCGATAAGCAGCAGCAATGACATTAACAACAGTGACAACTTTGATAAATATTTTCTCATAAATTCGACCTCCTTGTGATTACGGCTGATTATAACAGAACAATAGAGACATATTTGGTACAGGTGGTGATTTTAACAAGATTAAATGAAACCTGTTTTGATTTATGCTGAATGAAACCAGGTCTATCAAAGCCCCGGGCAATAGCCGGGGCTTTGGAAAAGGTCAAACCAATTAACTGAATTTTTCAACCGCAAGTCTTCTCGTTCCTGTATTCACTGCTAAAATCAGTAACTTATCCTCTAACAGGCATTAAATAACATGGCCTTAATCTGCCCCGTCGATTGTTGTCCAAATATCTGACGATGGCGTCACCGGCAAATTCATCACTAAAACCTAATACTTCGACTAAACGTCCGTTATTGGCGCGGTCTTTTTTTGTCGTTGGTTTTGACATATAAACAATGTATTTATTGCCAACTTCAATTTCAACGACCTGCCTGGTTTCATTATTGATCACTGAGTTTTGTTCTTCACTTATAATGTGCATTCGATATTCCATATTTACCTCTATTATATTATAGATTGGGGTCAGGTGCCTAAGCTGTCTAAGTTGGGGAACAAATTTACTGTTCCTCTTCCTCTTCAGTATCGTCGATGCCAAACAGCATCTTGATAAACAGAAGTCGATTTACTAGCAGCTAGGTATAGTTCCGCCATCCTCGTTGTGAGTGTGCAAGAATCCAGGTTACATGTTTCAGCTGAATTTTAAAGCTGGGGATAGTTTAGTCAATTACAAGCTCTGGCATTGCAGCAATCCCAGTAGTCTTGAAATTTACCTTGCAATTCGCACCCGTCTTTTGTGTATGCATTCAATAATTCGATTGTCCATTTTACCCTATTTCCCGCACTATACCATCTGAAATAATCACGATCTTTTAGATAAGGTTCTGTCCAATCAAAAAGCGCTTCCCAAGGTAGTATTTTCGTAACATCAAATTTATTATCACCATCTTCTGTAAGCAAGAGGATTGCCTTAACCACATATTCAATATAGTATTTATCTATTTCTGCTTTATATGGCAATAAATTATCTGAATTTATTCTACTCTCGTACAAACAAACGATCTTTTCCAAAAGAAAATTTCGAATCTGCAAATTATGCAATGAGCTTGCTATAGCAAGATTCATCCAACATTCGCTTGTTTTCTCGCAGTCGTTCACTTTTTCCAAAGCTGTTAATACTTTCTCATCGAGTATATTTGCTTCGTTACAGAGTTTAACAATACGCTCAATTAAAGAAGCACATATCAACCACTTCTTTTCATGTGTAGCATCTGTTCTATTCATTCGTAAATTGAATGCTGCTTGAGATAATAAATATGCACTTTGTCCAAGTTGAATTTCTGGCTCCTGAATATCCAAAACATTCTCAAATTCATGTTTTTCGTGAATATAATTATTCCAAAGCCATTGAGCCGACAAGTCTTTCATCCATTCCCATTTCGAATTGATTAACCGCTGAAAAATATCAATTTCATATTCATTTAAGGCTAAATAATTTAAAAGAATTGAAAACATCAATGGAGAAGATGTTTTCTCCATTACCCCCAAAAATGAAACCGGATCTAGATGTAAAAAAAGGTTGTACAGGGAGGACCAATAACTTTCCTGACTATAATAAACAAAGCCACAACTATCGAGCAAGTGGTATATTGAAGACGGTTGTGCCTTTTCATTCAATATTGCCCAAAAGATGTACTGTTCACTGTCTAAAGGTTGTTGGTCGTGTTTTTGCCGTTTTTCCATTTCAACAGCTAGACTTGGCAATATAACCAAATATTTTGAACTTGATTCTGGATTTTGCACAAAACAATCTAGAACAATATCCGTAACTTGATAAGAATGGTACATTGCCTCACCCAGTGCGATAATTGCCGTTTCAGGTTCAGATTCAAAATGATCGTCAATAATCTTTACAATTTCAGGCATTCTTTCTGGCAGCACTGTAAAATGTTCAGATGTGGAATCTTCTTTAAAATAATTTAAATTAACACATTCTGCAATTGCTGTATTAATAGCCTTTTTACCACTCAATAAAAACGGTAATTTTGAAATATTTGTAGCTGATTCAGTGTTATCTTTTATTTTACTTTCCTCTGAACCATTATATAAAACCTCAATCTGCGCCTGTTCTTTTTTGTTTTTTGATTTTTGATATTCAATATTAATTAAATCTTTCAAATATTCTGCAACTTCAAGACACACTTCATTTTCAAGAGGGGCTATAACATATGGAAATGATTGTCCAGCTGAATTCAGAGAATTACTTAATAAGAAACCATCTATTCTCCCGTTTTCAAAATACCGTACTAAATATCTGTCATGAAAAGCTTGCTTATTTCCCTGAAGCACATTATATATTATTAAGCTCGAATGTAACAAATTACGATTCTTTTCAAGGAATTCTTTAACCACCGTCATTATTCCCTGGTTATTTTGCTCTGTATCTGGATCTTTGGTGCTCAAAGCTGTTATAATCTCCAACTCTACAGAAGCGGAAGATATTCTAGCTAATAATTTTCCAACAGACTTGACTGAGAAATATGGATCAGCTAATACAACTTTTTTTAATCCTTTTTCACTTATATAACTCCTAACTTTTTCGAAACTATCGATTTCCCCTGTCTTATCTGAAGTTTTTGGAACAAAAGCACCTTTAACTTCTTGAGCTTTGTAAATCCCGCATAGTTTTTGTCCTTCCGTTCTTGCCATACGCCATGGCATAATATCTTCGACTGAAATATTTAATGTCTCAAATTTTGAATGAACAACATTATTTTCAATCTTTTGAATAGCATCAATATTTTTTGAATCACTGCGAAATAGTTCTTGAGTCCACGGATCCTGTATTACTCTATGTGTAGTGATGACGGCATTATCTATATTAATTTCAATCACAAAAGATAAGTCGTCAACGAAAACTAACTCACCTGTGACCTGTTCCCATATCTTAATTTGAATTCGTGTAATTGGCTCCGAAGCACAGAAATTCAGTTCATCAATGTTTGGCTGAAAAAATTTTATTTCGTCGCTAATCCAGCGACCTTCGTTTTTTGTTGCACAACTTACAATGAGAGTTTCAGTTAATGATTGCTTCTTTTTGAGGGTAATTTGACGACTATTCTCTTTATTTGTTATAACTTCAAAACTATCAAAATATTTACCAGGTAAATAAAACTCGAAATTACCGAATCTACCGCCCTCCAAAGAAAAGTCTATACCACACTCTTTTTTTAAGATACTAAACAAATTGCGTAACTTGTTTCTAAGTTCACGATCGTTACACTCATAAAAAACCTTCCGAATCCTTTTCATTAAATCTATCTTATCTAAATTCCACCACTCTTCAACTCTATGAAACCTTGATACGGGTTTGTTTCTTTCTTTTTCTAAATCAGTGGTATCTGAAAGAACTGTTGGCCGAAGTTTTAAATCAACAGCCAAATGGTCTTTTATTATTTCGAGAGGTTCTTTTGATAACAATCTCTTCTTAAACTCATTTATCTCAAATTCAGCAACAATGGTTGAATATTGTAAGACCTTTAATTTCTCGCCTATTTCTTTTCGTTTCCAATCATAGAGCGGTTGCTCTGTCTCTGCGCAAAAACCATACAACAAAATGGGTTCCTCTTTTTTGAGAATCAGCAGTTTGATAAAATAGTTCAAAAATACACCTCCAAAAATTGAGCTTGACATATTAAAATGCGGTCATCTTTATTTCTACAATACAACTTCTTTCAACAACGCCACCGCGTTCTCTTGCGTTATTTCCCAAAAAGACTAATAAATTGTTCCAGCTCTTCTTTACTCTCCGCAGTCGTCCCCTCCAACTCATTCAACAGTCCAAACAAGTTATCATAGGTATTGGCAATTTCAGCCTTAACTTCCGCCAACTCGGTGGCCACTTGTGACAGGGGGATCACCTCTTCTTTTTCAAAGGTGTCAACATAACGGGGGATGTTTAAATTATAATCATTTTCTTTGATTTCATCCAGGCTGGCCAGATGGGCGTATTTCTCAATGTCTTCACGTTTGGCGTAGGTTTCAATGATTTTATTGATGTTGTCGACCGTGAGTTTATTTTGATTCTTAACTTTTTCGAACTCATTTGAGGCATCGATAAACAGAATATCTTTATTCTTGCGGGCTTCACGTCCTTTAAAGACCAGCACACAGGTGGGGATGCTGGTGCCGTAGAAGAGGTTAGCCGGCAGACCAATCACCGCATCGAGGAGATTGTTATCAATGATATTCTTGCGGATTTTACCTTCCGCCGCACCACGGAAAAGGACGCCATGGGGCAAGACGATCGCCATGGTTCCGGTTTTATCCAAATGGTAAAGGCCATGGAGGACAAAGGCGAAATCGGCCTTGGATGCTGGGGCCACGCCATAGCCCTTAAAACGGACATCTTTTTCGCGATCAACGTTTTTGGTATCCCAATTCTGCGAATAAGGCGGGTTGGCGACAACGGCGTCGAACTTCAGCGGTATTTGGGTGCCATCTTTTTCCGCAAAGGGCCAGTCGGCATCAAGGGTGTCGGCGCGACGCAACTCCATATTGCGATAGTTGACGCCATGCATCATCAGGTTCATCCGGGCCAGGTTGTAAGTGGTGGTATTGAGCTCCTGGCCGTAAAAGTCGACGCTACCTTCTTCATCACCATGGGGCAATTCTTTTTGCACGGTCAGCAGCAGTGAGCCCGAACCCATGGCATGGTCGTAAACCCGGAACTGCGCCCCCCGGCCGTCGGCATCAAGGGTGACCAGCTTGGCCAGGATCTGGCTGACTTCATGTGGGGTATAAAATTCCCCGCCTTTTTTTCCGGCACTGGCGGCAAACTGGCCAATCAGATACTCGTAAACATCGCCCAGGATATCCCGACCGGAATCGTCTTTGAAGGTGAAGTCATTAATCATCAGAATGATATCATTGAGGGCCTTGGCCCGCTGGTTGGTATTGGGCCCTAAGCGGGTGTCGCCCAGATTGACATCGGAGAAGACGTTGGCAAAGTCGGCTTCAGCAACGGTGTTGCGTTTGGCATTTTTATTGAAGGCGTCAAACATGTCCTGGAAGTCACTGGCTTTGATTTTGTGATTTTCAATTTTGGCGACGATTTTGCCCCAGGTATAGGCGGGGTCAATGGCATAGCCGATGCCCTTACTGATTTCTTCAAGGTAATCCTCTTTTTCGGCTTCATCGGTCACCTCGTAGAATTCTTCCAGACCATTGGCCTGCAAATAGTCATCCTGATTTTCGGACAGGTAGCGATAGAACATGAAGGGCAGAATATAGTTTTTATATTCACTGGCATCCATGGTCCCCCGCAGTTTGTTGGCCATTTCCCATAGCTTTGTGGTAATATCGGTGGCATTACTCATTGGTGGTGTCTCCTTTTCTTAAACAAATAGTTGTTGCAGCATTGATTTTTTCAGGGTTTTAAGGGCATTTAGCTCACGCTGATGAAGTGTGATAAGGTTGTCGAGGTTACTGAATAGTTCACCAATCTTGATTTGTTCTTCTTTATGCGGAACCCATGAAGTAAAACCTTCTACACTTCCTTTTGATATGTTTAGCTGTGACATTCCCGCACCTTGCGTCTTAAAATATTGTTGATGGGCATTGATATGTGAAAATAAAAATTGTGGGTCTACAGTATTATTTGGCCTTAACAATGCAACTCGTTGGTTTAATACAAATCTATCATTTTCAGGTATCAAAGCTACTCTACCGAGCAAGTCACCATGACCAACATCACTAAGTACCATAACCAGATCATTTTCTACGAGAGTATCTTCAGTTTCATCAACAAATTTACCGGAGTGTTTTAACCCGCCGTCAATTGAAATGGAATTAAGATTTATTAACTCATATTTTCCGTTATCACTTTGTCTATCTTCATGACCTTTTCCATTCTTATAATCTGTCATGGCCGAGAGTTTCCGCTGTTCCCAAGCACCCTTAAATCCTGCAAAACGAATTTCCGGAACATTCGCCCCGTCTTTCGGAAACATTTTTTCGAGCATGGTTTTTTTCACTATGGCCAACTTGTCAAGCTGACGCTGTTGAAGGGTGATCAGGTTGTCGAGGTTATGATAAAGCTCTCCTAGTTTTCTTTGCTCTTCAACTTTTTTAGGTAACAGCACAGGGAAATCTACAAGAATATTTTGATTCAAATGTTTGATTGTCCCACCAGTTGCATGTTTGCTAACATAGTCCATTAAAAAGGGTGCTTTCAAATATTGATAAATATATTTACCATCTATGTTACCAGTCTTAATTGTCACATTAAAAACTCCTGCATTTAATGTTGCAGGTTTATCTAACCCCTCTACAAGAGCGACTTTCCCAAGGGTACCGTCTTTTGTAATAAGAATACTTCCATTATCAATCTGTATTTTAGGATCTTGGTCATATCGTTCTTTTTCAACATAATGACAAGTATCAAAGTTAATTCGGCCATTGTCAAAATCTGTACCTGTAACTAAGTAGTAATCCCCGGTATTTAAAAACTCTGATGTTCTTAAATTTTGCCATCCAATCCGTGCATGCATTGAGCATATATTGGCTAACTTCCGTTCTTCCCAATCCCCCATAAACCCGGCAAATCGAATCTGCGGTACTCTTACTTTTTTATCGCTCATTGTGCCCTCCTTCTCTCGTCTCCATCACTAATCATTCACCCTGCTTAATCTCATCCGCCATTTTATAAAAGGCCTGCCGGAATTCAATCCGATAGCGCACCCAGGTCAAAGCGGCAATGGTTTGATCGGCAATTTCTTGATAATCGGCTTTAGCCCCATTCATGATGGCCGTCAACTCGCCCTGCTTATCCAGATCCTCCTGGCCCCGGCGGTGTTTGGCAATCAGTTTTTCCAGTTCTTTGGGTTTGATGCTGTTATCCAGCCCCCAGAAGCGGATGAAGCTGGTCACCAGTTTGATATTGGATTCCTTTTGCGAACGTTCCATGGCCTGGTTCATTTTCTCGACATTGCGGGGGGCCGGGTAATGATCAAAGATAAATTCTTTAGACAGAATCTTGGCGACAAAGTTGCGCACCTTGGTTTTTTCCCCATCATTGTCAGACTTGGCAATTTCCACATGGATTTCATCCCGGGTGCTTTCGGCTCTTTCCATTTCACCGCCGTGGACTTCGTCAGCCATCTGGGCGATCAGGTCAATCAGATAATCATAGTTGATAGTGACATCGTGGATGTGGACCATGGCCAGATTGACCTGGGAGATATCAATTTCTTCCCGCTGGGCGCGGCGGTCTTTTAGCTCGCCGGCGATGACGGTGGTTAGAATAATTTCCTGATCTTCGGTAATCCCCAGCCGTTCGTAAAAGTCTTGGGGATCATCGTAGGCCGAAACCGGATTTTTATCGTCATCTTCGGTGTACTGCTTTAACTGACTCAGCAGCCGGTTATATTCCTGCAAATGGTCAAAGACTTCATCCTGGGCTTTTTCACTGGGCGGCAGCTTAACAAAATCATCGGTCAGGGTGGCCAGTTTCTCAATGACGGCCTGAAGCTCGGCCTGGACCTGTCCAAAGGGCTTGGCAATGATCCCGGCATCGATGTTGCCTTTTTTGAGGTCATCAAGTGACAGCTGTTCATCGGCCGAGGCCCGGTTGGAATAGATGGCAAAGGCCTTGTTCATTTCATATTCGTTTTGCACCGGCCAGCGGTAATTGACGACATTGCCCTGGGGCTTGGCGTCCAGGTCGTGCATCCGGTTGGTCCGGGAGTAAGCCTGGATCAGATTACCGCCCTTGAGGGTGCGGTCAATATAGAGAGTGTTCATCTCCGGGGCATCAAAGCCGGTTAACAGCTGATCCACCACGATGACCAGATCCAAATATTTTCCGTCATCGGCGGTCTTTTTC
>Ga0075011_10000487_pt1 | contig 21071 bp, 23 predicted proteins | sample TARM_MetaG_T_14_FD_72354 | JGI IMG/M metagenome (GOLD analysis project Ga0075011, IMG submission 72354) | Freshwater microbial communities from Pennsylvania, USA, analyzing microbe dynamics in response to fracking - TARM_MetaG_T_14 | ecosystem: Environmental > Aquatic > Freshwater > River... | reverse complement strand
TACATGCAGCTCTTCCTGAAATACTCAAGTTAGAATTTTGCCGTATTGTAAAGCATGGATAAGTATTCGACTAGTTTTCTCTAGGATCTATTGAAATTTAACCGCTATCAGGCTTTTTCCTATAACTCTTATAACAAAAAGCCCCGCAAGTGCGGGGCTTAAAAATCCAGATTTCGAATTAGAACTCTTCTTCAGTCGGAAGCTCATTAGATTCTGGCGTCTCAGGTTGCTCAACCGCAGGGCTCAACAGCATTTCACGCAGTTTGGTATCAATCGTTTTCGCCGCTTCTGTGTTTTCCCGTAAATACTTACAAGCGTTTGCTTTACCCTGACCAATCTTATCGCCATTGTAGCTATACCATGCACCTGCTTTTTCAACCAATTTGTGTTTAACACCCAAATCAATCAACTCACCTTCACGGTTAAAGCCAGCGCCATATAGGATCTGTGTATCAGCTTGCTTAAACGGAGCCGCAATCTTGTTCTTAACCACTTTAATGCGAGTTTCGTTACCCACAACTTCGTCGCCTTCTTTGATAGACCCCGTACGACGGATATCCAAACGAACTGAAGCGTAGAATTTAAGTGCATTACCGCCGGTTGTTGTTTCCGGGTTACCAAACATCACACCAATCTTCATACGGATCTGGTTGATGAAGATACACATACAGTTAGACTGCTTGAGGTTACCGGTAAGTTTACGCATCGCTTGAGAAAGCATACGTGCCTGAAGGCCCATGTGGCTATCGCCCATTTCACCTTCAATTTCCGCTTTAGGAGTTAGTGCAGCAACCGAGTCAACAACCATAACGTCAACAGCGCCTGAACGGGCTAATGCATCACAGATTTCCAGAGCTTGCTCGCCAGTATCTGGCTGAGAAACCAGTAGGTCATCAATTTGTACACCCAGTTTTTTCGCATAGACAGGATCAAGCGCATGCTCAGCATCAATAAATGCACACGTTTTACCGGCACGTTGTGCTGCAGCAATAAGCTCAAGCGTCAACGTTGTTTTACCCGAAGATTCAGGACCATACACTTCAACGATACGACCCATTGGCAAACCGCCAGCGCCAAGTGCGATATCCAAAGAAAGTGAACCAGTAGAAATTGTTTCAACATCCATTGCGCGGTTGTCGCCCAACTTCATGATAGAACCTTTACCGAACTGCTTTTCAATTTGACCAAGAGCTGCGGCCAGGGCTTTTTGTTTATTCTCGTCCATTACTTTCTCCAGACTGTCACTCGCGTGATACGTGAATGCATAGCAAATTAGGTTGACTTATTTCGTCACAATGCAGCCAATTATACTGTTGATTCATACAGTGTCTACCCCTGTATAAAAAAAATTTGTTTGATCGTTCCCAAGTCTGTGACTTAGTTAGTTTTTAGGGTTCTCGATAAAAAATATTCCTTCAGGGTTTGCAAAGCGTACTCTACCGCTTGTTCTCTAACTTCTCCTCTGTTTCCGGAAAAGTGTTTAGTTTCAATATGTAACCAACCAGACTTATCGGCCCAGGCAAAGCACACAGTTCCAACGGGCTTTTCGTCACTCCCGCCAGAGGGCCCTGCGATTCCACTGATTGAGACTCCGACCGTTGCTGCTGAATTAGCTAACGCCCCTTGAACCATCTCAAACACCACTGGCTCAGAGACAGCGCCAAACTCACTAAGGGTTTCCGCTTTAACACCAACCATCTGCTGTTTAGCGTCATTACTGTAAGTCACAAATGCACGGTCAAACCAAGCTGAACTGCCTGCAACTTCGGTAATCGCTGCAGCAACACCGCCCCCCGTGCAGGATTCAGCCGTCACCAATATTTGCTTATTATCCAGCAGCAAGTTACCAACATCCTGACTGAGTAAATAAAGTGAATCCATAGTCCAATCTTCCTAAATCATTTGCTCAGGTAAAGCTAACTGATAGCTAACCAATTGCCAACCTCAGAAACGAAAAGAGTGCCACTAAGGCACTCTCGAATTAGGTAGAATTGCTGTCACTAATAGCTAGATTTCAAAGTTTAAATTGCCCGGGGCAAGGAATGGCCAGCGCAAGACTTCTGGCTCAGCTTTGGAATCGTCAGCAAAAAAGTACCCCACCTGCGGAGCCGCAAACACTTGATCTCCACGTTTTAAGGGCTGCTCACTTAATGCGCGGTGAGATAATTTGGCTTCCCACACATCTTCCGTCTCCCAGCCTATCGGTGACAACTCAACTCTGACCTCAGCACCAACCGGGTTAATAGCCACAACCTCACAAGGTAATGAAGCCTGACTGTTTTCTTTATTCGATATGCTCAGCTCGTGACTACGTATATACAATGAACCATTTTTTCGGGTCGCTTCGTTGACTGGTGGCAGCACAAACGCCTGACCATTAACCCACTGCTCACTATTCCAGTTAGCCTGAAATTTATTCACGTTACCGAAGAAATCAAATACAAAGCGGCTGTTAGGATGAGCATACAGCTCTACCGGTGAGTCCACCTGCTCTATTTGACCATTACTCATCACGACCACCCGATCAGACAGCTCCAGAGCTTCATCCTGATCGTGGGTAACAAATACACTGGTAAAGCCCAACTCATCATGCAGGCTACGCAACCAACGACGCAGATCTTTACGAACCTTAGCATCCAGCGCACCAAATGGTTCATCAAGTAACAATACTTCAGGCTTGGTTGCCAAAGCTCGTGCCAGGGCAATTCGCTGTTTCTGACCACCAGAAAGCTGTTCCGGATACCGGCCCGCCAAATGGCCCAGTTGAACAATTTCCAGTAATTGCTTAACACGTTTGTCTATCTCAGCCTGATTGGGTCTCTGAGCACGGTCAAGCACCTGCAAACCAAAAGCAACATTATCGGCGACCGTCATATGGCGGAACAATGCATAGTTCTGAAATACAAACCCGACACGACGATCACGAACGTGTACGTTAGTCACATCACGTTCGCCGAAATGAATGGCACCTGTATTAGCACTTTCTAACCCGGCAATAATACGCAGTAACGTAGTTTTACCAGAGCCAGAAGGCCCCAAAAGGCCAATCATTTCACCATCATCAATATGCAAGGAAAGTGGCGACAACGCCTGAAACTTGCCAAATTGCTTGGAAATATTATCTAAACGAATACTCATAACGTTCCTTGCTGATCTTGTTCATTTGCATGATTTCGTTCTTGTCGCCATTCAACAAAGGCTTTCAGAATCAGAGTTAACAGGGCAATAAAAGCCAGTAACGATGCGCTGGCAAATGCGGCTTCTGATTGATAATCCTCATACAGCAACTGCACATGTAGTGGTAGCGTATTAGTTTCTCCGCGAATATTGCCGGAAACGACCGCGACAGCGCCAAACTCACCTACAGCCCGGGCATTAGTCAGAATAACGCCGTAAATCAGTGCCCATTTAATATTAGGGAGTGTTACTCGACGAAATAGCTGCCACCAGGATGCCCCCAAAATCACTGCAGCTTCTTCATCTGAGCCGCCTTGTTGCTGCATAAGAGGAATTAATTCTCTGGCGACAAACGGACAAGTAACAAAAACGGTTACCAGTACAATGCCCGGCCAGGCAAACATGATCTGTAAATCATGCTCGAATAACCATTCACCTAACCAACCACTACTGCCGTAAAGCAGCAAGTACAACAAACCGGCGACCACTGGCGATACAGCAAATGGAATATCAATTAACGTCATTAGAAGTTTGCGCCCGGCAAACTCAAAACGGGTGACACTCCACGCGAGCATGACACCAAAAACCAGGTTAATGGGAACAGTCATTAGCGCGACGATCAGAGTCAGCCCGATGGCGTGTAAAGTATCGGGTTCACTTAAATTGGTAAAATACGCGCCGAGCCCATTTGCAAAAGCCTGTTGGAAAATACTGAGCAAAGGTACCAACAAAAGAATGGTGACAAAAAACAGAGCCAGTGAAATTAAGCTCCACTTCACCCAGGGTTGCTCACCAATACGTAAAGGTTGCGACATAGTGATCCCCTTATCTACCGTGAATTCGGCGTAAATAAGCGCCTTGCCACAAATTAATAATCAGTAGCAAAGACAATGACGTTAATAGGACAACCGAAGCGATAGCGCTTGCGCCAGGGAAATCAAATTCCTGTAAGCGGACGAAAATCATTAACGATGTAATTTCACTCACATAAGGCATGTTACCGGCAATAAAAATCACAGCGCCAAATTCACCTAAACTGCGAGTAAATGATAATGCGACACCGACCAGTAACGCAGGGCGCAATGAAGGCATAATGACCCGCCAGAATACCGCCCAGTCGGAAGCTCCGAGCGTCATTCCCGCTTCTTCTTCCTCACGGGAGATTTCCTCAAGTACCGGCTGTACCGTACGCACAACAAAAGGAATACTGGTAAAGGCCATCGCTACGATAATACCTAATGGTGTGTAAGCGACTTTAATGCCAACGGTTTCCAATACACTGCCCAACCAGCCACTGCTAGAATAAAGTGTGGCCAGTGTAATACCGGCTACCGCTGTTGGCAGCGCAAACGGCAGATCGACCAATGCATCTAAAACGCGCTTACCGGGAAACTGGTAGCGAACCAGAACCCAAGCCAGTAATAAACCAAAGGCACCATTAAACAAAGAAGCGATAAATGCCGAGCCAACGGTAACTTTGTAACTTGCTACTACACGAGGGTCAGTAATCACATACCAATATTCGCTTAATGACATTCCCTTGGTTTGCATCACGAGCCCGGTTGCTGGCAACAGAAGAATCAAGCTGATAAACAGCAATGAAATCCCAAGGCTAATTGCAAAACCAGGAAGTACACGTTGATGTTTTGGGCGAGAAGTCGCGTAAGATCCGCTCATAAACCCTCAGAATAACCAGTCAGAAAAACAACGGTTACCACCCAGAATGGGCGGTAACGACATACTTAAATTGCAGTAACATCGATTAACGGCGTTGCAATTGATCCAGCTTGGCACCATTGGCAAACTGAGTTTTCATTGCTTTGTCCCAGCCACCAGCAATTTCTTCAACAGTCAGCAGTTCAACTTCTGGAAAGCGGTCTGCAAATTCAGCTTTCACTTTCTCGTCATGAACACGGTAGTTGAAGCCCGCTAGCATGCGTTGAGCTTCTTCGCTATATAGGTAAGAAAGGTATTCTGTTGCTACCTCAGTTGTTTCGTTACGCTTTGCATTGCGCTCAACCACAGCAACCGGGAATTCAGCAAGAATTGAGGTTTTAGGCACCACAACCTCATAGTTACCTTCCCCGTACTGTTTACGAATATTGTTTACTTCTGATTCGAAAGTAATCAGAACGTCGCCGATTTTACGCTCTACAAATGATGTTGTCGCACCACGACCGCCTGTGTCGAATACCGCAACGTTCGCCAGCATTTGTTTCAGGAATTCATCCTGTTTTGCTTCAGCATCTTTGCCAAAAGTTTTTTGTGCGTAACCAAGAGCGGCTAAGTATGTGTAACGAGCATTACCGGATGTTTTTGGGTTCGGGAATACGGAGGCAACGCCTTCACGCGCCAAATCACCCCAATCCTGAATATTTTTCGGGTTTCCTTTGCGGACCAAAAACGCAGTTGTTGAGTAATATGGAGAGCTCGCATTGGGCAGTTTACTTTGCCAGTCAGCTGGAATCAGTTTGCCTTTATCATGCAAAACCTGAACATCCGTAACCTGGTTAAAAGTAACAACATCTGCCGACAAGCCTTGCAAAATTGAACGAGCCTGAGCCGAAGAACCACCGTGAGACTGTTTAATCTCAATCGTGTTTCCTGTTTTCTCCTGCCAATGCTTTGCAAAGATTGGGTTGTAAGTGGCGAACAATTCACGAGCGATATCGTAAGAAGAGTTCAGGATGGTCTGATCTGCTGCTGACGCATTAAATGATCCCGCAATTAATAGGGCGGCTAATGCTGACTTCATTCGTTTCATTATATTCATACTCCAAATTCACTTTGCCGGTATGGCATCCTTGGTGAATAGAATATGTGTATAAAATGATTATAACAAAGGTTATAAATAGAACCTTTTGGAATATTATCAAACAATAAATTGTATATTAGATGTTAATAGGACTTGTACAGAGGTGAGGAAGAAATACACAATAAGCTCTAACAAAGGCCAACGGGCCGAGAGCCCATTTAAAAATAGAGGGAAACACGTGTCTGACTTTCCAACCATTGAAGCTTATGTAGGCCAGACGCCTTTAGTAAGGCTGCAACGATTGGCTGCCGGCAGCCAAAGTACCGTGCTGGTTAAACTTGAAGGTAATAACCCAGCAGGTTCAGTGAAAGATCGTCCGGCGCTTAATATGATTCTCCAGGCTGAAGCTCGTGGAACGATTAAACTCGGAGATACTATCATTGAAGCCACCAGCGGCAACACAGGTATCGCTCTGGCAATGGCCGCGGCTATCAAAGGCTATAAAATGATTCTTATTATGCCGGACAATTCAACCCAGGAACGCAAAGACTCAATGCAGGCTTACGGTGCTGAACTGATTCTGGTCACCAAAGAGCAAGGAATGGAAGGCGCACGCGACTTAGCTCTGCAAATGCAAAGCGAAGGTAAAGGCATCGTTCTTGATCAGTTTAATAACGCAGATAATCCAGATGCACACTTTCATTCAACCGGTCCGGAAATCTGGGAACAAAGCCATGGAAAAATTACCCACTTTGTTTCTAGTATGGGTACAACCGGTACCATCGTAGGTGTTTCTCGTTACCTGAAATCGAAAAATCCAGATGTAAATATTGTTGGTTTACAGCCTTCGGAAGGCAGCGCGATTCCAGGGATTCGCCGCTGGCCTCAAGAATACTTACCGGGAATTTATGATGATTCAACCATAGATCAAGTGATCGATATTGACCAAAAATCAGCAGAAGATACTGCCCGCGCTCTGGCTCGAGAAGAAGGGATCAGTGCAGGCGTTAGTTCTGGCGGCGCTGTATTTGCCGCAATAGAGATCGCAAAACAGAATCCAGGATCTGTAGTAGTAGCGATCGTCTGTGATCGCGGAGATCGCTATTTATCTTCAGGGCTGTTTTCTTAATTACTGCCTAGACGTTACTTATAAATAAAGCCTCAAAAGAGGCTTTATTTTAATAATAATAAGTTTCAAATCAGAAAATTAAAAACAGCAACAAAGTAGAAAATTCAGAGTTTATAAATAAATCAACTCAGAAGTATTTACCCTTTAAAATCCACACTAACGCTACCTAGCTCACCAAAATCTCCACGCACTTTTACTGGTGGCTTAACAGGAATAGGCCCGACAACAGCACCTGTTGTAACCCATTCACCCGCTTTTAAATAATATCCACGCTTTTGCAAATGGTTAGCCAACCAAGTGAGTGAATTGATCGGATCTCCCATGACATTCGATCCTAGTTGTTGACCAACTTTATTGTTATCAAAATAACCCGTAACTACAATTTTTGATAAATCTAACTGTCGCCAGTCAGTTATAGCTGGGCCATGAACAAAAGCATAATTACCACCATGATCCGCAGCAAACTGTGGTAAACCAGATTTGATAGGACCCTGACTATAACGAGTTCCAACAGGCTCAATGGCTAAGTGCAAACTGCCCACTGCGGCTTTAACTTCATCTTGATTATAAGGTTGTTCTCTGACAGGAAGATCTTTCGCCATTTTGAAAGCGAATTCAAACTCGAATCCATACAGAGTCGGAGCACCGTCAAGAATAGCTTGAGGTTCAGAATAAACCCATTTATCAAAAAGAGGACCGGATACCGGCTCACTTACACCAGCTTTTTTCATTAAATCAGTGCTTGTAATGGCAACCTTCCAGCCTTTCAATTGAAAATGACCACTTTGGATAATTTGATCTTGTATTTTATAGCCTTCTTCCAAAGTTGAAGGTTTTAACGTTTCTGGCAATTCAATAAGTTTATTTTGTTCCCGAGCAGTTATGAGCAATTGTGCAGGTTCACTAAACTGATTAGTCGTTGTTGCTTTTGAGGACTCTAGTTGACTACATGCAACAAGTAAGATAATTGTGAGTGGTACAAATATTCGGCGCATAGCATTTCCTTTGAGTCATAATCTAACAAGAAACAGTGAAAAGAGATTAAATTAATTCTATATATCTATTTATAAACATCATTTTTATTTACCCAGTAAATAAAAACTCACCCTTGATTACCTTAATAAAGGTTTATTATAAACAACATATCAAGATACTGCGCCATAAACGTCAAGAAAACGAAAAATAAAATATTTAAATAAACCTCATTATATTTTCTATCAAAAACTGTCATATAAGCATCTTTACTTTTTCTATGAGAAAAATTTAACAAACATAAAAAATAAACAACGAAGATCCACTGTTATAAACATCTAAAATAAAGAAAATTCTGCTATTCTCATCACCACGCGCTTATCTCACTTTCAGCGCTCTTTACTTAAAAGTTAGAGTCGAGCTCTCAACTTTACTCAATTGCCCTACCCATCAGAGGTTTGCTATTCTTGCTGTCTGCCATTTTGGTCCCAGTTTCGCTAAGTTACACCGCTCTTCCTAATGGAACACCGTTGTGCTTGGATAGAATTCATCAGAATCTCGGGGCTTAATGGGATAACTAACCCTGAATCTCATAATCCTTTGATATAGAACAGAATGAGCCAAACTATTACGAATACACAAAAAGCCGCTTCTGCCCATACCCCGATGATGCAGCAGTACCTGAAACTCAAAGCAGAGAATCCGGATATCCTGTTGTTTTATCGTATGGGAGATTTCTACGAGCTGTTTTACGATGATGCGAAGCGCGCTTCTCAGTTACTCGATATTTCTCTGACCAAACGTGGCTCATCGGCTGGGGAGCCAATCCCAATGGCTGGCGTTCCATTTCACGCTGTTGAAGGATACCTGGCCAAACTGGTTCAGCTTGGTGAATCGGTGGCGATTTGCGAACAAATTGGCGATCCAGCAACCAGCAAAGGCCCTGTTGAACGTAAGGTAGTTCGTATTGTCACACCGGGCACAGTCACCGATGAAGCGTTGCTTTCTGAACGTCTCGATAACCTGATTGCTGCTATTTATCATCACGATGGAAAATTCGGTTATGCCACACTGGATATAACTTCTGGCCGTTTTCAGTTAAGTGAACCTGAAAGCGAAGAAGCGATGGCTGCGGAATTACAAAGAACTGCTCCTCGTGAACTTCTTTTCCCGGAAGATTTTGAACCAGTACAACTGATGGCGAATCGTAAAGCAAACCGCCGCCGTCCGGTATGGGAGTTTGAACTCGATACGGCTAAGCAACAACTCAACCAGCAATTCGGTACTCGCGATTTAGTCGGGTTCGGTGTGGAAAATGCCAACTTAGGTTTATGTGCAGCAGGTTGTTTAATCCAATACGTAAAAGATACTCAACGCACAGCCTTACCCCACATCCGATCATTAACCTTTGATCATCAGGATCACTCTGTCATTCTTGATGCCGCTACGCGTCGTAACCTTGAACTTACACAGAACCTGGCTGGCGGCAGTGATAACACATTAGCAGAAGTATTAGATCACTGTGCTACACCGATGGGAAGCCGCATGCTCAAGCGTTGGATCCATCAACCAATGCGCAGCCTTGAGACCTTGAACCAACGTTTGGATGCGATCAGCGAAATTAAACAACTGGGTCTATTTGCTGATGTTCTGCCAGTTTTAAAACAGATCGGCGATATTGAACGTATTTTAGCTCGCCTGGCACTGCGTTCTGCTCGTCCAAGAGATCTAGCTCGTCTGCGTAATGCTATGCAGCAACTGCCGGAACTGAATGACGTACTCACAGAGCTAACTCACCCATACCTGACTAAACTGCGCGATTATGTGCAACCGTTGGATCAGCTATGCGAGCTTCTCGAAAGAGCAATTAAAGACAACCCGCCAGTCGTGATTCGCGACGGTGGTGTCATTGCAGAAGGCTACAACGCCGAACTGGATGAATGGCGCAATTTAGCTAATGGAGCCACCGAATATCTAGAAAAAATGGAAGCTGAAGAGCGAGATCGTCATGGCATCGATACGCTTAAAGTTGGCTATAACAACGTTCACGGTTTCTTTATTCAGGTAAGTCGAGGTCAGAGCCACCTTGTACCGCCACATTATGTGCGCCGTCAGACTCTGAAGAATGCTGAGCGCTACATCATTCCTGAACTTAAAGAGCACGAAGACAAAGTACTTAATTCTAAGTCCAAAGCTTTAGCTCTTGAGAAGCAACTTTGGGAAGAACTGTTCGATCTGCTGATGCCCCATCTTGAGCAGATGCAAAATCTAGCTTCGGCACTTTCTCAGTTGGATGTATTACAAAATTTAGCAGAGCGCGCAGACAGCCTTGATTATTGCCGACCAACTTTAACTCAAGAGCCGGGAATTCATATTCAGGCCGGTCGTCACCCTGTTGTAGAACAAGTGATGACAGACCCGTTTATTGCCAACCCAATTGAGCTGCATAATGAGCGCAAAATGTTAATCATTACCGGCCCTAATATGGGAGGTAAATCAACTTATATGCGCCAAACCGCATTGATTGCACTGCTCGCACATATTGGATGTTTCGTTCCAGCCGAGGCGGCACAGATAGGCCTGCTGGATAGAATTTTTACCCGAATCGGCGCTTCGGATGATCTGGCTTCTGGCCGCTCAACGTTTATGGTTGAGATGACAGAAACAGCAAACATTCTGCACAATGCCACCGATAAAAGTCTGGTATTAATGGATGAAATAGGCCGCGGGACCAGCACCTACGATGGTTTATCTCTGGCCTGGGCAAGTGCGGAATGGTTAGCCAAACAAATCGGTGCTTTGACTCTGTTTGCGACTCACTATTTTGAACTGACTGAACTACCCGGCACACTGCCTAATTTAGCCAATGTTCATCTCGATGCGGTCGAGCACGGCGATAACATCGCCTTTATGCATGCGGTACAGGAAGGCGCAGCAAGTAAATCTTATGGTTTGGCTGTGGCTGGTCTTGCCGGAGTACCGAAAAGTGTGATTAAAAGTGCGCGCAACAAACTGAGCCAATTAGAGCAGCACAGTTTAGAGCAGACTGACAGCCGTTCATCCTCCCGTGTGGATATTGCCAACCAACTGAGCTTGATCCCTGAGCCAAGCGAAGTAGAGAATGCGTTATCTAATATTGATCCGGACGATCTTACTCCACGTCAGGCCCTTGAAGAACTGTATCGCTTAAAGAAACTGATTTAAGCAAAAAAATAAGGCACTCGTTTGAGTGCCTTATTTCATTCAGTGAATGATAATTAAAATTCATTTTCCACATTAAACAAAGATTCCATATTAAGGCCTTGTTTAATAAGAATTTCTCTCAGACGGCGTAAACCTTCGACCTGAATCTGACGTACCCGCTCGCGGGTGAGGTTAATTTCACGTCCAACTTCTTCAAGCGTTGAAGGCTCATAACCCAGCAGACCAAAGCGTCTCGCTAAAACCTCTTTTTGTTTTGGATTTAGCTCATCCAGCCAGTCAATCAATGAATTACGGATATCATCGTCCTGAGTTGACACTTCAGGATCGGAATTATTTATATCCGGAATAATATCAAGCAATGCTTTGTCACCATCACCGCCAATTGGCGTATCAACAGAGTTGATGCGCTCATTTAAGCGCAGCATTTTGCTGACATCATCAACCGGCTTATCAAGCTCAACCGCTATCTCTTCAGCTGTTGGTTCATGATCCAGTTTCTGTGACAGTTCACGGGCAGTACGCAGATAGATATTCAGCTCTTTGACGACGTGAATTGGCAGCCGGATTGTACGGGTTTGATTCATCAAAGCACGTTCAATTGTCTGACGAATCCACCAGGTGGCATAAGTTGAAAAACGGAAGCCACGCTCGGGATCGAACTTCTCTACCGCACGAATCAAACCTAAGTTACCTTCTTCAATTAAATCCAGTAATGCGAGTCCTCGATTACTATAGCGGCGGGAAATTTTAACCACCAGACGAAGGTTACTCTCGATCATACGACGTCTTGCAGCTTCGTCTCCACGAAGTGCACGGCGAGCATAGAGAACTTCTTCTTCTGCGGTTAAAAGTGGTGAGAAGCCAATCTCACTCAGATACATTTGGGTCGCATCTAAGCTTTTTGTTGAGGCATCGAATTCTTCACGTACCTCTTCAGTTTGGCTGTCATTGTCGTCTTGGTTTGCCAGTTTTACATTGACTTCAACAACGGTCGAATCAACGTCTAACTCAAACTCTTCCTTGGTTACTGTGTTGCTGATACTCATAGCGCCTCCCCCGGCGAGCTAGCAAGACATTACAACTCAATATGTCGCTACATAACTCATAACAAGTATGTTTAAGGTAAGTACCGCTTTGGATTAACCGACTTACCCTGGTAACGAATTTCAAAGTGCAAACGGACATTGTTTGTTCCGGAACTGCCCATCGTTGCTATTTTCTGGCCAGCTTTAACACTTTGTCCTTCCTTAACCAACAACCGATCATTATGGGCGTAAGCACTAAGATAGTGCTCGTTATGCTTTACAATGACTAAGTTTCCATAACCACGTAAGGCATTACCCGAATAAACCACGGTTCCTGCTGCAGTTGATGTGATGGCCTGACCTCGCTGTCCCGCAATATCAATGCCTTTGTTACCCTGATCCCCTGCAGAAAAGTTTTTAACAACTCTCCCTTTGGTTGGCCATAACCACTTGTCCACCTTAGTGTTCTGTGATTTAGGTTTATTGTCAGATTTGTTAACTTTTTGTTGAGTATTAGAACCAACATACTCTTTTGTTTTCGATTGATCAATCTTCTTAACTGGATCTTTTTTTACCACTTTTTGAGTATTGTGACTTTGACCCGAAGTAGAATTTTTACTCGGTTTCGGGGGAGAAACCGAACTTGATGTCACTGTAGAAGCTGCAGACGCAGCAGATGCCGAGCTAGATACTGTTCCAGCGCCGGTTCCACCATAAGCAGGTGGATTATAAGCCGGGCGCCAAAGCCTTAACTTTTGACCGGGGTGGATGGTATAAGGAGGTGTTAGCTTATTGTAACTAATTATGTCATTTACATCTTTATCTGTGACATAAGCTATAAAGTATAACGTGTCACCACGGTTAACTTCATAATAACTACCGCGATAGCTGCCACGTTGAATTTCACGATAATCCTTTTTCAGCCCAGATACCGGAGCAGGTGAACTCGCTGTACAGCCAAGTAAAAAGCCACACAGTCCACACGCCATGAATATCTTAAGCTGAGACAGATTCATTACGCTAAATCACCAGCAATCAAAGGAACAAACTTCACCATTTCAATAAGCTGAGAAATAAACTCATCACCTTTACGGGTTATTTTATATAACTGCTGTTGCTCGTCCCCAACGGGAATCACCAAGCGCCCTCCTTCAGCCAGTTGATCTAACAAGGCCTGAGGGACACTTTCAGCGGCAGCGGTAACGATAATAGCATCAAATGGTGCTTTAGATGTCCACCCCTGCCAACCATCACCATGTTTCGTCGAAACGTTATAAATATCTAATTGCTTAAAGCGACGCTTTGCTTCCCACTGCAGGGATTTTATCCGCTCAATCGAAAAGACATGATCCACCAACTGCGATAAGATCGCGGTTTGATAACCCGATCCTGTTCCTATTTCAAGCACCCGACTTGTCCGCTGAAGATCCAGCATTTGAGTCATTTTCGCTACTATATAAGGTTGAGAAATCGTCTGCCCCTGACCAATCGGAAGCGCGTTATTATCGTATGCCTGATGGATCATCGCTTGTGAAACAAAATACTCTCGCGGCAATTGATGAATTGCCTGTAAAACCTGCGTATCTGTAATACCGCTTGCCAACAAAAACTCAATTAATCTATCGGCTTTTGGATTAGACATCCGATCTTTCCTTTAACCAGTTATCCATACTTCCTATTGATTCATGTGCCGTCAAATCTACCTGCAATGGCGTAATCGAAACGAAACCATGCTCAATTGCATGGAAGTCCGTACCTTCTCCGGCATCCTGTTCTTTACCCGGAGGACCAAGCCAGTAGATATCATGACCACGGGGATCTTTTTGTCTAATCATACTTTCCGCATGATGTCGTGCCCCTAAGCGAGTGACCTGAGTTCCAGCCAATTGCTCAAACGCCATATCCGGGATATTCACATTCAATAAGCGATTGGTCGGAATAGGACGGTCAATATGCTGTTCAACCATCTGACGGGCAACTTTTCCCGCAGTGGCGAAATTTTCCTTCCCAACCAGTGAAAAGGCTATCGACTGAACCCCAAGAAAATGTCCTTCCATCGCCGCCGCAACCGTTCCTGAATACAGAACATCATCACCCAGATTCGCACCATGGTTGATCCCTGTCAGCACCAGATCCGGCATAGCATCTTTTAATAATTCATTCAGAGCAAAATGAACGCAATCCGTCGGTGTTCCCTGAACTGAATAGGTGTTATCACCCACTTTAGAAACACGCAGCGGCTGCTCAAGAGTCAGAGAGTTAGAAGCCCCCGAACGGTTGCGGTCAGGCGCAACAATAATAACTTCAGCGAGATCAGAGATAGCAGCAGCCAGGGCATGAATACCGTCAGCAAACACACCATCATCATTGCTTATTAAAACTTTTAGTTTTTTCTCACTCATAAACACGCTCTACCGGAATCTCTTCAATCAATTCTCTGACAATTGACGTAGCAAAACTACCTGAATCTAAAGCAAATTTTAATGTAACCGAATTATCATCAACTTCCCAAGTCAGATTTTTCGCTTTTAATGCAATCGGGCGACGATCATGGCGCATACGGTTTCCACGAATTAACTTCATCAGATCTTGTTCATTATCAAGGAATGGTTGCTCTATCGCTAACGCTTGCGCTTTAGTGGGTAATTCGTTGTCACCAGCCAAAGCAGCAGAAATTTGCACGCTATCCTGCGCTAATAGCTGATTGAACTGAGTCAATTGCTCTGAAGAAAGCAAAATTTGTTCACCATTTTGTAGTGCAATATCACCTTCAACAAAATGGTTAAAACAACCCGCCTCAATTCTGGCTGAAACAATATGATTAAAAATCCATGAACGGGCAGTAGAAAGGTAAAGGCTACGTTGATTTTGATTACGGGTGCGAACGTTATCGCGCCCCCAGCGACGTGCCTCATTTAAGTTATTGCCATCTTTACCAAAACGCTGATTACCAAAATAATTTGGCACACCTTGCTGGGAAACCGTATCGAGGCGTTTAATCACTTCTTCCACACCGGTAACTTCTGATAGCGTTAGTTCAAACTCATTGCCAGCTAAATCGCCCGGGCGAAGTTTCTTGTTATGGCGAGTCATCTCAAGAACTTCAATACTGGGGTGCTTTTCCTGGAACAAAGCGAGATTGGGAAAACCACCTGCAGGTAAGTGAACACTTAACCACTGCTCAGTAACAGCATGGCGATCTTTTAGCCCTGCCCAGCTTACATCTTTTGATTTTACGCCGCAGGCTTTTGCCAGTTCATTGGCAACAAAGCTGGTGTTTTCTCCGGTTTTACGAATCAACACCATGACATGTTCACCGCTTCCCGAGAAATCATATCCAAGTTTCTCAGTCACTTTAAAGTGCTCAGGTTGGGCTTTAATTTTGCCTTTGGCGGTTGGTTTACCGCACAGGTAAGCCAGTGAAGATAATAGATCAGTCATTGTTAGCCTTTCATCAGTAATACAACAGCTTCACAAGCAATGCCTTCTTTACGGCCAGTAAAGCCCAGACGCTCCGTTGTTGTCGCCTTTACGTTGACATTAGTTACGTCTGTTTCTAAATCCTGCGCAATTGCGGCGCACATTGCATCAATATGTGGTGCCATTTTCGGCGCCTGAGCCATAATGGTCACATCGGCATTCCCCAGCCGATAACCCTGCTCTTTGACTCGGCGATACACATCTTTTAACAGCTCACGGCTATCAGCCCCTTTCCACTTATCATCCGTATCCGGAAAATGACGACCAATATCACCCGCAGCGATAGCACCAAGCAGCGCATCGGTTAATGCGTGTAACGCAACGTCACCATCAGAATGAGCAAGCAACCCCTGTTCATAAGGAATGCTCACGCCACCAATAATAACCGGACCTTCTCCACCAAATTTGTGAACATCAAAACCATGGCCAATTCGTATCATTATTATTCCTTATTTCGGCTTAAGTAGAACTCAGCTAAAGCGAGATCTTCTGGTTGAGTGATTTTAATATTGTCTGCCCGGCCATTCACCAGTGCAGGTGTTAAATTCAGCCTTTCAAATGCCGAAGCTTCATCAGTAATAGTTGCGCTTTTTTCCAACCCTTCAGTTAATGCATCTCTTAATGGAATGGTTGGAAACATTTGCGGTGTCAGAGCATGCCACAGAGCAACTCGCTCAACCGTATGATCAATGTTTTGTTGTGCATTACTGCGCTTCATCGTATCGCGTACTGGCGCAGCCAGAATTGCGCCAACAGGATGTGCCAGCGCACACTCAATCAAGCGATCAATATCCTGATGAATAAAACATGGACGCGCAGCATCGTGCACCATCACCCAGTCACTGACTTCGTGTTTACAGATGTAGTTTAGCGCGGAAAGCACCGAATCAGCCCTCTCTTGACCACCATTAACTCTAATGACTCTGGGGTTCTGCGCCAGCTTTAATGTTGGGAAATAGGGATCATTTTCACTGACCGCAACAACCACTTTGGTTATCAGAGGATGCGACAGTAGTTTCTGAACAGTATGTTCTAACACCGTATGCCCGTGCAGTTTAAGATACTGCTTTGGCCGATCTGCCTGCATACGACTGCCAACACCCGCAGCAGGAACAACCGCTATAATTGATGGGGTCATTAATGCGGTTCCTCACCAATAATGCGATAAAAGGTTTCACCCTCTTTGACCATACCAAGCTCATGCCGGGCACGCTCTTCGATAGCATCCAGCCCTTGGCGCAAATCATCAATCTCAGCAAACATTTCCTGATTACGTTGATGTAAGTTAGTATTCACTTGCTCCTGTACTTCGATTTCAGCAACCACTTCCTGAAAATCAGAAATTCCGTTCTTTCCCTGCCATAAACTGTATTGCAGTAGTCCCAGTAATAGGGTTAATGTCAGCGCAAGCACTCGCATTACATTCACACTCATCTGTTTTTGATAGCAAAGAGGCCGAATATCATGCGGCCTCTTAAAATGAATAAAACTCTGTATTTATACCACAAGCGTCATTTTCAGGCGACTAACAGAAAGGCAAATAAGACAACACCTAAAATCAGACGATAAATAACAAACGGGGTCATGCCCATTCTGGAGATCATCTTAAGGAAGAAGAAAATACAGATATACGCACTAATGAAAGAAGTAATAATTCCGGTCAACAGAAAACCGATATGAACCGGTTCACCGCTGGTAACTAACTTCAGGCCTAAATAGCTTCCAGCCAGCAGAATAATCGGGATCGACATTAAGAATGAAAAGCGAGCTGCAGCCTCGCGGGTAAAACCTAGATATAAAGCCGCTGTAATGGTTGCTCCTGAACGAGAAGTTCCCGGTATCATGGCAACCGCCTGAGCCACCCCAATAAACAGCGCCTTTTTCCAGCCAGCCTGATACTCGTTAATTTCCAGCTTCGCTGTTCGGTCGACATACCAGAGCAACAGGCCAAAAAAGATAGTAGTAATGGCGATCACCCAGGCGCTACGCAGATAAAGTTCAATAACGTCTTTCATCAGCAAACCAAAAATACACGCCGGTATGGTGGCAAGAACAATAAGCCAGGCAAATTTAGCTTCTTTGCTGCGATCACCTTTAAATATGGAAGCAAAGAATGCGGCTAATAACGTCTTAACTTCGTGTCTGAAGTAAATAATAACCGCCGCCAGTGTGCCAAGATGCACGGCAACATCAAATGCCAAGCCTTGATCTTCCCAGCCCAAAATAGCGGATGGCAGAATTAAATGCGCGGAACTGGAAATAGGTAAGAACTCAGTGAGGCCTTGAATCAAAGCCAGGATAAAGGATTCAAAATAACTCATTTTTATCTCAAATTTAGGTCTACGACCTCGTCAACAGAAAACCACAGAGGGACTACAGTTAGAGTATCTAACGCTGATGAGCTCTCCCATATTTGCGCTATCGTCAACTCACTACCGGGAATTTGTAGTTTAGGGCATAGCTCGTAAAGAGGTTGTATAACAAACGGATATTGATAGATATCAGAGCGTGGGACAACCGGAGAGTCATCAGATACGACATCACCAAACAAAAGAATATCCATATCCAGCGTTCGATCGTGAAATTTTTTAGCGTCGATTTCTCGTCCCCATCGTAGTTCCGCTTGTTTTAAACAATGCTGAAACTGCTCAAGAGACAATGACGTTTTCATCTCAACAACCAGATTAAAAAACGAATAGCTATCAAAGCCAACAGCCTCGCTCTCATAAATTGTTGATAATCTTAAATCAGTCCCCAGTTGACGCAATTCTGAAATTGCCGCTGGAATATGTTGATAGCGATCCAGGTTAGATCCAACACCAACATAAACAGTGATCATAACGTTCCTCGTTCAATGATCACACCCACCCCTTTCGCTTGTGGTACAGCTCCGGGTTTTGTCAGACGAATACGAACCCAGGGAACACTAAAACGTTGCATAAGCAGGTTAGCAATCTCTTCTGCCACTCTTTCAACTAACAGGAACCGTCCCGCTTCAATATGCTCAATCACAGCCTGACTAACCTGAGCATAATCCAGAGCATGCGCCACATCATCACTGTTACCTGCCGCTCTGTTGTCATGCGCCATTTCCAGATCCAACACCAACTTCTGTTTGATGGTTTGCTCCCAATCATAAACGCCAATGGTTGTAATTACTTCAAGCTGCTCTATAAAGACTTTATCCATACTTCTATCGATTCCTTAAGGCCTGTTGACCTTATGCGTTTGTATTTTTCATTACAGGTCGGATACCTAAATGTATTAAAAAAACGTACTATCGTCGTCAATCGCGATATCATATACCTAAACAGCCTCCAGATGGGACATCCGGACAGAATTTTTACGTTTAGCCTTAGTTTAACTGCCGAACCGGAGAAACAATGACGCCATTGGCCCTCATAATGATCATCTCTGCATATTTACTGGGATCCATTTCCAGTGCAGTACTGATCTGTCGGTTACTGCGTCTGCCTGACCCACGAGGAGTAGGCTCCCATAACCCCGGAGCAACCAACGTACTGCGTATTGGTGGTAAAAAAGCCGCCGCCGCCGTGCTTCTATGCGACATGCTAAAAGGAACCATTCCTGTCTGGGCTGGTTATTTTCTTAAAATTGATCCGCTGATACTCGGCATTGTTGCAATCGCTGCCTGTCTCGGGCATATGTACCCCCTCTTCTTCCACTTCAAAGGGGGGAAAGGCGTTGCTACCGCTCTTGGAGCCATTGCACCCATTGGCTTAGATCTCACCGCCATGATTATGGCCACTTGGTTATTGGTCGCGGTTATTTTCCGTTATTCGTCTCTGGCAGCCATCGTCACCGTTCTACTCGCCCCTTTCTATACCTGGCTGGTAAAACCGCAATACACCTTGCCCGTAGCGATGCTGTGCTGCTTAATCGTTTTTCGTCATCATCAAAATATTAAACGTTTGTTTGCCGGTACAGAGCCCAAAGTGGGTGAAAAGAAAAAAGCCTGATGATATTTTCAGACATAAAAAACGGCCGCTGCTGCGACCGTTTTTTTAATTTGATTTATTCAACCGCTGTGAGCTGATCAATAGGCCAACGTGGGCGAGCTTCTACACTTAAATCCGTAGTGTCACCATTTTTCAAACGTTGCATACCAGCAAAAGCGATCATCGCACCATTATCAGTGCAGAACTCAGTGCGTGGGTAGTAAACCTCACCACCGATTTTTTCAGCTAACTTAGCCAGATCAGCACGTAACTGCTTGTTTGCACTTACACCACCGGCAATAACAATCCGCTTCATGCCTGTTTCAGCCAATGCACGCTTACATTTAATCGCCAACGTTGCACATACCGCTTCCTGAAACGCATAAGCAATATCAGCACGAGTTTGCTCATCGTCACCATTGGCTGCAATCGTATTAGCAGTAAACGTTTTTAACCCGGAGAAACTCATATCCAGCCCCGGCCTATCAGTCATTGGACGCGGAAACTTAAACCGACCCGGTGTGCCTTTCTCAGCCAATTTTGACAGAAGAGGGCCGCCTGGATAATCCAATCCCATCAGTTTCGCAGTTTTATCAAATGCTTCACCGGCGGCATCATCAATAGACTCACCCAAAATCCGGTATTCACCAATACCCTTTACTTCCACCATCATACTGTGGCCGCCAGAAACCAACACAGCCACAAACGGAAATGGTGGCGGGTTGTCCTCAAGCATTGGCGCTAATAAATGCCCTTCCATATGGTGAACAGCCACCGCTGGCACGTTCCACGCGTATGCCAGACTTCGGCCAATGGTTGCGCCTACTAATAGTGCTCCAACCAAACCCGGCCCAGCAGTATAAGCGACACCATCAATATCCTGAGGTGTCAAACCAGCTTCAGCCATTGCCGCTCTGATTAACGGTATGGTTTTCTTTACATGGTCACGAGACGCAAGTTCAGGTACAACACCGCCGTAGTCAGCATGCAGTTTTACCTGGCTATATAATTTATGGGAAAGCAGGCCTTTTTCATCGTCGTAAATCGCAATGCCTGTTTCATCACAAGAGGTTTCAATACCGATAATGCGCATGATTTATCTTGCATCTCTCTATCAATAATTAGAATTGGCGCAATGTTACAACGGCTTCGCCTTACAAACAAATTTTGTACAGAAGTACTTTACAAAGCCCTACCGATCGGATTAAAATTCCGCACCATTTTTGATCTAGCTGATAAAAGGCCATGCAAACACGTTGTTTTGGTCACTGTATGTCAGCATTAACGAATAACCCCTGAGGTGAAAGGCATATGCCAGTAGTTAAAGTACGTGAAAACGAACCGTTCGACGTTGCACTACGTCGTTTCAA
>Ga0075011_10000484_pt1 | contig 21198 bp, 16 predicted proteins | sample TARM_MetaG_T_14_FD_72354 | JGI IMG/M metagenome (GOLD analysis project Ga0075011, IMG submission 72354) | Freshwater microbial communities from Pennsylvania, USA, analyzing microbe dynamics in response to fracking - TARM_MetaG_T_14 | ecosystem: Environmental > Aquatic > Freshwater > River... | reverse complement strand
TTTTTACCTGTCACCGCCAACGGTTTCGGGGCAATCCTCGGACCACCTACTCGTTTCAATCATCAACCGACTGTATGATTATTCGACATAAAAGCCAAATACCTTAAGGCTTTTTGCATCATTTTATTCACTCGCCAAACAATATCATGTTCGAAAGCTCGGCCCAAGCGATTTTTCCCGCGCCATTTCCATGACGCCGAAAACACGTTTGCAAGGACCGGGCCTGGGTATGTCCGCCATTTCCTGGCGGGAAAAGCGGGGGCCGCGTATTGCCCCCGCTGCGGGTTTGGCGTATCACGACCCGATGAAAATAGGCGTCCTGCAACTCAATCCCATTGTCGGCGATCTTAGCGGCAACGCGGCCAGGATACTGGACGCGGCCCGCCGTGCGCACTCCCTCGGCGCGGACCTCTGCGTGACCTCGGAAATGGCCCTGACCGGCTATCCGCCCCGCGACCTGCTACTCTACGAAGGATTCGTGGACCGCGTCCGGGAGCGGGCCGGGGAACTGGCCAAGGAGCTCAAGGACGGCCCGCCCCTGCTCTTGGGCGCGGTGGAGCGTAACCGCACGGGCCAGGGCAAGCCGGTATTCAACTGCGCCCTGTTCTGCGAGGACGGCAAGATAAAAGGGTCTGTGCGCAAAACCCTGCTGCCCACCTACGATGTGTTCGACGAGGCGCGCTATTTCGAGCCCGCCCCGATCGGAGACCCGGAGGCCAACATCGTCCGTACGCGCGGTCTGACCCTGGCCGTGACCATCTGCGAGGACGCATGGAACGACAAGGACTACTGGGACACCCGGACCTATGCGCGGGACCCGCTTGAAGAGGCCGCCGCCCAAAAGCCCGACTTGATCGTCAACCTCTCGGCCTCGCCGCTATTTCTGGGCAAGCAGACCCTGCGCGAGGACATGCTCGGGGCCGTGGCCCGCAAGTATGAAACGCCACTGGTCTACGTCAATCAGACCGGAGCCGACGACGATCTGGTCTTCGACGGCCGGTCCTGCGCGTTCGCGCCCGACGGGAGCCTCATGGCCCGGGCAAGGGGTTTCGAGGAGGACGTCATCCTGGTGGACACGGACAACTCCTCGGCCAACAACGTGGCTGACGACGACTTCTGCCGCGAGGCCGAGACCTGGCGCGCCCTGGTCATGGGCACCCGCGACTACGTGCGCAAGAGCGGCTTTTCCAAGGCGTTGGTGGGCCTGTCCGGGGGCATCGATTCGGCAGTGACCGCCGCGGTGGCCGCCGAGGCGCTGGGCGCGGACAACGTGACCTGCGTGCTCATGCCCTCGCCCTATTCGAGCAGGGGGTCCATCGACGACTCCCTGGAGCTGGCCAAGAATCTCGGGGTCAAGACCGTGACCCTGCCCATCGAGCCGATCATGGCCCAGTTCGAAAAAACCCTGGCCGAGCCCTTTGCCGGGTACGGAGCGGACACCACCGAGGAGAACATCCAGTCGCGCATCCGGGGCAACCTGCTCATGGCCATGTCCAACAAGTACGGCGCCCTGCTCCTGACCACGGGCAACAAGTCCGAACTGGCCGTGGGCTACTGCACCATCTACGGGGACATGTCCGGCGGGTTCGCGGTCATCTCGGACGTGGACAAGACCGGGGTCTTCAACGTGGCCAGGTGGTACAACGCGAACATCGCCCCGCACATCCCGGAGGCGATCATCACCAAGCCGCCATCCGCCGAACTGAGACCGGACCAAAAGGACCAGGATTCCCTGCCCGACTATGCCGTGCTCGACGCCATCCTGGCGCGGCACATAGAGCACCACCAGTCGCGCAAGGAGATCATCGAGGCGGGCTTTGACGAAGCCACGGTGAGCCGGGTCCTCAACCTGGTACGAGGGGCCGAGTTCAAACGCCGCCAGGCAGCGCCCGGCATCAAGCTCACCCCGCGCTCGTTCGGCACGGGCTGGCGCATGCCGCTCGCCTGCCGCCGCGATCTTTAGAGGTGTTTCAGGGCCTTGCCGAGTAGATCGAGGAATTCGGCGCTCATGGCCAACACGTTGCGGAAATACAGACGCAGCCCCTTTCGCCGGTCCCCTTCGCCACCCTCGAAGACCAGCCGGTAGAATTCCGAATTGCTGAACCCTCTTCGCCGCTCCACCAGATAGGTAACGTTGTTCCTGTCCAGCTGGTCCAGTACGGCCATGCCCTTGGCAGCCATGGCCGGGCTATCGTCGGCCAGCAGGGTCCGGGCGGCCTCGGCCACGCTGGTCCACAGCCGGATCTCCCGACGCAGCCAGCGGCCCGCCTCCCCACGGTCCACGCGCGGCGGCTCGGGCCGGAACAGGTCCTTCATGTTCGGCACCGAACCGGACAAAGTGGGCTCTTCGTCGAACTCTATACCCTCCCCGTACAGGATGCTCGCCTTTGAGGTGTTCACGCAGGGCACCCCGGACACGCGGATTTCCTCGGTCAGCCACAGGGCCGCGTCCAGGAAGTTGAGCGTGGAAAAGAGCGGCTCCCCGAAAGGCGTGGTCACCGGGCAGAGCTGGGGATATCGGTTTGTCAGCTCCCCTTCCCTGGTCCCGGGCGCGTCCTTGACCGTGCCACGGGCATAGTGCAGCCCCCACGGGTCGGCCGAGGCCAGTTGCGCCCCGGCCAGCACGCAGCGCGAGCACCCCATGTGACGGGCCAGCGAAAAGGCCGTGGAGATGACCGAGCCGTGGAGCCGAAGGTTGTCCCGCTCCCCGAATATCTGCGGCAGGAACGAACCGAACAGATACTTCTGCCGGAAACGGTCCCCGCCCAGGTCGGACAGGCAATGGGCCACCAGGATGGTCCCGGGCATCTTCGGAATGTGCTTGAAGACCACCCCGGAGTCGATGGAAGTGTCGTTGATGACCACGAAGTGCGGCTGGATGCCCGCCTCGACCAGGGGCTTGACCGCGTTGTTCACGCAGATGATCACGCCGCTTTCCCGGTTACGCCGTATCCAGTCGAGCTTTTCGGGCAGGTCCGGCCCGGCCGCCACCAGGATGGCCTCAACCCCGCGCAGCCGGTTGTGCAACCCGCCTATGGACGGCGCGCTCAGGTATTCGCCCACGTTCTCGAAGGCATGCAGCTGTTGGTCGTAGAGCAGCCCCCGGTGGATATCCCGCAGGGGCCGGGAGCGATTCAACCCCTGGCCCGACAGCCCGTAGATGGCGTGGCGGTAATGCAGGGTTTCCAGGTATTCCGCCACCCGAGCCGCCCACCCCCCGTATAACCCGCGCACGCGTCCGGTGACGAAGAATGCCGGGGTGCCCGCGCGGAACATGTCGCCGGGCAACATCTCCTGCAGGGGCGGGACAAAGGAGCGGGGGTCGCCGGTGAAGCAGAACAGGTTGGGCCGGTTCAGTCCGGCCAGCTTGAACCGCTCCAGAAAATGTATGAGTACCCGCTCGTCCGGCTCGAACAGCATGACCACCGTGCCCTTGGAGGCCAGGGCGGCGCGTAGCTGTGGGGTGTCGGCCGTGCCGAGCAGGACCACCAGACGGGTGTTGGAGAGCGCCTCCTCCATGGAAGTGTCCGGCTCGAACAGGGCGTAGGCGGCCACTGATGGGTCTGCAAAGGGGTGATGGTAGGCTGGATTCTCGAACCGGCACAGTTGGGGATGGTCGGAAAAACGGTGCGGCCCGGGATCGGCCTGCCCATCCCCCACGAGTTCCACCTGCACGCCCCGGCACAGGATGCCCAGCTCCACCAGGGCGGCTATCTTGCTGTTCTCCATACGTCCCTCGAACTGACCTGTTCACTGTTTCACACTGTGTAACTTGGCCTCGACCCACCGCTTTTGTCAAGGTAACCGGGCCCCTCCGCGCCATGGACGCAGGCAAGGCTTTTTTCTTCACGAGTTTCATAGTATAGGGATCACGCGGCGCACACCTTTCAGGGAGGACACATGAACAACTCGAAGCGGCGGAAAAAAACGGCGGAATGGACCAGGAACATCCTCCTGGTCCTGGGGGCTGCCGCCGTCATCGCCATCTTCTTCAACCTGGATCTGATGCGCGAGGGAGACTCTGTGTTCTCCAACTCCGCCGCCAAGAAACTCAAGTTCTCCGGAGGGCTGGGCCGCAAGGCGTACACGGCCTCGGAGATCGACCGGATGCTGAGCTATATTCGAGGGCGCGGCGACCTCTTTCAAGAGGTCAAGGTCGCGGCCACTCCCGAGGACCGATACAGGGCGGTCACGCCCGACACGGACGTCATCTTCGAACTCCATGTGGTCATGACCGACGGGTTCACCTTTTCCACCCCGGCCCGCCGCGTGGACCGAAGCAAACTGGTAACCTCCATGCTGAACAAGCTGGACAAGGACCTGCGCGCCTACCAGAAAATGAAAAAGGAAGGCCGCACCCCCTCGTCCATGATCAACACCATGTGATCACCCTTCGGGATATGCCAACGATATGACCAAGCCATTCGATACCATTGTCTGCGGCGGGTCGCTGGCGGGCAGCGCCGCGGCCGTTACCCTTGCCCGGCAGGGACGTTCCATTCTCGTCCTGGACAAGGCCACCTTCCCGCGCTCCAAGCTCTGCGGCGGACTGCTCACCTGGAAGACCGTGCGCCTCCTGGACCACCTCTTCGGCGAAACCCCCGAGAGCCTGCGCGAACAGGGGATCATCAAGTACGTCTCCGATCGTTATTCCATCCGCTCCTTCACCTCGACCCTGGCCGAGGGAACCGTGTCCTATCCCTTCCACCTGACCGACCGGGCCGAGTTGGACAACCGGCTGCTCTACCATGCGCGCCGGGCCGGAGCCCAGGTCCGGGAAGGCGAGGAAGTGGCCCGCTGCGACCCGGAATCAGGCAGGGTCTTCCTCAAGGACGGCCAGGTTTTCCGGGGCAAATACATCATCGGCGCGGACGGTGCCCACTCCACGGTTCGCGCCGCCTTTCCCGAGGTGAACCTAAGGGCCATGCGGCGTTACACGGCCGCGACCATCGAGGTCAGGATTTCCGCAACCGATTTCCCCGAGCCGGTGGACCGGCCCATCCTGTACATCGGCTTCCAGGACGCGGGTTACGGCTGGATCTTTCCCAACGGCGACACTCTGCTGGTCGGCATCTGCGGCCTGCGCCGCAAGGACACACACTTCGCCAAGCTTTTTCGGACCTACCTCGACGTGATCGGCGTGGACCCGGCAGTGCTCTCCTGTCAGCGCGGCCATCCCCTGCCCTACGGCTGCTATCTGCACGACCCGGTACACGCCAACGCCCTGCTCGCGGGGGACGCGGGCGGATACGTCGAGCCGCTTTTCGGCGAGGGTATCTTCTACGCCCTGTGCACCGGCATGTACGCAGGCCGGGCCGTGGCCGGTGCTCTTGAAAACGGCACCGCCCCCGGCCCCGCATACCTCCATCGCCTGCACCGTACCATCCTGCCCGAACTCAACGGCTCCAACACCCTGCGCTGGGTCCTGTTCCGGGCCATGAAACTGTTCGGCAGCAGCGCCATCAGCCGGTTCGTCAACCTCGGCGCGGTCCCGCTGGGCGATATGGTCCACGGCAAGCGCTCCTACCACTGGCTGAAGAAAAAGGACTGGGGATTCTAGCTGGGCCTGGACATGTGCCCGCCCCGCTTGAATCCTCGCGCCGGGTCATCTATAAGGGGAAACGGCGCGACCGCGCCGCACGACCTTGCAAGGGAGCATCCATGGGCGCAAATATCCTGATCATCGACGATGAAGAAACCATCCGCCTCTCTCTGCGCGGCATCCTCGAGGACGAGGGGTTTTCCGTGGTCGAGGCCGAAACCGGCGAGGAAGGGCTCGATCTGCTCGGCACCGACATCCCGGACCTGGTCTTCCTGGACATCTGGCTGCCCGGCATGGACGGCCTGGAGGCGCTCGGAATCATCTCCCACGACTACGAAGGCCTGCCCGTTATCATGATTTCGGGCCACGGGACCATCGAGACCGCGGTCAAGGCATTGAAAAACGGGGCCTTCGATTTCATCGAAAAGCCGCTGTCGCTGGAAAAGGTCGTGGTCTCGGCCCGCAACGGCCTGGAATTCTCACGCCTGCGCCAGGAAAACCTGGCCCTCAAGACGCGCATATCCTCTGAGCAGCCCGTCACTCTGACCGGCGAATCCCAGCCCATCACCGACCTGAAAGAGGTCATCGGCAGGGTCGCGCCCACCGAGTCCTGGGTACTCATCACCGGCGAGAACGGCACGGGCAAGGAGATCGTGGCCCGATCCATCCACAACCAATCGGGCCGCGCCGAACGCCCCCTGGTGGCCGTCAACTGCGCGGCCATCCCCGAGGAACTCATCGAATCCGAACTCTTCGGCCACGAAAAAGGGGCCTTCACCGGCGCGGAAAAGGCCCAGGAGGGTAAGTTCGAGCTGGCTGACGGGTCCACCCTGTTCCTGGACGAGATCGGCGACATGTCCCTCAAGACCCAGGCCAAGATCCTGCGCATCCTCCAGGAACAGGCCTTCGAACATGTGGGCGGACGCAAGACCATCAAGGTCGATGTGCGCGTCATCGCTGCCACCAATAAGGATCTGGCCAGGGAGATCGAGGCCGGAAACTTCCGCGAGGACCTCTACTACCGCCTCAAGGTCTTCCCCCTGGAACTACCGCCCCTGCGCAGCCGGGCCGGAGATATCCCGCAGCTGATCACGGATTTCATGGACACGCTGGTTCGCCAGCACGGGTTCAAGCCCATCGCCTTCTCGCCCGATGCCATGGACGTGCTCATGCAATACCGCTGGCCCGGAAACGTGCGCGAGCTCAAGAATTTCGTGGAGCGCATGTTCATCATGTATGCGGGTGACACGGTCACCGCCGACCGGCTGCCGCCCGAGTTCAAGCCCGCGCCCCGCGCTCCGGAACCGGACGTCCCAGCCGCCCAGGCCAGCCCGATGGACGACCTCATCAACCAGGGCCCGGCCGACCTCAAACAGGCCCGCGCCGACTTTGAGGCCCGGTTCCTCGAAGCCAAACTCCGCGAGTTCGACGGCAATATATCCCAACTCGCCAAGGCCATCGGCCTGGAACGCAGCTCCCTGTACCGCAAACTCAAGGCCTATAATATCCAGACGGATTAAAGGCCCGGGGAAAGGGGTCCCTCTCTCCCCTTCCCCCGTGCCCTTAATCCTCTCTCACCCTCCTAAACTTTTTGGTGCCGCTTCGCGGGGTTGCGGAGGCGAACCAGCCTACTGTTTTCTCAGTGATTATTCGCGGAGAACTTCGCAAGGAATCAAAAGGGCAAGATAGGAAGGTACCTTTTTACCTTGACAGGCAGGATCGGGGGACTATATTCGTGGACGAAAGGAAGGTACCTACTCGATGTGGTGCCATAATCATAAACCGCAAGGAGCATCATCATGTTTGGATGGAATAACGATTCGTATGGCGGCTGGGGATTCGGACAAGGCAACCGTGGGCAGGGCCGGAAAAGGCGAGCCGGCTCGGACGCCGGATTCGGCGGCGGGTCCGGCAGAGGCCGTGGACGGTCCGGCAAGGGACGCGGCCTGGGACTTGGACAGGGAAACGGTTTGGGCTATGGCCGAGGCGTCGGCAGCGGCCGGAGCCTGGGTAACGGTTTCGGGCCGGGCTATTGCCAGGGGCAGGCCCGGTTTGACAACTTAGGGCAGGGCCGGATGGGGCGCGGGCCGTGCGGTATGGGGCTGAACCGTTCCAGGCAGGGCCGGGCGGCCATGAATGTGGAGCCCGTCGACGGCCTCGGGCCGGACACCGGGTTCTGCCCCCTGTGCGAGCAGCACTGCCCCCTGAACGATCCCTCCTGCCCCAAGGGCGAGGCCTACGCCGCGAGGATGCGCTAACAATGAGCCCCGCCAATCCCGCAAACAACGCCGAGCTGGCCGGGCTCTTCCGCCTGGCCTCTCGGCTCATGGCCCGTGCCTCGCACCGTCGCGACTCCGCACACCACGCCCAGCACCTGGTCCTGTCCATATTGCTCGAGAACGGCCCCATGCCCCAGGGCGAGCTGCTCGAAATCCTCGATGTGCGCTCATCCTCCCTGAGCGAGCTGCTGCGCAAACTCGAGGACCGGGGGCTGGTCCTCCGCGAACGCAACCCCGAGGACCGGCGCGGCTTCATCATCTCACCCACGGATCAAGCCCGTGCCCTGGTCCCGGCCAACGGAGACGCCGACCCGGACAATCTTTTCGACTGCCTGGACCAGACCGAACGCGAACAGCTGCGCACCTTTCTCGGCAAAATCGTCGCCTCCCTGCGCGAGGACCCCATGACCGGCGGGCCGGGACGCGGCTTCGGCAGAGGCGGACGAGGCGGGAAGGGGAATGGCCCCGGCGGCCCGGATGGCCGCGGACAAGGACCCGGCAAGGGCCGGGGCGGACGCGGCAACGGCTTCGGGCGCGGACGGCGCGGCGGACGATAGACGCGCCCGTTCCCACGTCCTTGAGACGGATTCGCCCAACTTTTCCCGTCCCCCTATTTACAGGGGGGAGTATGATGGTCATACTTTCGGGAGAAGACGAAACCGACCAAGGACGCCGCAATGAGCTGGGACCCGGATAGATACGAAGCATGGTTCGACACCCCGGAAGGACGCTACGCCCTGGACCGGGAAGTCCTGCTGCTCCAGGATGTCCTGGCCGGATGGCCCCGGCGCAAGCACAAGATCCTGGAGGTCGGCTGCGGAACCGGCCTATTCCTGGAGCCCCTCTACCAGATGGGACTGGACGTAACCGGCCTGGACCGCTCGCCAGAGATGATCACGGCCGCGCGCAAACGGTTCGGCAACCGGGCCGAGCTCCACGTGGGCTGCGGCGAACACATGCCGTACTCGGACAATGAGTTCGACTACGCCCTGCTCTGGTCCGTGCTCGAGTTCTCCAAAGAACCCGAAGCCATGCTGGTCGAGGCCGCGCGCGTGGCCGAAAAGGGACTGCTCATCGGATTCCTGAACAAGAATTCGCTCTACTACTACATGAATATACGCGGCACCGAGTCCTCCCTGTCCAAGGCGCACTGGTTCACCTGGTGCGAGATGCAGGACCTCGTCCACCGGGCCACGGGCTTTCGGCCCACCCTGGCCCGCTCGGTCCTGGCCGGGCCAAAAAAGACCTGGAAATCAACAGGGCTGTCCAACCTGGCCAACGGCCACATCCTGCCCCCGGCCCTGGGCGCGTTCGTGGCGGTACGCGTGGACTTCACCAACATGAAGCCGTTCACCCCGCTCTTCGCCTGGAAAGGCGAACCCGAAATGGGCTAGACGAAATGGCCCCGTCACGGTTCAACCTGTCCATCGTCATCCCGGTCTGGAACGGCTGGGACCTGACCGAACCGTGCTTGCGCTCCCTGGCCGAGCACACCCCGGGCGACGACTACCTGGTGGTCCTGGCAGACAACGGCTCCACCGACGAAACCCCGACCGCCGCCCCACTCCTGGGCCAGACCCTGTTTGGCGACCGCTTCGTCCACCGCCGTCTGCCCGAGAACCTCGGCTTCGCCAAGGCCTGCAACGCGGGCGCGGAAGCCGCCGACGCCGCGCACTTCTTCTTTCTGAACAACGACACCACGGTCACGGACAACTGGCTGCCGCCGCTCATGGACGGGCTGCGGGCCGACCGCCGCCGAGCCGGGGTGGGCCCCCTGCTCCTTTTCCCGGAAGACAACTCCGTTCGCGCCGGACGCGTCCAGCATCTGGGCATCGCCGTGGCCGACGGCATGGAATTCCGGCACCTCTACGAATACTTCCCGCACACCCACCCGGCCGTGCTCCGGCAACGCCATTTCAGTGTCATCTCCGCCGCCGCCCTGCTCATGTCCGCCCCCCTGTTCCACGCCCACGGCGGCTTCTTCGAGGGATTCGTCAATGGCATGGAGGACGTGGACCTCTGCTGCCGCATCGCCCGACGCGGCGGCCATTTCTCCGTTGTCCCGCAAAGCGTCGTTCACCACCACACCCATGGCACCAAAGGCCGGTTCGATCACGAGTCCGACAACCTGCGCCTGCTCCGCTCCCGCTGCCGCCACACCCGCGAAGACTTCTGCGCCTTCCTGCGCGAAGACGGCTACGAGCCCGCCCTGGCCCCGTGGCTCGACCTCGCCGCGCAACTGCCAAAACCGCGCGCCGCCGAACTCGACGCCCGCTGCCAGGCTACCCCGAACACCGACGGTCTGCGCACCCTGCTCCTTGAAGAGCCCCTGTGGGACCAGGGCCACGCCCGTCTCGCCGCCCTGCTCGAGCAGCAGGGGCAAGCCCACGAGGCCATGACCGTGGCCTACCTCCGCTCTCTGCTCTGCCCCGGCCTCGACGCGTTTCGCGAATCCACGCGCCTGCTGCGCCTCTGCAACATTCCCCACCTGGCCGCCCCCTACGCCGCCCGGCTCAACACCCTGGAACAGACCCTGGCCGACCACGATGGACTGCGTAAAAAGGCACGCTCGCTGCTCCACGCGACCCAAGACGAGGGCATCCAGCGGCAGCTTGAGGCATTCCTGGCCGAGTAGGACGGGGGTAAACGGGGCGCTGTCCCGACCTCTGCTGGGGCGCGCCCCAGACCCCGCCAGGGAACCTTTTGAAAAAGGTTCCCTGGACCCTCCAAAACTTTTTGGGTCGCCTGCGGCGAAGGGGCTGGGCGCGGAGAGGCGGATTGTTGCGCGTGGGGCTTGGGAGTAGCTCGGTTAGGTGGTGTCCCGCAGTGTTCGCGCCGGACAGCTACGGCACGCGAGAAGCCGCCCGGCGCGAGCACTTCAGGACGGTAGCTAACGCCGCCCCGTTCTGCGGAGGAGCTTAAAAACTTTGCGTTGCGGCGTTTTCTAATGGGAAGAAAAACAATTTCACCGCGCTCGCACCCCGCAGAGCGGCTACAAAAAGTTTAAGAAAAGGAAGGGATAGGGGTCTGGGGGAAGGGGAGAAAAACCCTTTTCAAAGGATTTTTCCTCCCCTTCCCCGGCCGCCGGAGGCACTCTTTTACAGAACCTGTTTGATATCCAGATCCAGGCCGCTGTTTTCCATGGCGAGGGAGTCGCCAAGGACGCAGATATCGCCGTTTTGGGCCACGACACGCACAGCCTGGGCGAGTTCGCGGAAGTCGTTTTCCGAGGCGCTCAATGCCTGTTCGCGCACGGTTTGCAGGTAGGCGTCATCCTGGTTGGTCAGGTGTCGGCCCAGGGCGGTGAAACCCTTGGCGTCGGGCAGTTGGTAGGCGTCGATCTCGCCAATGGCACCGATGACGGATTTTTCGAGCTCGTCCGCGTCGATATGCATGGCTTCGAGGTAGTCGGCCACGCCGTCGAAGGCCTGGACCGTGTCGGCCACGTTAGGGTCGCGATAGGAGACAAAGGCCAGGGCTCCGGCCAGGCGGTCCATAATGCAGAACGCGCCGTAGGCACCGCCCTGGACACGGACCTTTTCCCAGAGATAGCCGGTGCGGACAAGCTTGTTGACCACCTGGGCCGCGCCGGTGAGGGTAATGCCGTGCTCGGTCAGGCCGCAGCCCTTGCCCACGTAGTTGACCTGGGCCGGGATAGCCAACCCTTCACGGGCGGGCAGGGACGGGATGGTCCGTTGAGCCCGGGCCGGGGCCTCGGCGGGCAGGGCCTCGACCACGGAGGCCATTTCGGACTCGGCCAGGGCGAAGAGGTCCTGATCCATGGTGGCGTTCATGATCAGGGTGCCTTGGTTGAGCAACAGCTTGCGGAATTGTTCCAGGTCCTTGGCGACCTTGCGGAAGTCGTCCTCGATGCGCTTTTCCAGGTCGCGCAAAAACAGCAGATTGGTCAGGCCGGTCATGGCCTCGTCCATGGCGTAGGCGGCATGGGTCCGGGCGCGCAGCCGGGTGGCCACGACCATGTGCCCCGAGGGCACGAGGCGCTGTTCGGCGCGGGCGCGGGCCTCGGACACGATACGTCCTATCCGCTCCTTGTTGTCGAGCTTGGCCTTGGTCAGAATCTCGGAGACTATTTCGCAGGTATCCGCGAGGCGCTCGCCCGTGGCCTTGGTGCGCAGGAACAGCCGGGCCGCTGCGTCCTTGGAATCGCGGATGGGCGAGGCGAATGGCTGGGCCCAGATGCCGCCCGAGGTCCGGGCGATGCGCTGAGACAGGTCTATGTAGTCACGCTTGGCCGTGCCGGACTCGGTCAGGGCGCGGCCGAAGATACCGGCATAGGGAAGCAGCCCGTCCGGGATAACGGACAGATCGAAGCCGAAGTCCAGGTAGGCAATGCCGTTGGTGGCCAGGTCGTGGAAGAGCAGCTCCCGGCCTCCGAGGGTGCGCACTTCCGTGGGGATGGGCCGGTTCTCGGCGGGCAGGTCGGCCACGGACAGACGCGGGATGGTCTTGAGCGCCTCGGGTGCGTCGGGCTCGGCCTGGAGGCGCTTGAGCTCGGCCGCGTCGTCTATGACCGCCTGGATGCCTTCCGGGCTCATGGCCTTCTTGACCGCTTTCAGCCGGTCGGACTCGGCCTTGGCCTGGGTCCGGGCGAGCTTGTGATCCGGCTCCAGGAGCACAGTCGTCCGATGCGGGTTGTGCAGGAAGAGCCGGGCCAACAACTCCTCGAAGATCCTGTCGCCGTTTTCGAGCCACGCCTTGATGTTGGCCAGCGGCTTCTCAAAGGGCAGCAGGGCCAGGGGATCGCCCTCGGTTTCGTCATCGTCATAGAGCCAGGTGGACAGGGCCTGGAACATGAGGGACAGGCCACGCGGGTAGGAACCGGTGTTGTTCTCACGCAGGGAGAACTCCACGGAATTCACGGCCGCCTCGATGTCACGGGCGTCGATGCCGTTGTCCACCAGTTCCTTGATGGTATGGAAGATGATCGACTCCACCTTGACCGCATTGGACGGATGCATGCCCTTGAGCCCCACGGAGAAGAACATCTGGCGCATGTCGGCTTCCAGGCCCACCCCGGCCAGGTCGTCGCCAAGGCCGGAGTCGGTCAACGCCTTTTTCAGCGGCGAGCTGGGCAGGCCGATAAGGATATGCTCGAGAATGTGCAGGGCCAGGTTCAGGTTGGCGTCGGCGGTCTCGGCCAGCAGCCAGTTGACCGTGAACATGCCCTTGGCCAGACGGTCCGAGGCCGGATATCCCTTGCGCACGGACTTGGCCTCGGCAAAACGCGGCTGGAGCGGCACGCGGGTTTTGGCCACCTCGATGGGCTCATACTGCGAGAAGACGGCATCCAGGATTTCGAGGCGCTTTCCCGGATCGTCATCGCCGTAGAAGAATGCGTACCCGTTGGACGGGTGATAGTGGTCGCGATGGAAGGCCATGAACTTGTCGAAGGTCAGGTCCGGGATGACCGCCGGGTCGCCGCCCGAGTCCAGGCCGTAGGTTATCTCCGGGAACAGGGACTGCTGGGAATGTTCATAGAGCTGTGAATCGGGCGAGGAATACGCGCCCTTCATCTCGTTGAAGACCACGCCCTTGTAGGTCATGTCGCGGTCCGGAGATTCCAGTTCGTAGTGCCACCCTTCCTGTTTGAGGGTGTTCTCGGTCAGGCGCGGATGAAAGACCGCGTCCAGGTAGACGTCGATCAAGTTGTAGAAATCCTGCACATTGGCCGAAGCGACCGGATAGCAGGTCTTGTCCGGGAAGGTCAGGGCGTTGAGAAAGGTCTGCAACGACCCTTTGAGCAGCTCCACGAACGGTTCGCGCACCGGGTACTTGTCCGAGCCGCAGAGCACCGAGTGCTCCAGGATGTGGGCCACGCCCGTGGAGTCCTCGGGCGGCGTGCGGAACGAGATGCCGAAGACCTTGTTCTCGTCTTCGTTGATCATGGACAGGACGCGCGCCCCGGTCTTGTCATGACGGTAGACGATGGCCGTGCTGGCCAGCTCCGCGATTTCCATTTCCCGTATCTTGGTAAAACCGAAAGTCATACACGCTCTCTTTTCTTTTGTATTCGATCATGCGCCGGGCGCCGGTACCGGACCTGCCCAGCGGGAAGCCCCGGTATACACTACCATGACCCGCCGGGCAAAGTGGAGAAAAATGAAAAAAACCTTGACGAGTCACCGGGCTGCCCTTAGTGTCTTGAAAACGGTAATCATTCCTATAAAAATTTCAAACTCTGAAAAACAAAGGATATTTAATATGAGTAATGATTTCGAGTCCAACGACACCATGCCTGATTTCGCCAAAGTGGGCCAGCCCGTGCCCGAATTCAAGATGGAGGCCTTCGACCCCACCGAGGGCGGCTTCACCGAGGTGGATTTGGGAGCGCTGCGCAAGGAAGGGAAATGGGCCATTCTGTTTTTCTACCCCGCAGACTTCACCTTTGTCTGCCCCACCGAGCTGGCCGACCTGGCCAGTCGCCACGAGGACCTGAAAAAACTCGGGGCCGAGGTGATCTCCGTATCCACGGACACCAAATTCTCCCACATGGCCTGGCGGACCGACGAACGCATGCTGGAAAATGTCAAATTCAAGATGGCCGCCGACCCCACCGGCGAGGTCTCTCGATTCTTCGACGTCTGGGACTATGAGACCGGCCTGGCCCTGCGCGGCGCCTTCGTCATCAACCCCGAAGGAGTACTGGTCTCGTCCGAGATCAATTTCTACAACGTGGGCCGCAATGCGGACGAACTGGTCCGCAAGGTGGAGGCCAACACCTACCTCATCGACCACCCCGCCGAGGTCTGCCCGGCCAAATGGACCCCGGGCGAAAAGACCCTGACCCCCAACGACGAAATGGTCGGCAAGGTCTACGAAGCGCTTAACGACTAGACGGCAGCGATCTCACACTCTCGCTGACCTGTTGCATGAAACGCGCCCCTGCCGGATGGTCCGGCAGGGGCGCTGTTTTGGTTGCGGCCCGGCGGCGGGCAGCCTATGTTCGGCCCTTCGGCAACCGGCAGTCGCGGAGGGAACGTGGAGATCATCCTGGCCACCGAAATCTGGGGGCGCACACCCCACACCGACGCCCTGTCCGCCCGGCTGCGCCCGCACGCCCGCCGGGTGACCGTGGCCGATCCCTTTGACGGCCACGATCCGGGGTTCTCCTCCGAAGAAGAGGCCCACGCCGCCTACCTCGACCGGGGCGGGCTCGAACCTTATGCCCGCCGGATCAAGGCCCTGGTGGCTGCGACCGCACCTCCGGTCCTCCTGATGGGCTTCAGCGCAGGGGCCGGTGCGGTCTGGGTCGCCGCCTGCACCGAAGATACCCCCATATTCCATGCCTGTTGTTTTTACGGCTCCCCCATCCGGACCATGGCCGACCGCACCCCCCGCGTTCCAATTGATCTGATCTTCCCCGATCATGAGCCCCACTTCGACGTGGACGAACTGGCAAACACGCTGACAGCCAAGCCGCTGGTCACCTGCCACCGGGCAAACGCGGGCCACGGCTTCATGAACCCCCTGTCCGCCAACCACGACGAAACGGCCAGCCGCCACTGGACGGACTGGCTGGTGCGTATGGCGTGCGAGTTGAGTGTGTAAATCAAGTTTGAAGGTCCCTTCGGGACACCGCTCCGCCAAGCTACGCCCGCGCGACAAACAATCCTTCACCCCGTGCCCGCACACACCTGCCAACGGCACACGAAAAGTTTGGGAGATTCTTAAGAACCTTTTTCTCAAAAGGTTCTTAAGCCGCCGGAGGCCCGCCTTTCACGCCCGCCCGACGACGGCCCGCCGAAAGGCCGCCTCCCCCGCCTACTTGCTGATCCACAGCGCGGTTTCCTGGAGTTGACGCAGGAGGTTGACGGACACGGTGCTGGGGAAGAGATTTTCCTTGCGGGTCTGGCTGCCCGCTCCCCGGCGGCCCACGCCCACGGCGGCGTATTGTCCGGCCCGGGCCTCCTTGAGGATGGCCTTGACCGGGTTGCTGCCCGTGACCATTTTGATGTCGATGCGTTCGTCCGGGATGCCATGTTCGCCCAGGATGGCCAGGGCCTCATCGAAGATTCGAGCGGACCGGGCGTCGCCATAGCCTTTCTGGGCCACATGGAAGAGAGTGAAGGACTGGCGAGGCTCTTTGGCGAGCATGTACCCGGCGTGGTCGGCCATGCGCAGGGACGGAGCCGATCCGTCGAGGCAGAGCAAAACATTTTGGCGCGAGACCTGGGACGGGCGTTTGCATATCCAGATGGGAAAGTCGATGTCTTGCCACAGGAGTTCGTGACACACGGAATTTTCGAATATCTCCTCGAACCAGGTGAACCCCTTGCGACCGAGGACCAATGCGTCGTAGAGGCCTTCGCGGGCCTCGGCGACGAGTTCCCGGGCCGTGCCCAGGCGGGAGTGCACGACCTTGGTGCGGATGTTTTGGCCATCGCACCCAGCGATGTCCATGATCCATTGCCGGGCGTCTTCCAGGGCCTTCCTGCCCCTGTCCTTCTTGTGGGCCATGAGCCGGTCCACGGCCTCGTCCGTTGGCGGCAACCCGGCCTCCTGACGGTCCCACAGGGCCGAACGCGGGGCCGCGTAGAACAGGGTCAGCTTGAGGTCGCAAAACGAGTCGAAGGCGTCCTTGAGAAACCGCAGGTTGTAGGAGGCGGCGCGGTCATCGCCGATGGCGAGGAGCAGTTCTTTCTGCACGGGGGAACTCCTGTTGAGAGGGTGGATTCCTGCAACCAGCCATAACGTGTCGAGGCCGGAAAAGACAAGGCCCGGCACTTGTCCTTTAAATCGGGGGCTGATACATCCACAGGAATAATGCGCACCCCCGACGACAAGCGGGCCGGATCGTTCCCGGCCGTCCTTCTTCCGGCCGCGTTGCTGGCCGTCCTGATCCTGGCCGGCGTCGCCCTGGCCCAGAGCCTGAGCCTGAAAGCCCCGACCCTGGCCAACGTGAACGGCCGGCTCACGGCGCTCTTCGGTATCGTGGTCGATGACAGGCCTATCCTCAAGGGCGAGTTGGAGGACGGGGCCGTACTGGTGCTCAAGTGCGAGGTCAAACTGCTGGAGCCGCGCGACTACTGGATGGACCGGGATATTTCCGAGGTCCGCTTTCAGAGCCGTTTGAGCTTTGACCCGCTGACCCGCGAGTTCGTCATGACCCTGCCCGACCGGCAGACACCGCTGCGCGGCAAGGACCTGAGCGCGATCCTGGACAAGGGATGGGGAACCATCGGGGCCACCCTGGGGTCCTGGGCTCTGCTCGACCGGGGTAAGAAATACTCCCTGCGCCTGCACACCTCCATGAACGAGGAGGACGCACCCGAAGGGATGATGCGCTTCTTCTATTTCTGGTCCTGGGACGCCGGAGCCGACAACGCCTTCCAGCTGGATTTCACCTTTTAGGGGGGCTTGAGCGTGACGCCCGATCCGATCCGCATCAGCCCGACCACCAACCGGGATCAGCGACGGCACCGACGCGAGTACATCATCGCGCTCATTTTCATCGTCCTCATCGCCGGGCTGACCTGGGCCGAGCTCAAGTATTTAAGCGGCGACTACTACCTGATCCTCAACCTGCTCATCCTGAACGTGGTCTTCCTGCTGGCCATGCTCTTCTATGTGGCCCGCAACGCTGTCCGCCTGATTCTGGACCGCCGCCGCAGGGTGCTTGGCTCCAAGCTGCGCACCCGGCTGGTCCTGGCCTTCATCTCGCTTTCGCTCATCCCCACGGTGCTCATCTACCTGGTCTCGGTAAAGTTCGTGCAGACCTCGGTGGACTACTGGTTCAAAGGGCAGGTGGAGGAATCCATGGAGCAGGCCCTGGAGCTCGGGCGGGCCTTCTACGGCTCGGCCCAGGACCGATTGGAGCGCCGCGGCGCGGTCATGATCAAGGACATCGTCGACTCCCAGTTCGCCTGGGGCGGCAAGGCCATGGACAAGTACCTGAATCGGAAGTTCGATGAGTACGACCTGAGCCTGGTGGGCGTCATCACCCCGGAGGGCAACGAGCAGAACACCCACGCCTCGGCCCAATGGAGTCAGGCCTGGCCCGAGATCAAGGAGAAGATCGATTGGCAGTCTCTGCGCGCCGACCCGCGCTCGTGGACGACCATCATCCCCAAGCCGGGCTCGGACCTGGTCCTGGGCGTGACCCCGGTGGACGAGGGCAAGACCGGCTACCTGGTGGTCGGCGAGACCGTGGGCCAGGGGCTGTTGCACCGGCTCGACCAGATCGTGCGCGGCCTGGACGAGTACAAGAAGCTCAAGACCCGTAAGTACCCTTGGAAAATGAATTTATATCTGACCCTCGGGGTCATGGCACTACTCATCATCCTGGGGGCCATCTGGTTCGGGTTCCGGCTGGCCAAAGAGCTGTCCGCCCCGGTCCAGGCCCTGGCGGCGGGCACGGAGCGCATCGGACGCGGCGACCTGTCCGTGCGCCTGGAGGACCGCTCGGACGACGAACTGGGCTTCCTGGTCCAGTCCTTCAACCGCATGGCCGAAGACCTGGAGCAGAGCCAGAACTCGGTGCAGCAAGCAAACGAGCGGCTGGCCCAGCAGAACCAGGAGCTGGAGCGACGCGGTCAGTATATCGAGGCCGTGCTCAACAACATCACCTCGGGCGTCATTTCCATGGACGCCGAAGGACGCATCGGCACGGTCAACACCGCGGCGGAGAGCATTCTCGGCATTCCCGGTGAGCTGCTCATCGGCAAGGTCCCCTATCGCTTCCTGTCCGGCGACTTCGCGGCCATGGTCAAAGAAGCCCTGGCCCAGCTGTCCACCAAGCCGGGCGGGGTCTGGCAGCGCCAGCTCGACCTGCCCGTGCGCGGCAAGCTGCTCAAAGTCCTGGTCAACGTGGTCTCGCTCAAGAACGTGGGCGGCCGGGACGCGGGCCACGTGGCCGTGTTCGAGGACGTCACCGAGCTGGAAAAAATCCAGCGGCTGGCCGCCTGGCGCGAGGTGGCCCGACGCATCGCCCACGAGATCAAGAACCCGCTCACGCCGATCAAGCTGTCCGCCCAGCGGCTGCAGCGCAAGTACGGGGAGAGCATCGGCGAGAATACCTTCAACGAATGCACCGGCCTGATCGTTAACCAGGTGGAACGCCTTCAGAACATGGTCACCGAGTTCTCGGCCTACGCCAAGCTGCCCGAGGTTCAGCCCAGGCCCGACAAGCTGGCCCCGCTGCTCGAAGAGGTCACGGCCATGTTCGCCAACACCCACCGCCAGATCAAATGGGACCTGTCCTTCTCCTCGCCCATCGGCGAGTTCCCCTTTGACCGCGAGGGCATCCGCAAAGTGCTCATCAACCTGTTTACCAACGCGGCCGAGGCACTCAAGGGCATGCGGGGCGGCGAGGTCCTGGTCACCGCCACCCACGACGAGGACACGGGCACGGTGACCATCTCCGTGGCCGACAACGGCCCGGGCCTGCCCAAGGACTCCTCGCGCATGTTCGAGCCCTACTACACCGAAAAAAAGGGCGGCACCGGCCTGGGCCTGACCATCGTCCGATCCATCGTGGCCGACCACGGCGGCATGGTCCGCGCCGCCTCCAACCACCCCAAGGGTACGATCTTCATAGTCGAACTGCGCGACGCCTAGCCGCTTTCCCCCGGCGGCTTCCCGGCCCCGATCCTGAATCAAGTCCGACGGACCGGCCCGGTTCGCGGCCCAACTTCCCCCGATACGCACAACTCCCTAAATTCTATTAGTGTCTGGCAATGAATATGGACACGTGGTATCCTGCCTTCGGATACAACACTTCAAGAATGCAATGCTGACAAGGTGAAAGAGAAGTGCGCGCAATAATCGCCGGAGGAACCGGCTTCATCGGCAGGGAACTGGTCCGGGAACTGCGGGAACACGGCTGGGAGATTCTCATCCTGTCGCGCAATCCCGGCAAGGTTGCCGCCGTGTTCGACAACGGGGGCGTCATCGGCATGCCATGGGACAACGGCTGGACCGACGCGCTCGGCCCGGACACAGCCATCGTCAACCTGGCCGGAGAAAACATCGCCGGAGGCCGCTGGACCCGCAAACGCAAACAACGCATCCTCCAGAGCAGGGTCAAGGCCGGAGAACGCATCCTCCAGGCCGTGAAACGGACGGGCGCGGCCCCGGGCGTGCTCATCCAGGCCTCGGCCGTGGGCTACTACGGTCCGCGCGGCACCACTCCGATCAACGAATACGCCGAGTCCGGCTCCGGCTTCCTGGCCGACGTCTGCCGCCAGTGGGAGGCCTCCACCGCCCCATTCGAAGAAATGGGCACCCGCCGTTGCGCCATCCGCACCGGCATGGTGCTCGGCAACGGCGGCGCGCTCCCGCGCATGCTCCCGCCTTTCAAATTCTACCTCGGCGGCCCCCCGGGCGATGGCCTCCAGGGCGTCTCCTGGATACACTTGAGGGACGAGGCCCGGGCCATCCGCTTTCTCATGGAAAATCCCGAGACCAGCGGCCCTTACAACCTCTGCGCCCCGACCCCGGTCAATTTCGCCAAGTTCGCCCACATCCTCGGCACCATCCTGAACCGCCCCTACAAGACCCCGGTCCCGCCCTTCGCCCTGCGCCTGCTTTTCGGACAAATGGCCGACGAAGTCCTCCTGTCCGGACAACTCGCCCTGCCCGAACGGCTGACCAAGGCCGGCTTCACCTCCGAATTCCCGGACCTGGCCGACGCCTTACGCGATGTGCTGCGGTAGGTAAGGCATGCCTCCGGCGGCTTAAGAACCTTTTGAGAAAAAGGTTCTTAAGAATCTCCCAAACTTTTTGGGTGCCTTCGGCAGGGCGTGTTGAAACATGAAGGTGAAGTGAGCTCAAGAATCCGGTTTCGCGGCATTTTGAGACGGGAAAAACACTTCGATTTCAGGCTGAAGGAGTTCCCAGCAGGCCTTCCGACGCCGGGCCGAGGGGTCTTGCTCCCTGGCAGGTGCAGGGCAGCGCCCCGCCCGTCAAGGGCCCATCAAAGGCATCCCCAAATCGATTCGGGATATCAGATCAGGCCGGTCCGTTTGAGTTCGCCCATGAGCGCGGCCACGTCGGTAGCCACGAAGTCCGGGTCGAGATGGGCGAACCCCTGGGCCTTGGTGCCTCCGGTGGTCACGCCTGCGGCCAGGGTTCCGGCGCGTTTGCCGGTTTCCACATCCATGGGATGGTCGCCGACCATGAGCGCCCGCTCCGGGGGCACGCCGATCCGTTCGAGGGCCAGGAGCAGATGGGCGGGATCGGGTTTGAGCCGATCAGAACTTTCCCTGGGCAGGAAGGCCCCCAGATGGTCCTCGATGTCCGGGAAAACCTTTTTGATAGCCGCCGAGATGTTCCGCGAGATCACCCCCGCGGCCACGCCGCGCGCCTTGAGGTCGTCGAGCACCGGACGGGTAAACTCGTACAGGCAGCCGTCGCGGG
>Ga0075011_10000483_pt1 | contig 21255 bp, 17 predicted proteins | sample TARM_MetaG_T_14_FD_72354 | JGI IMG/M metagenome (GOLD analysis project Ga0075011, IMG submission 72354) | Freshwater microbial communities from Pennsylvania, USA, analyzing microbe dynamics in response to fracking - TARM_MetaG_T_14 | ecosystem: Environmental > Aquatic > Freshwater > River... | reverse complement strand
CGGACTGGAACCACGATCGAAGTTCGGCCAGGTCACGCGGGTAATCGACACCAGGAACAGGACCATCAGCCACTCGCCGACCCTACCCCAGGTGGGCACTCACATGAATAGCCCTTATCGCATTAGAGAGCCACCTCCGCGGCCACCGCGGCGTTCGGCGCCGCCTGGCGTCGTCGGGCCGCGAGGCGGGAGCGGACGGCCGGCGACTGGGCCAGGCACACCGCGATCACCACCACGGCCTTGAACAGGGGCGTCACGGACGGCGGGATGCCGAGCGCGGTCACCGTGACGGTGAGGGTCTGGATGACGAGGACGCCGACGAGCGTCCCCGACAGCGAGAACTTGCCGCCCGCCAGGGAGGTGCCGCCGATGACGACGGCGAGGATCGCGTCGAGCTCGATGAACAGCCCGGCGTTGTTGGCGTCGGCCGCCATCGTGTTCGTGGCGATGATGAGCCCGGCGAGCCCGCTGAACAGCGCGGAGACAACGTAGACCGACCAGGTCAGGCCCCGGGCGCTAACGCCGGCGATCCGGGCGGCCGGCGGGTTGACGCCCACGGACTCGACCAGCATGCCCAGCGCGGTGCGGCGGGTGAGCAGGGCGACGCCCGCGAGCACGACGCCGGCGATGATCACGGGGATCGGGATGCCCAGCCAGTACCCGGTGCCGAGCGCCTTGAACGGCGCGCTGGTGACGGTGGTGATCTGGCTGCTGGTGATGAGCATGGCGATCCCGCGGCCGGCGGTCATGAGGACGAGGGTGGCGATGATGGGCTGGATCCCGAGCACCGTGACCAGGAAGCCGTTCCACACGCCGAAGACCGCGCAGGCGCCGAGGGCCAGCAGGATCGCCACCAGGACGGTCGCGGGGGCGGCCGGGTCCGGGGCACCGGCCGCGAAGGTGAGCCCGATGGCTCCCGCGATGGCGACGACGGCGCCGACCGAGAGGTCGATGCCGCGCGTGGCGATCACCAGCGTCATGCCCAGGGCCACGAGCAGCAGCGGGGCGCCCTGGCGCAGCAGGTTCACGAGCGCGCCGAAGATGTGGCCGTCGCGGACCTCGATCGCGAGGAAGTCGGGGTCGTGGACCGTGTTGGCGACGAGCAGCGCGACGAGCGCCATGAGCGGCCAGAACAGGTTGTGCCGCACCACCGTCCTCATGGGGCCTCCCCGCTCGCGATGAGGTCGACGACGTCGTCGGTGCCGACGTCCTCGGAGTTGACGAGCTCGCCCACCTTCGCGCGGTCGCGGAGCACCGCGACCCGGTGCGAGAGCCGCAGCACCTCCTCGAGTTCGGCCGAGACGAAGACGACGGCCATGCCGTCGGCCGCGAGGTCGGCGACGAGGCGCTGGATCTCCGCCTTGGCGCCGACGTCGATCCCGCGGGTCGGCTCGTCGAGGACGAGGACGCGCGGCGCGGTGGCGAGCCACCGGGCGAGCAGGACCTTCTGCTGGTTGCCGCCGGAGAGGTTGCGCACCAGGGCGTCCGGGTTGGCCGGGCGTATGCCGAGGGCCGCGATGTACCTGGCGACGATCTCGTCGACCGTCCGCCCAGGCAGGCGCCGGGCCCAGCCCCGGTCGGCCTGGAGGGCCAGCACGATGTTCTCGCGCACCGTGAGGTCGCCGACGACACCCTCGGCCTTGCGGTTCTCGGAGGAGTAGGCGACCTTCCGCCGCAGCGCGGCCCGGGGCGAGCCGAAGCGCACGGGCCTGCCGTCCAGGCGAAGCTGGCCGGCATCGGGCTTGTCCACGCCGGTCAGCAACCGGGCCAGCTCCGTGCGGCCCGATCCGAGGAGCCCCGCGAGCCCGACGACCTCTCCCTGGTGCACGTCGAGGTCGAAGGGCTCGATCGAGCCCTTCCGGGTGATGCCGACCGCCGAGACGAGCGGCTGGGCGGCGGCGTCGGGGGCGAGCGAGCGCTTCGGTGCTTCCTCAAGCCGTTCGAGCACCTCGAGCGAGCCGCCGATCATGTGGTGGACGAGCTCGCGCCGGGGCAGCTCGGCGGTGCGGAACTCCCCCACCAGCCTCCCGTTGCGCAGCACCGTCATCCGGTCGCTGATCGCATAGACCTGCTCGAGGAAGTGGGAGACGAAGAGGATCGCGACGCCGTCGTCCCGAAGCCTGCGCACCACCCGGAAGAGCCGCTCCACCTCGTCGGCGTCGAGGCTCGACGTCGGCTCGTCGAGGACGAGCACGCGCGGCTCCACGACGAGCGAGCGGCAGATGGCCACGAGCTGCTGGACCGCCAGCGAGTGTGCTCCGAGCGAGGACGCCGGGTCGATGCGGACCTCGAGCCGCTCGAGCAGTTCGGCCGCGCGGCGACGGGTGGCCCGCCAGCCGATCGACCCGCCCCGCCGTGGCTCGTGGCCGAGCATGACGTTCTCCGCGACGGTCAGGTTCTCGCAGAGGTTGACCTCCTGGTACACCGTGCTGACGCCCGCCGCCTGGGCGTCCCCCGGACCCGCGAACGCGACGGGCCTGCCGTCGAAGGCGACGCTCCCAGCGGTGGGCTGGTACACGCCCGTCAGGGTCTTGATCAGGGTCGACTTTCCGGCCCCGTTCTCTCCCATCAGGGCATGCACCTCGCCGCGGTGCAGGGTGAGATCCACGCCGTCGAGAGCGCGCACCCCGGGGAACTCCACGGTGATGCCGCGCATCTCGACGACGGCGGACGCCTCCCCCATGGGTCAGTACTTGCGGTCCGGGAGTGCCTTCGTGGCGGCCTCCTGGTCGAACGCCTCGTCCTTGGTGACGATGCGCTTCTCCACCTCTTCGCCCGCCACGACCTTCTTGGCGATCTCCGCCAGGTCGGGGCCGAGCAGGGGGTTGCACTCGACGATGTACGAGATCTTGCCCTCGGCCAGCGCCGTCATGCCGTCCTTGACGCCGTCGATCGAGACGAGCTTGATGTCCTCGCCCGGCGTGAGCCCTGCGGCCTCGATGGCCTCGATGGCGCCCAGCGCCATGTCGTCGTTGTGGGCGAAGACCACGTCGATGTCGTCGTGCGCCTGGAGGAAGCCCTCCATGACCGTCTTGCCCTCGGCGCGCGTGAAGTTGCCCACCTGCGAGTCGACCATGGTGATGTTGCTGTTCCCGGCGACGGCGTCCGCGAAGCCCTCCTGGCGGTCGATCGCCGGGGCGGAGCCGGTCGTGCCCTGGAGCTCGACGACGGTGATCGGCTCCGTGCCGAGGTTCTCGGAGACCCACTCGCCCGCGCGCCTACCCTCCTCGACGAAGTCCGCGCCGATGAACGAGACGTACAGGGAGTCGTCCTCGGAGTCGATCGCCCGGTCGGTGAGGATCACCGGGATGTTCGCGGCCTTAGCCTCCTGCAGAACGGCGTCCCAGCCGGACTCCACGACGGGCGAGAAGGCGATGACATCCACGCCCTGGGCGATGTAGGACCGGATCGCCTGGATCTGGTTCTCCTGATTCTGCTGGGCGTCGGAGAACTTCAGGTCGAAGCCGTTCTCCCGGCTCAGGGCCTCCTTGATCGAGGCGGTGTTGGCGGTGCGCCAGCCCGACTCGGCGCCGATCTGGGCGAAGCCGATGGTGATGACGTCACCGCCACCGCCCGCTCCGGTGGAATCGCTGCCCGCGCCGGATTCGCTCCCTGACGCGCATGCCCCCAGCGCGATGAACGCGGCGAAGGACAGTACGGCGAGGGCGGTGCGGGGGTAACTCGTGCGTGCCATGTCTCCTCCTTGAGACCCGCCACGACTGCGTGGCGAAGCGGACCGTACAACCCGACCCGGCCGATGTTAGCGCTCACATCACGACGGTTCGCAAGTGTCCCACGTCACGATCTGGTCACGTCTGCCGGGTGCCGGGCGGCGGCACCGCGAGCCGTCGCGCGGCTGCCGACCCGACGTCCGCGTCTCACCGCCTCAGCCCTCGAGCTCGGCGCGGGTGGGCGGGTCCGCCCCCGGCCGCGACACGGTCACCGCTGCGGCCTGTGCGCTCCAGCGGAGGGCCTCCCCGACCTGCTCCGGCGTCAGCGCGTCGAGCCGTGCCCGCGCCCCCGCGCCGACGACACCGAGACCGGCCATGGCGTCCAGCAACGCCCCCATGAAGGTGTCCCCTGCCCCGACGGTGTCGACGACGTCGACCGTGACGCCCGCGGCGCGGACGTCGTCGGCCCCGGAGGCGCGGACCGCCACGGCCCCGTCACCGCCGAGGGTCACCACCACCAGTGCGGCCCCGCGTCCCGTCCAGCGGCGTGCAGCCTCGAGCGGAGGCACTCCCGGGTAGTACCAGCCGAGGTCCTCGTCCGAGACCTTGACGAGGTCGCACGCCGCGACGATCCGCTCGACACGCTCGCGCACGGCATCGACGTCAGGGGTGATCGTGGGCCGTGCGTTGGGGTCGAAGGAGACCAGGGCCCGGCCCCGCGCCGAACGCAGCGTCTCTTCGACGACGTCGGCGCCCGGGTCGAGCACGGTCGCGATCGAGCCGGCGTGGACGACGCGGGCACCGTCCACTCGCGCCGCGAGGGCGGCGGCCGGCAGGTCCCAGGCCAGGTCGAAGTCGTATGCGGCGCTGCCCGTCTCGTCGAGTACGACGGTGGCCGACGACGTGCGGCCGGTCTCCGGGACGGAGGCGACGACGTCGACCCCCGACGCCTCGAGCCATCCGCGGACCAGGCGGCCCCGCTCGTCGTCGGCGAGGGAGGTCACCAGGGTCGGCCGATGGCCCAGGCGCCCGAGGGTCAGGGCCACGTTCGCGGGGCTGCCGCCGGGCAGGTCCCGGGTGCCCGCTCCGCCGTCGCCGGCGGGGACAGGCGCGGGGACGACGTCGACCAGGGCCTCCCCGATGATCACGAACGTCATCGCAGCGCACCGTCCCGCAGGGCCGCCGCGAACGTCGGGGCGAGCGGCAGGCGCGGGACCAGGGTGGCCTGCAGGGCGTGGTAGATGTCCGGCTTACCGGGCCAGACCGTGGCGGCGGGCCGGTTCGACGGGTCGAGCTCGTGGTGCCAGGAACCGCGCTCCGCGTCGAGCAGGTGCGCGAGGGCGTACTCCCACCAGACCGCGTACCAGCGATCGAAGCGTTCCTCCCCGGTGCGCTCGTAGAGGGCGGCGGCGGTGGCAAGGGCCTCGGTGAGCACCCAGTGCATGCGGGTCCGCACCACCGGGGTGCCCGACCAGTCGGTCGTGTACACGAAGCCGTCAGCCCCGTCGGCGGCCCAGGCGTCGGCCACGGCCCGGTCGAAGAGCGCGACGGCCGTGGGCAGGAGCCGGTCGGCACCCGCGCCGTCGGGCAACGCGGCCTCCAGGTGCAGCAGCAGGCGCGCCCACTCCAGGCCGTGCCCGGGCGTGGCGCCGTAGGGCTTGAACTGGTCGCCCGGCCGGTCCTTGTTGAGCTCGAGGTCGGGCGTCCAGTCCGGGCCGAAGTGCTCCGGCAGGCGGCCGTCGTTGCCGGCGGCCAGCTCGACCACGAACGCCGCGCACCGGGCCGCCCGCCCTCGCCAGGCCGCGGCCTGCGCGAGGTCCTCGACGGCGTCGGCCACGGTCAGCATCGCCTCGACCGAGTGCATCGTGGCGTTCAGGCCGCGGTAGTCGTCGAGGGCCTCGAAGGCCACGTCCCAGGTGTCCACCGGCCGCCCCGCGTCGTCGTCCCAGAAGCGCTCGAGGTACACGGTCGTCGCCTCGGCGAGCAGCTCGCGGCCGCCCGGGATGCCGGAAAGGGTGGCCGAGGCGCCCGCGAGCATCACGAACGCGTGGTCGTACGCGCTCTTGCCCGCCGCGACCTCGGGCTCGTCCGTGGCGGAGACGGCATGGAACCAGCCGCCGTGCTCGTCGTCGCGCAGCGCCGCCCGAGTTCCGTGCAACCCGGCCAGTGCCGCGGCGGCGACGTCGGCGGCCCCGGGCACGCCGAGCAGGTGCCCGAGGGAGAAGGAGTGCACAGTCCGCGCCGTGATCCAGGTCTGCGTGCCGAAGGAGGGGTCCACGCGGCCCTCACCGTCGAGGTAGCCGGCCCCGCCGGCCGGCAGAGCGGCGGCCACGCCGAAGGCAAGCAGGCGGCGGGCCTCGCCGTCGAGCCAGATCCGGTGTGCGGCCAGGTCGGTGCCCGGGACGAGGGTGGGGACGGGGACGGCGGTCATAGGGGGCTGACCTCTCTGGGGATGACGCACGACGACGACGGGGCCGCGTCGACGTGACGCAGGGCTGATGCTGGGGTCCCGGACGGCCGGGCGGTGACGCAGCCGCCGGACAGAGCCGGAGCAGCCCACGGCTGGGCCGCGAGCCGCTCCGGGGTGGGCCCTACTCGAACTCGGCCATCACCGGCGCGAGGATCGGGTCACCGGCGAAGACCTCTGCCGCGTTCTCCTGCGTCACGATGACGGGCGGCAGGAAGAAGGTCGGGACGGTCGTCGTGCCGTTGTCGATCTCGTCGTTGACGTCGAAGGCGTCTCCGGCCTGGGCCCGCTGGATCTGACGGATCGTCTCGGCGACCAGCTCACGGGTGTCCTTGTAGATGGTCGAGTACTGGACGCCCTGCATGATCGAGCGCACCGACTCCACCTCGGAGTCCTGACCGGTGATCACGGGGGCATCGAGGCCGGCCGAGTCCACGGCCGTCAGCGCGGCACGGGCCAGGGTGTCGTTCGGCGAGAGAACGCCGTGCAGTTCGGTGCCGTCGCCGTAGAAGCCGGCGAGCACGGTGTCCATGCGACGCTGCGCGTTGTCGGCGAGCCAGCCCGGGGTGGCGACCTGGTCGAAGGTCGTCTGACCGGAGACCACGGTGAGGGTGCCGTCGTCGATCTTCGGCTGCAGGATGCTCATCGCGCCCTCGAAGAACGGGACGGAGTTGGCGTCGTCGGCGGAGCCGCCGATCAGCTCGACGTTCCAGGGACCGGAACCCTTGCGCGCCTCGAGCCCCTCGAGGAGGGACTCGCCCTGCAGGACACCCACCTGGAAGTTGTCGAAGGCGACGTACAGGTCGACGTCGGCGGTCTGCGTGATCGGGCGGTCGTAGGCGATGACCTTGGCCCCGGCCGCGCGGGCCGCCTCGAGCTGGGTGCCGAGCTGGGCGCCGTCGATCGCGCCGACGACGATGACGCTGGCGCCGCGCTCGATCATGGCCTCGATCTGGCTCTGCTGCTCGGTGACACCGGCGTTCGCGAACTGGACGATCGGCTCGAAGCCGGCCTCCCGCAGCCCGTCGTTGAACAGGTCCTCGGCGAGGACCCAGTTCTCGGAGGTCTGCTGCGGCAGGGCGACGCCGATGACGGCATCGGCCGCGAAGCCGCCTCCCTCGGCGCCTGCCGGCGCGTCGTCGCCTCCGCGGCCATCGCCGCAGGCCGTCAGGGCGAGCGCCCCGACGAGGGCCGTTGCGATGGTCAGCGCGATCCGCTGCTTCTTCATGGTGGTTACCTTTCTGTTCCGGCTACGGCGCCGGGTCCGATGGCTGGTGGCCAGGGGCTGGGAGGGTGGATTCGTGGATCGTCGGCGAGGGGTCAGGCGGTCGGGGCGGTGGCGGAGGTCTCGCTCGCCGGCCTGCGGCGGACGCCGTCGATCACCCTGCCGATGATCGAGGGGCGGCCCTGCACCTTGTTGTAGACGTCGAAGGCGACGGCGGCGATGAGGACCATGCCCTTGATCATGTTCGTCTGCGCAGCGCCGACGCCCATGAGCTGGAGGCCGTTGTTCAGCACCGCCATGACGAGGCCGCCAATGAGGGAGCCGGTCACGGTGCCGATGCCGCCCGAGACTGCCGCGCCACCGATGAAGACGGCCGCGATGACATCGAGCTCCCAGCCGGTCCCGTCAGCAGGGCCGGTGGTGCGGGCGCGGCTGATGAAGAGAATCGCGGCCACCGAGGCGAGCAACGACATGTTGAGCATCACCAGGAAGTTGGTGCGCTTGATGTTGACGCCCGAGAGGGCGGCGGCGGCCCGGTTGCCGCCGACGGCGTAGACGTGTCGGCCGGTGATGGTCTTGGTCGACAGGAACCAGTACACGGCCGCGATGACCAGCACGATGACGCCCGTGACCGGGAACGAGGTGCCCGGGCGGCCGGAGCCGAAGAGCCAGGTCAGGTAGGCGATGGCGATGGAGAGCCCACCGGCGCGCAGGATCGAGACACTCAGCGCCGGGGCGGCGCCGTCAAGGCGCACAGCGGCAGCCCGCTTGCGCAGCTCGCCCCAGACGATCAGGGCGATGCCGACGAGGCCCAGAACCAGCGTCGAATTGTTCAGGCCTGTGTCCGGCCCCCACTCGGGCAGGTGCCCCGAGCCGATGAACCACATCTCCTCGGGGACGCGGACGTTGGTGCCCGACTGGACGGAGATGTACAGGTGCAGGCCGCGGAAGATCATCATGCCCGCGAGGGTGGTGATGAAGCCGGGGATCCCCACGTAGGCGACCCAGAAGCCCTGCCACGCGCCGATCAGCAGGCCGCAGGCAACGCCGAGGAGCACTCCCGCCCACCAGGGGATCCCCCAGTCGCGGGTCGCGACGGCCACGATGACCCCGACGGCCGCGGCGACCGAGCCGACCGACAGGTCGATGTGCCCGGCGATGATCACCATGACCATGCCCATCGTCATCACGAGGATGTGGGCGTTGCCGAAGATGATGTTCTGCGCGTTGGTCGGCGTGACCACGAGGCCGTTCGTGGTCAGGTTGAAGATGATCACCAGCGCGAGCAGCGCGATCACCATGCCGAACTTGCGAGCCCCTCCGCTGAAGAGCTCCTTGAGTGCCGTCATCGTCGTCCTCGTCGTTCCTGGTTCTCGGATGTGTAGGTGAAAAGGGGCCGGGCTCAGACGACGGCGTCCACGCCGACGCCCGTCATCAGGCGCATGAGCCGCTCTTGGTCGGCTTCACCGCGCTCGAGCACGCCGGTGATCGCGCCCTCGAAGATCGTGTAGATGCGGTCGCACAGGCCCAGTAGCTCGGGCAGCTCGGAGGAGATGACGACGACGCCCTTGCCGGCCGAGGCCAAGTCGTTGAGGAGGCCGTAGATCTCGTACTTCGCGCCGACGTCGATGCCGCGGGTGGGCTCGTCCACGATGAGCAGCTCGGGCTCGGGGAAGAGCCACTTGCCGAGCAGCGCCTTCTGCTGGTTACCGCCGGAGAGCTTGGCGACGCCGACCGACACGCTTTTCGCCTTGATCCGCATGGACCGGCGGGCCTTCTCGCCGGCCTGGTGGATAAGGGTGTCATCGAGAGCCATCCCCGGTTTGACCTTCTTCAGGTCGGCGGAGACGACGGTGGTCTGGATGTCGTCCAGGAGGTTGAGGCCCAGCGCCTTGCGATCTTCGGTGACATAGCTGATGCCGTGCGCGATGGCGTCCGGCACCGAGCGCAGCTCGATCTCCTTGCCGTGCATCCGGATCGTCCCGGAGAGGTAGCGCCCGTACGAGCGGCCGAAGAGGGACCGGGCGAGCTCGGTGCGACCCGCGCCCATGATTCCGGCGAAGCCGACGATCTCCCCCCGGCGCACGTGGAAGCTCGACCCCTTGGCAACCAGGCGCCCGGGGAGCTGGGGGTGCTCCACGGTCCAGTCCTCGACCTCGAAGAAGACGTCACCGATGGCCGGGGTGTGCGGCGGGAAGCGGGATTCCAGGGGGCGGCCGACCATCGCGCGGATGATGCGGTCCTCGTCGACGCCACCGGCGGTGACGTCCATCGTCTCGATGGCACGGCCGTCACGGATGACGGTGATCGAGTCCGAGATCGCCATGATCTCGCCCAGCTTGTGGGAAATGATGATGCAGGTCAGGCCCTTGGAACGCAGGTCACGCAGCAGGTCGAGCAGCAGGCGCGAGTCGTGCTCGTTCAGGGCCGCCGTCGGCTCGTCGAGGATGAGCAGCTCGACGTCCTTGGACAGGGCGCGGGCGATCTCGACGAGCTGCTGCTGCCCGACGCCGAGGTTCTTGATCGGGGTCTTGGTGTCCACCTTGAGGTCGACCCGCTCGAGCAGCTCCTTGGCCTTCTCGTGCGCGATCTGCCAGTCGATCCCAAGGCCGCCCTTCTGCTCGTTGCCGAGGAAGATGTTCTCCGCGACCGAGAGCTCGGGGATCAGCGCAAGCTCCTGGTGGATGATGACGATGCCTGCCTGCTCGGAGTCCCGGATGGACCCGAACCGCACGATCTCGCCGTCATAGACGATGTCCCCCTCATAGGTTCCGTGCGGGTACACGCCCGAGAGCACCTTCATGAGGGTGGACTTGCCTGCGCCGTTCTCACCGCAGATCGCGTGGATCTCTCCCCGCTCGACGGTCAGCGAGACGTCGTCCAGCGCGCGAACGCCCGGGAACGTCTTGGTGATCGACCGCATCTCGAGGATGGGGGCGGAGTCCGCCATCGGTTGCTCCTTTCAGACCGCGGCGACGCGGCTTCGGTGCTCGTCCGGCTGCCCCACCGGACCTCCCAACTATAGGCCGAAGCGGGGTCGCGTGCGCAACTCGTGAACGCGCATTGCTTCATCGCGTTTATTTGTTGAACACACCGACGACGCGGCGGCACCTGTGGTTTGGTCTGATCGACTTCCCGCGGACTGTCGGCCCGCGAACGCGCTATGGCTGGAACCGCGCCTGCGCGGATCCCTCGGGAGGTGTCAGGGCCGCAATGCAGGCCCCGACCATCTCTGCCCGGCTGGCCCGGCCCGCCAGCACGAAGCGCGTGGCCCCCGAGACTGCCGGCAGCGCCCGCTTGCGCACCGAGGCGGTGATCGCGTCGACGAGCGGTGGACCTGCCTGGGCCAGCGTGCCGCCGATGACCACCGTGTCCGGGCTGAGCAGCGTGCACACCACGGCCAGCACCCCACCGAGGGCGGCCCCGGCCTCCTCGACGATCCGCAGCGCGGCCAGGTCGCCGTCGGCCAGGGCCTTCATGACCTCCTCGGTCGTGGCGTCGACACCATGGACGTGCGAGTACGCGGCGACGACAGCGCGCGTGGAGGCCAGCGTCTCGAGGCAGCCCCGCGAGCCGCAGTAGCACATCTGCCCCCCGTCGAGGACGGGGACGTGACCGAGCTCGCCCACGAGCCCGCTCGTCGAGTGGTATAGCCGGTCCCCCACCAGAATCCCTGCGCCGATGCCGCTGGCCACCTTGAGGTAGACGAGCGTTCCCTCGCCGCCCTCCTGAGCGTGTGCCAGGGCACCGAGGTTCGCGTCGTTGTCCACGACGACGTCGATCCGCAGGGCCTGCGCGGCCGCGCCGGCGAGGTCCATCTCCGACCACTCGCGCAGCACCGCCTGCTGGACGACCCGGCCGTCGAGCCCGATCGAGGCAGGCACGGCGATACCCACCCGCCGGACCTGCGTCCGGCGCAGACCGGCGTCGGCGACCAGCCCGTCGAGCAGCTCGCTCGCGAGCCGCAGCGTGTCCACGGGGCGATGGTGGCTCTCGAGGGAGACCTCGACCTCGCCGAACGCCTGCCGCGCCGTGTCCCAGCCGGCCATCCGCAGATGGGTCCGGCCGATGTCGATACCGACAACCACCCAGTCCGCCGGGGCGAGCGAAATCAGCTGGCCCCACCTGCAGTGGTGCAGGACCTTCTCGGTGCGGTACCTGCCGGCGGCAACCTCGGCCGTCACGATGTTCGAGACCGTGGCGCGCGACAGACCGGTGACCCGGGCCAGCTCGGCTTGGAGCTGCGGGCCCCCGGACGTGAGCGCGGCGGTGATGGCCGCGGTGTTGAGCCCGCGCAGCGCGCTCTGCGAGCCGCTGCTCGGGGCCGGAATGGTAGCCATGGCCCGATTCTCCGGCATCCCTGGGTCTAGTTCAAAAGGTGAACGCGAAGCGGCGTGCCGTTGGCGCGCTCATCGACCCTCAGCCTGCCGGCCTGCGCAGCCGGCCCGCGATGACCTCCATCGTCTCGGCGGCCGCCCGCAGCCCCAGCCAGTCCAGGTGCCCGTGCGGCACCCCGGCCCGCACGTGCTCGACGACGTCGACGCCCGCGCCGCGCAACTGGTCGGCGAAGAGTTCGCCGGACGTCCGCAGCGCGTCCAGCTCCGAGACTTCCACGTAGGTGGGCGGGAAGCCGGTCAGGTCGGGGGCGACCCCGGCGTAGGCGTAGGGCACCACCTCGCCGTCGCCGTAGTAGTTGCGATGGATCGCGGCGCGCAAAGGCAGGGGGAAGTCGAGCGCCGCCGGGATGCCCTCGAGCGCCTCGGCGGCCTCGGGGCTGCGGTCCGGCAACCCCGGGTGCAGGTTGGGGTAGATCAGAAATACCTGCCACGGAGCCTTGCCCTCGTCGCGCAGGCGCAGCGTGATCCCCGCGGCGAGGTTGCCGCCCGCACTCGCCCCGCCGACGGCGATGCGGCCCGGGTCGATGCCGAGCGTGGCGGCGGCGTCCTGCACGGCGGCGACGACGGCGTGGGCGTCGTCGTGCGGGATCGGGAAGCGCACGGGGTTGCCGCGCGCGTCGAGCCGGTCGGTGGTGGCGGGGTCCCCGCCGAAGACCTCCGGTACGGGGCACAGGCGGTAGTCCACGGAGACGACGACGGCGCCTGCCCGCCCGGCGACCCCGCGTGCCGTGGCGTCGGCCTCGGGCATGTCCAGGTCACCGAAGGCGAAGGCGCCCCCGTGGATCCACACCAGGCCGGGCCGGCCGCCCTCGGGCGCGGGGGTGCGCGGGGTGTAGACACGCACCGGCACGGGGCCGTGCGGTCCCGCCACCGTCGTGTCACGGATCTCGAGGTCCCACTGCTCGGCGGGGCCGAACGGGGCCTTCCACGCCGCCCGGTCGGCGGCGGGAACCTGGCTGTACGCCGTGTAGGGCGCCACCAGCGGGAGGCGGGCGGCGAACTCGGGGAGGAAGCGGGGGTTCATCATCACATCCTGACGTGGATCACGAGGGCGGCGCCGACGGCACCGAGCAGCGGGCCCCCGACGGGGACCCACGCGTAGGACCAGTCGCTCGGGCCCTTGGCGGGGATGGGGAGGGCGGCGTGGGCGAGGCGGGGCCCGAGGTCGCGCGCCGGGTTGATGGCGTAGCCCGTGGGACCGCCCAGGCCCGCGCCGATGACGGTGATCACGAGCGCGACCGCGAGCGGGCCGAGCTCCGACGGCGTGGCATGGTTGACGAGGACCCAGATGACGAGGACGAACGTGCCGATCGCCTCCGTCACGATGTTCCACCCGTACGAGCGGATCGCGGGTCCGGTGGCGAAGACGCCGAGCTTGACCCCGGGCTCGGCGTCGAGGTCGAAGTGCTGCTTGTAGGCGATCCACACCAGCACGGCGCCGAAGAAGGCCCCGAGGAACTGGGCGCCCACGTAGACCAGCGTGTGCACGAGCGTCGGGGCGACGAGGACGGCGTCGCCGGCGGTGTGGAAGGGCTGGTCGGCGATCCACTTGCCCACGGTCACGGCGGGGTTGAGGTGCGCACCCGAGTCGCTCGCCACGAAGACCGCCGTGAAGACGGCCAGACCCCAGCCGAACGACGTGAGGAGCCAGTCCTTGCCGTGCCCCTTGGTGCGTCGTAGGGCGAGGTTGGCGTTGAGGCCGCCGCCGAGGAGGATGAGGACGCCCGTGCCGAGCAGCTCGGACCAGAAGGCGGCGATGACGGGGGAGGTCATGGCGGGCACCGGGCTCAGGCTCGGGCGAGGCGGACCATGGTCCAGGACACGGCCGGCAGCGTGGCCGTGACCGCGCCCTCGGCCAGGGCGACCGACTCGTTCGGCTGCGGCAGCACCGAGGTCGAGTCGTCCGCGGTGGCCGTCCACGTCCAGTCGTCGCTGGAGAGCGTGACGGCCTCGACGACCCGCAGTCCCGGCAGGCCGTCGAGGTCGACGTCGAGCGCGAGCTCGTCGGTCAGCGATCGATTGACGGCGAACAGCACCAGGTCGCCGGTCTCCGGGTCGTGCGTCGCCACGGCGTCGAGCACCGGCACCCCGCCGTGGTCCTTGGTCTGCATCGTCGGCGACTGCAGCGCGAGGCGGAGCACCTCGCCCTTGGCGTGCTGGGCGGTCAGCGAGAACGGGTGGAACGTGGTCTGCCGCCAGGCGCGGCCGCCCTTGTCGGCCGGCTCGGTCATGATCGGCGCGATCACGTTGACGAGCTGGGCAAGCGACGCGGCGTGCACGCGGTCCGTGTGGCGCAGCAGCGAGATCAGCAGGTTGCCGACGACGACGGCGTCGGCCACGTTGTAGATGTTCTCGAGCAGCGGCGGGGCGACCGGCCAGTCGTCGCCCGACGGCGTGACGGACGCGTCAAGGCCCAGGTACCAGACGTTCCACTCGTCGAACGAGATGGCGATCCGCTTCGTGTGCTTGCCCGCGGCGCGCACGGCATCGGCGGTGGCGACCACGTCGTCGATGAACGAGTCCATGCTCACGGCCGAGGCGAGGAACGAGGCCATGTCGCCGTCCTTCGGCCAGTAGTACGCGTGCGCCGAGATCATGTCGACCTGGTCGTACGACTCCGTGAGCACCGTGTGCTCCCAGGAGCCGAACGTCGCCATGCCGTTGCCGGACGAGCCGCACGCGACCAGCTCGATCGACGGGTCGATCTGGCGCATGGCGCGGGCGGCCTCGGCGGCGATCCGGCCGTACTCGTAGGCGGTCTTGTGGCCGGTCTGCCACGGGCCGTCCATCTCGTTACCGAGGCACCACATCCGGATGCCGTAGGGCTCCTCGGCGCCGTTCTTGCGGCGCAGGTCCGACCAGTACGTGCCGCCCGGCACGTTGCAGTACTCGAGCAGGTCGAGCGCCTCCTGCACCCCGCGGGTGCCGAGGTTGACCGCCATCATCGGCTCGACGCCGGTCTTCTTGCACCAGCGCATGAACTCGTCGACGCCGACCAGGTTCGGCTCGGTCGAGTGCCAGGCCAGGTCAAGGCGGCGAGGCCGGTCCTCGACCGGGCCGATGCCGTCCTCCCACCTGTACCCGGAGACGAAGTTGCCGCCGGGGTAGCGCACCGTGGTCACGCCCATCTCGCAGACGAGCTCGGCGACGTCGCCGCGGAAGCCGTCGGCGTCGGCGGTGGGGTGCTCGGGGTCGTGGATGCCGGTGTACACGCAGCGACCGAGGTGCTCGACGAACGAGCCGAAGGTCCGCGGACGGACCGGGCCGACGACGAACGCGGGGTTGACGGCGACGGACGCAGAAGGCATGAGACACGCTCCGTGATCGGGGGCGGGCCGAGCCGCAGAAGCGGTTTCCCCCGCGCTGGCCGGACGCCAGAACGCTATCGACTCGCCCTCCTGCGTCCCAGGCTCTGGCGCACAACGCCCCGGCCCGGGCAGCCCTGGGGCGTGTCGGCGAACCGGTCCCTCGCGGCGGTGCACCTGGGCGGCGGAGACTCAGGCCCCAGCCCGACGACTCAGGCCCCCAGGGTGATGGAGTGCAGCGAGAGCATCGCCGTGCCTCGGTAGACGAGGTAGAGGGCGTGGCGGCCGGCGGGCAGGTCGATGACGGCCGACCACTGCTTCCACTCGTTGGAGTGGCCGACGGGGATCTGTCCCAGGGCCGGGCCGAACGGTTCGGTACGCACCTCGACATGCCCGCTGGGGTACCCGCGGGTTGTGACGGTGACGGCGGTGGGGCCGCCGACCAGGTCGAAGTACTTGAAGCCGACCCCGCCGCCGTCGAAGACGCGCTCGACGTAGCCGCGCAGCTCGTCGCCGTCGCGGCCGTCCTGGGTGATGTTCGGCAGCCGGTGGTCGAACAGGTGCGTCCTGTCCTCGGGGACGAAGTCCGGGTCGTCGATGAAGAGGTTGCACGCGATGTACGCGGGGAACCGTCCCGTGCCCGGCAGTGCTCCCCCGGCGCCGAGGGGTCCGCAGGAGGTCATCTCCACCTGCGGGATCGTGCCGTCCGCACGGATCTCGATGGGCTCGAGCACACCCTGACGGGAGTACTGGTGCCCGGCGGTGTGGCGGTGGTAGAAGACGCACCACTGCCCGCCGACGTTCTCAATCCCACCGTGGTTGTTCCCACCAGGCCCGGTCTTCACGCCGGCCGGCTTGTAGCCGTCGATGCCGACGTCGGCGTTGGAGACGATGACCCCCCGGTAGGTGAACCCGTGCAGCGGGTCCGTCGAGGTCGCGTACGCGAGCTCGTTCATATGCTCCGTGGAGTACACGAGGTAGTAGAGGTCACCGACCTTGCGGATCGACGGCGCCTCGAAGAATGCGTGCCCCTCGAAACCCGTGCCGGCCGCGTGCGCCCCGGAGGGGACGACGGCGTGCGGGCCGTCGGTGATCGTGAGCATGTCGGGGCCGAGCGCCACACCGGTGGCTCCGAGCCGCGACGGGTCCGTGGGCCAGGAGAAGCCGGTGTAGAGGTAGGTGGTCTCGCCCTCGGTGAGCACCGCGGGGTCGAACTGCGGCATGTCGCCCTCGCGACGACCGAGCAGCGTGCCGTCCGCATGGCGCACGTTCCCCAGGTACGTGTACCGCCCCGCGGGCTCGTCACAGACCGCGACCGACACGTAGTCCGCCTCGTTCAGCACGTAGTACAGGTAGTACCGCCCGTCGGGGCCCTGGGTCACGTCCGGCGCATACAGGCACGCGGCACCGTCGGGGTTGTCCGGGTCGTCGGTGCGGCCGAAGATGACACCCTCGTAGCGCCAGTCGGTCAGGTCGTCGACCGGTGCCGAGTAGCACACGTAGTCACCCAGGCAGTAGGCGTGACCACGGAACAGGTCGTGCGAACCGTAGGCATAGACCCGGTCCCCGAAGACGTGCGGCTCCGCGTCCGGGACGTACTCCCAGCTCGGCATGTACGGGTTGACTCCGCGAGTGTGCATGGCTTCCTTGCCTCTCGAGACGATTCGACAAGCCCACCACGCTCCCCCGGGCGCGGGCGCCCGTTGGCCGACGCCGGACCGCAGGGACGACCGATGATGGCGGTCCCGGCCCACCCGATCACCGGGGCGCCGGAGCGGTCAGCGGGTCGCACCGGCCCGCCGCTTGTTGTAGATGTCGAAGGCGACGGCGAGCAGCAGCACCAGACCTTTGATGATCTGCTGCGTCGACTGGTCGACGCCCATGATCGACATGCCGTTCGACATGACGGCCATGACCAGACCGCCGACCATGGCCCCGGTCACGCGCCCCACACCGCCTGCGGTCGAGGCGCCACCGATGAAGCAGGCGGCGATGGCGTCGAGCTCGAACATGTTGCCTGCCGCCGGCTGGGCGCCGTTGGACCGGGACGAGAACACCGCTCCCGCCACGCCGGCGAGGAAGCCCATGTTCACGAAGATCCAGAAGTTGACCCGCTTGACCTTCACCCCCGAGAGCTGGGCGGCCGACAGGTTGCCGCCGATCGCGTAGACGTGCCGGCCGAAGACCGTCCGAGTCGTGAGCACCTGGTAGGTCAGGATCAGCACCGCCAAGATGATCAGGACGATCGGCAGACCGCGGCTGTGGGCAAGCTGCCACGCGAACGCCATGACGACCAGGGCCACCAGCAGCAGCTTGACCACGAAGAGCGGCAGCGCCTCGACCGGCTGGCGGTACGCCACGCGGCCCGCGCGCGAGCGCCACTGCGACCAGGCGAATCCGGCCACCGCGATAGCACCGATGACCAGCGTGAAGACGTCGTACCCCTGGCCGCCCAGCAGTCCGTTGAGGAAGCCGTTGGCCACGTTCTGGTACTCGCGCGGGAACGGCGACAGCGAGATGTTGTCCAGCACCCGCAACGTCAGGCCGCGGAAGAGCAGCATGCCGGCCAGCGTCACGATGAACGCGGGGATGCCGACATACGCCACCCAGAACCCGTGCCACACGCCGACCAGCAGGCCGACGCCGAGCGCGGCGAGCAGCCCCATCCACCACGGCTGGCCCTCACGGATCACCACGATCGCGGAGACGGCTCCCGTCAGGGCGACGACCGAGCCGACGGAGAGGTCGATGTGCCCGGCGACGATCACGATGATCATGCCGAGCGCCAGGATCAGCACGTAGGAGTACTGCAGGACCAGGTTCGTGACGTTGCCCGGCTGGAGCAGCATGCCGTCGGTCAGGATCGCGAAGAGGACGACGATCGCGACGAAGGCGATGTAGATGCCGGAGGTGCGCAGGTTGCGCGTGAAAAGGTCCCGCACGTCCGCGAGCGCGCTCATCGGACTGCCTCCTTGCTGGTCGGTGCCGTGGTGGTCGGCACGGCGGAGCCGGTGGTGGTGCGTGACGCCGTCCGTTCGACGGTCATGAGCTCCATGAGCCCCTCCTGGGTGGCTTCGGCGGCTGGGAGCTGGCCGGTGATCCGGCCGTAGGCGAGCGTGTAGATGCGGTCGCAGATGCCGAGCAGCTCGGGCAGCTCGGAGGAGATGACGACGACGGCCTTCCCGGCGGCGGCGAGCTTGTTGATGATCGTGTAGATCTCTTACTTCGCGCCGACGTCGATGCCACGGGTCGGCTCGTCGAGGATGAGCACCTCCGGCGCCGTATGCAGCCACTTGGACAGCACGACCTTCTGCTGGTTGCCGCCGGACAGGTTGCCGACGGTCACCAGGACGGTGGGCGCCTTGATGTTCATCGACGCGCGGTAGCCCTCGGCCACCTGGATCTCCTCGTTGCCGTTGACGAAGCCCCGCGAGGAAAGCTTGTCGAGCCCCGCGGCGGAGATGTTCGTGCGGATGTCCTGGATCAGGTTGAGCCCGTACTTCTTGCGGTCCTCGGACACGTAGGCGATGCCGGCGGCGATGGCCTCGTCGACCGTGCGGGTGGAGACCTCCCTGCCGTGCACGAAGACCTTGCCCGTGACGTCGCGCCCGTAGGAGCGCCCGAAGACCGACATCGCCAGCTCGGTGCGCCCAGCGCCCATCAGGCCGGCGATCCCCACGATCTCGCCCGCGCGGACGTCGAGGTTCGCCGACTCGACGACGACCCGGCCGGCCTGGCTCGGGTGGTGCACCGTCCAGTCCTCGACGCGGAACGCCTCCGCTCCGATCGACGGCGTGCGCTCGGGGAAGCGGTGCTCGAGGTCGCGGCCGACCATGCCGCGGATGATGCGCTCCTGCGTGGCGTCGGGGCCGTGCATGTCGATCGTCTCGACCACCGCGCCGTCCCGGAGGACGGTGGTGGAGTCGGCGATCTCCTCGATCTCCCCCAGCTTGTGGCTGATGATGATGCAGGTGATGCCCTGCTCCTTGAGCTGGCGCAGCAGGTTCAGCAGGTGCTCGGAGTCCGTGTCGTTGAGCGCTGCCGTCGGCTCGTCGAGGATCAGCAGGCGCACGTCCTTGCTGAGCGACTTGGCGATCTCCACGAGCTGCTGCTTGCCCACGCCGAGCTGGCCCACCGGCGTCACCGGGTTCTCGTGCAGACCGACGCGCGCGAGCAGCTCGGCGGCCCGCGCGTTGGCGAGGTTCCAGTCGATCAGGCCGCGGCGGGTGCGCTCGTTACCGAGGAAGATGTTCTCCGCGACCGACAGGTGCGGCACGAGGGCCAGCTCCTGGTGGATGATCACGATGCCGCGGGCCTCGGAGTCGTTGATCGTCGCGAAGCGCACCTCCTCGCCGTTCAGGAGGATGGTCCCGTCGTAGGTGCCGTACGGGTAGACGCCCGACAGCACTTTCATGAGGGTCGACTTGCCGGCACCGTTCTCGCCGCAGATCGCGTGGATCTCGCCCTCGGTGACGCGCAGGCTGACGTCCTTGAGGACCTTGACCCCCGGGAAGTTCTTGGTGATGTCCTGCATCTCGAGGATCGTGCTCGACATGCCGACCGCCTTTCCGTGGTGCTGACGAAGGGCCCGCCGGGACCGTCGCGGCTCCCGGCGGGCCCTCCGTGTGGTGGTGGCGTGGCTCAGCCGGCCTGGCCCTTGGCGACCTCGTCGGCCGTCCAGTAGCCCGAGTCGACGAGCAGGGACTGGATACCGTCCTTGACGACGATGTCGGACTCCAGGAGGAAGGACGGGACGACCTTGACCTGGTTGTCGTACGACTCGGTGTCGTTCGCCTCCGGCTCCTCGCCTGCGGCGAAGGCCTCCGCGGCCGTGACGGCCTGGGCGGCGAGCTTGCGGGTGTCCTTGAAGATCGTCGAGTACTGGACGCCGTCGTCGATGAGCTTCACCGAGGCGATCTCTGCGTCCTGCCCCGTGACGACCGGGAGGCCCTCGGCCAGGGTCGGCCCGTAGCCGGCGTTCTGCAGCGCGGTGATGATGCCGCGCGAGATGCCGTCGTAGGGGGCGAGCACGCCGTCGAGCTGGCCGGAGCCGCCGCCGTAGGTCGAGGTGATGAGGTCCTCCATGCGCTTCTGCGCGGTCTCCTGCGACCAGCGCAGGATCGCGGCCTGCTCGATGTCGGTCTGGCCCGAGCCGACCTCGACCACGCCGGAGTCGAGGAAGGGCTGGAGGGTGTCCATCGCGCCCTTGAAGAAGAAGTGCGCGTTGTTGTCGTCGAGAGAGCCGGCGAAGAGCTCGATCGTGAACGGACCCTCGGCGCCTGTCTCCTTGCCGTCGGCGTCGAGCGCGCCGAGGCCCTGGAGCAGCGAGGTGGCCTGCTGGACACCGACGTCGTAGTTGTCGAACGTGACGTAGAAGTCGACGTTCTCGGTGCCGTTGATCAGGCGGTCGTACGCGATGATCGGAATGTCCTTGTCGGCGGCAGCCTGGAGCTGGTTGGCCAGCGCGGTGCCGTCGATCGAGGCGACGATCAGGACGTCGGCGCCCTTGAGGATCATCTGGTCGATCTGCTGCTGCTGGGTCGGGATGTCGTCGTTGGCGTACTGGAGGTCGACGGTGTATCCGGCCTTCTCCAAGCCCTCCTTGACGGCCTTGCCGTCGGCGATCCATCGCTCGGAGGTCTCGGTCGGCATCGCGACACCGACGGAGAGCTCCTCGCCCGCCGCCTGCGACTCGCCGGCGGCGGGTTCCTCGGAGCCGGCGCCGTCCGCAGGGGCATCGGCACCCGAGCCGGCCCCCGAGCCGGCACAGGCGGCGAGACCGAGGGCGAGGGTGGTGGTCGCCGCGAGCGCGGCGACACGGGAAGCAGGACGCTTCATGGCAGAGCCTTTCTCATCGTCGAGAGCCCCGGGCGAACCCAGGATGCGGAGATGGTAGCGATCACCTCGCGCCAGTCCAACCGCGTCTCACGCGCCAGACGTCACGGTCGGGCAACGATCCGGGCGCCGTGTGGCCGACACCCCGGGTCTCGGCGCTGGATCTGCCCGAGCACTTGGCACTCTCCCCCCGAGAGTGCTAAAACAGGATCCGTAGCCGAGTCCGGCAAAGCCGGACCGCACTTGGGTCACGGAAGGCCCGTGGCCCCCGCGAAGGAGGTGAAGGGCGTGGCTACGCGATTCGACCCGTTCCAGGAGATGGACCGCCTGTTCGGACAGCTGCTCGGCGCCGAGC
>Ga0075011_10000482_pt1 | contig 21258 bp, 19 predicted proteins | sample TARM_MetaG_T_14_FD_72354 | JGI IMG/M metagenome (GOLD analysis project Ga0075011, IMG submission 72354) | Freshwater microbial communities from Pennsylvania, USA, analyzing microbe dynamics in response to fracking - TARM_MetaG_T_14 | ecosystem: Environmental > Aquatic > Freshwater > River... | reverse complement strand
ATACCTAGAGACAGTGGAGTTACGTCTAGAAGAAGTACGTCTTTAACGTCACCAGCAAGTACACCACCTTGAACTGCAGCACCAACGGCTACTGCTTCGTCAGGGTTCACGTCTTTACGTGGCTCTTTACCGAAGAACTCAGAAACTTTCTTCTGAACCATAGGCATACGTGTTTGACCACCAACCAGGATAACGTCAGTGATGTCGCCTACTGATAGGTCAGCATCCGCTAGCGCCACTTTTAGTGGGTCAAGTGAACGTTGAACCAAATCTTCAACCAATGATTCTAGTTTCGCACGTGAAACTTTGATGTTCATGTGCTTAGGACCAGTCGCGTCAGCCGTTACGTATGGTAGGTTAACGTCAGTTGACTGAGCTGAAGAAAGTTCGATTTTCGCTTTTTCTGCCGCTTCTTTCAGACGCTGCATTGCTAGCGGATCGTTCTTTAGGTTGATGCCTTGTTCTTTGTTGAACTCGTCAACTAAGTAGTTGATTAGACGAGTATCAAAGTCTTCACCACCAAGGTGAGTATCACCGTTAGTTGCAAGAACTTCGAATGTTTTCTCGCCTTCAACTTCATCGATTTCGATGATTGAGATATCGAATGTACCACCACCAAGGTCGTATACAGCGATTACGCGGTCACCGCCTTTTTTATCCAAACCGTAAGCCAGCGCAGCAGCTGTTGGTTCGTTGATGATACGTTTAACTTCAAGACCTGCGATACGGCCTGCATCTTTAGTTGCTTGACGTTGAGAGTCGTTAAAGTAAGCAGGAACTGTGATTACAGCGCCAGTCACTTCTTCACCCAGGAAGTCTTCTGCAGTTTTCTTCATTTTCTTCAGAACTTCTGCTGAAACTTGTGGTGCAGCCATTTTTTGGCCTTTCGCTTCAACCCAAGCATCACCGTTATCTGCCTTAACGATTTTGTAAGGCATAATTTCGATGTCACGCTGAACTTCTTCGTCTTCGAAACGACGACCGATTAGACGCTTAATTGCAAATAGCGTGTTTTCAGGGTTAGTTACAGCTTGACGTTTTGCAGGTTGACCGACCAATGTTTCGCCGTCTGTATATGCAATAATAGAAGGGGTGGTACGCTCGCCCTCTGCGTTTTCAATTACGCGAGGTTTGTCGCCGTCCAGTACAGCAACACATGAGTTAGTTGTACCTAAGTCAATACCAATGATTCTACCCATCAGGCTATCTCCGAAATAAATTCTCTGTTCGTTTTGTTATGCCCTTTATCGGGCCACAAGCTAAAACGTTATGTTTGTCTCTTGTATGCACCATAGATAAGGGCGGCAAAAACCTTTTCAAGGGGAAAAGTGAAAAAAAATAAAATTATTCCACTTTTTTGGGCCATTAATCAGAAAAGGCGGTTCTTAAATGTAAAAAACAACGGGAGGCATCAGCCTCCCGTTTGAATTGCGTCACTCCAGCTATTTCGTTGCGAAATTCCGGAATGACGTATCGAATTACTTAGCAACCATAACCATTGCAGGACGAACCACGCGACCGTTTAGTTCATAACCTTTCTGCATCACGAACATAACGGTGTTCGATTCATGGTCAGGGCTTTCCTGAATCGACATTGCCTGATGTAACTCAGGGTTAAATGCTTCACCTTCAGGATTAATTTCTTTCAGGCCAAACTTTTCAATCACACCAATGAACGTTTTGTGTGTCAGTTCAACACCTTCCACGATTGGTTTGATCGCTTCGTTTTCCGTATCAGCCGCTTGAATTGCACGCTCCAGGTTATCAATAACCGGCAGAAGCTCTTCAGCAAATTTATTCAACGCGAATTTACGTGCTTTATCGATCTCTTGCTCACTACGACGACGCATGTTTTCAACTTCCGCTTTCGCACGTAGCACACTGTCTTGCTGATCCTTAACGCGCTGCTCACTTGCTAGCAGTGCAGCTTCAAGCTGAGCAATTTTCGCTTCCTGTTCATCAAGCACCTCATCTTCTTGTGCTTCATCTTCGTTCCAATCGATATCAGCATCTGTGCCGACAGCTTCGCCTTCAACTTCAACCGCTTCTGGCTTCAGCTCTTCATCTTTGATCTTGTTTTCTTCGTTGCTCATGATATCTCCTGAATTCCTGCAATTTATTAAACAAACCGCTAAGGAATTGAATTCTCTTTTACGTTCTCGACACAAAAATTCGCATAAAAGCGTAACTTGCCTTTATTATGGGGATGAAGAATTCTGATTCAAGCCTAATTCGGTTGGAAACTTATGAAAAAGCCATTTGAAGTCATCGCCATAATTGGCAAGCCCCGAGATCAACAAGCAATTCAGACACATAGAGAGCTTTACCTTTGGCTTAGTGAACTTGGGTATACTGTATTTATTGACGACAGGCTCAGAGAAATTTTAACAGATATCCCTCAAATCCATTTTTCGAGTTTAATTGAGCTGGGGAAAAAGGCCGATTTGGCGATTGTTGTTGGTGGTGACGGCAATATGCTCGGTGCTGCCCGAGTTCTATCTCGCTTTGACATTTCCGTTATCGGTGTGAACCGCGGTAATCTGGGATTTCTGACAGATCTCAACCCTGAAGACTTTCAATCCCGGTTGCTGGAAGTATTAAACGGCGAATACATTGCTGAAGAGCGCTTCTTACTTGAAGCCGAAGTTCACCGTCATGGTCAGGTAAAAAGCCATAATGCCGCATTGAATGAAGCGGTACTTCACCCGGGGAAAATTGCCCATATGATCGAGTTTGAAGTATATATTGATGACAACTTCGCATTTTCACAACGGTCTGACGGGTTAATTATTTCCACCCCGACCGGCTCTACAGCGTATTCACTTTCCGGAGGAGGCCCGATTGTATCCCCGAGCCTCAACGCACTGAGCTTAGTCCCGATGTTCCCGCATACCTTGTCATGCCGGCCTTTGGTGGTAGATGGGAAGCGCCGTATCAAACTGATTGTGTCACCAGACAACAGAGGAACTCAGGAAGTAAGCTGTGACGGACAAATATCACTGCCAGTGTCACCGGGTGACGAAGTGATCATTTATCAAAGCCCGAACATTTTGCAGTTGATCCATCCAAAGGATTACAGTTACTACAACATTCTGAGAAGTAAGCTTGGCTGGTCCAGTAAGCTGTTTTAAGTGTCACTAAAATATTTTTGAATGATTAAAAATTCAATTGATAAAAAAATTGACTCACCTCACATAACTAGTAGAATATGTACTGTCCTTAAGACGATAGAAAGACAACTAACTACTTTAACGGTGAAAAAATGAACTCAGCACTTTTATCAATTTTGAATGGTCAAAATAATCTTGAACTGGGTAAGTTAACGCCTTCAATGACTGCTATTACAATGTGTGTTCCTACATTTGCAGTTATTGGACTGTTAAGTCTTATCTCTATAGCATAATTTGCTAAACGGAATTCAAAAATAAAAAGACGCTCATTTGAGCGTCTTTTTACATTATAGGAACCCAATTAAAACGGTGTGATCAATGGTTACAGTCGATTAAATCAAACGATTCACTCGGCGTGATCAACTCGTCTTGCGCCTGAATGATCTGAAGCTCCCACTCATCCAACTGTTTTGTGCGTTTTACGATACCGTAAACCGCGTCATTACAATGTTTGAAGGCTGTCTCTGGCTTCCAGCCTTTTAACAGACCAGCAGTGAAGACAGAAGAAATCAAATCTCCGGCTCCAACTAATGCTCGGTCAAAATCAAACTGTGGACGTTGTGCCAAGTAGCACTTATCTTCATAAGCCAACATCATTGAAAACTTATCATCAGACACACTGTGAATGTGCTTAACCAGAACGATGCTTGGACCCATTGTTAAGGCTTTTCGACAAGCTTCAACAGCATCAGACAAGCTATTAATAGCCATCCCAACGAATTGTCCCAACTCAAATTGATTAGGTACAATTACATCCGCCATAGGCATCAAACAAGTTAACAGGTTTTCTGCGACACCTGATGCAACAATACAACCTTTTTCTGGCGATCCCATGACAGGATCGCAGATGTAAAGTGCATCAGGATTGGCAAGTTTGGTTTGGCTAACAGCTTCAGCTACCGCATTACACTGCTCTGCACTTCCCTGATAACCTGTCACAACAGCTCGGCACTTTTCTAACGCTCCAATGTTGTTCAGCCCTTTTACGACATCACTGATGTCATCAGCAGAAAAGACACGCCCAGTCCATCCTTGCGGATACTGAGTATGATTAGAGAACTGAACCGTATGAATCGGCCACACCTCTACCCCCATTCTCTGCATTGGAAAAACAGCACTGCTGTTACCAGCGTGGCCAAAAGAAACATGGGACTGTATTGAAAGAACACCTTGCATTGTTGTTACACCTTACCTAAAACCGCAATTAAAATGCGTAAAGAACTGTTAAACCAGACAGCGTATCGCCCTGTTTACCGGCACCTAAATTATCTTCTTCCGTCTTTCTCACTTCGCCAGAAATAATCAGTTGCGGCGAAGCATGATAACTTAAACCGAGAGAATAGATACTACGCTCACCATTAATGTTTACATCGCTGTCTTCGAAATCAACCTGAGACAGGTAGACATATGGGCGCAAACCAAGATCAAAGTAGTAATGAGCATAGAGATCGTAACCTGTCGCATCGGCATAATAATTTGATTTTCCGGTAGGTGCAGTTCCATCAAAACCGTAGCCTAACAGATCCGTTTCATGCGCTTTTTTACCCTCTGTGACAGCTGCTGCAACCTGAAACCCTTTATAAGAATATTTCGCAGCAATCGTTGTCAGCTCTTGTGAATCACCATCTTCCAATCCATTTACCGTTATCCCTTCAACCTTGTTCTGCATATGCGTTGCGCCTAAGCTCAAACCAAAATCGAAATCGTAACTGACAGCAACGGCAACGTTATTGTCTCGGCTTAAACCTGAGTCGTAACGATTATCGACGCCATTAAAGCCATATTGTGCAGAAAGCTTCAACGCATCATAAGTTTTACGAAATACAACCAGATTGTCACCACGAGCTGTTGCCATGAATCCGCCATCTTTACCATCACTGAACAATGGTGTTGCGTCTGGATCAAATACAATCAGGTTGTCCATATAACCTGCAACATCGTGATAAGCCGAATACTGTTTACCAATTCTCAGACTGCCTAAGTCTTCGTTATTAATGGTGATATAACCTAAACGACTGCGAAATTTATCGTCGTTTTTATTTTCAAATTCATTGGAAGGTGGATTTAAAATGGTATCCCACTCAAACTTTACATCCGTTGACCAGCCATTTTTCAGCTGATTTTCAATCGCGATACCTAATGTACTACGGCTGGCATTGTAATAGTGGTCTAAGAAATGAACTGGCTGCCAATAGTCCATTAACATAGCACCAGAGATGTCTACTTTGTTTGTATCATCTTCATATACCGTTAAAGCGTATGCCTGGCTGGAAATAATTAAACTGGATAAGGATAAGAATAAAATTTTATTATTTTTTTCATTATAAGTTCCGACAGTTATGGATTTAAATAAAAAGGCATAACAAAAAATCATCTACTGACTTCCTGTCATGCCTATAATTCCAAATTGGAAAATAATTATTAGAAGAGTGAGTGTTATTTAGTTGCAATCACTTCGATTTCAACTTTTGCGTCCATTGGCAAGCGAGCCACTTCCACACAAGAACGAGCAGGGAAAGATGCATTATGACTTTCAAAAAATTCGCCGTAGGTTTTATTAACGATTGGAAAATCATTAAGATCTTTAACAAATACGGTTGTCTTAACAATATTCGTTGCATTTAACCCCGCTTCTTCAATAATAGATAAAGCATTGTTTAGCGATTGCAGTGTTTGCTCTGCGACATCTTCCGGCATCTGTTTTGTTTCAGGGTTAATAGGAAGCTGACCAGAAGTAATTACCATTGAACCTAGATTAACGCCTTGTACGTAAGGACCAATCGCCAATGGCGCTTTTTCAGTATTAAGAATATCAGTCATTGTTATTTCTCAAATAAATTAAATGAATTAGAAATCAGGCCTGTTTACAACAGTTGACAGGCCTTCCGTTTATTAACCTGTAAAGATAGGAAGTAGATTCAGCATTGACATAAAGTGGAATACCGCAGTCAATACACCGAAAGTAATCAGAACCGCTATCATTGCATTGCCACCAGGCGCCATAAAACCTTCAGAACCACCTTCCAGAGTGCGAGATTTACGAGCCAAGAACGCAGGAGTTAGACAAGCCCATACCGTAGCAGCAGCGCCTGCGTAACCAATCGCCACAACAAATCCGAATGGGAATAGAATTGACAAGACTAATGGTGGTAGGAAAGTCGCTAACGCAGTTTTAGTTCGACCTTGTTTAGTATCTTCAAACTTGAAGAAGTCTGCTAAGAAATCAAATACACCCAGACCAACACCTATGAAAGATGAAAGAATCGCTGCCATAGAGAATGCATTGATCGCATTTGCTACTTTGTGTGAATCAATCGCGCCACTTAATGCAGAAAGCAATGCATCAACATCACCACCTTTTTCAATCACAGGACCGAATTCAGCACGAGGTAAGTTACCGTAGATACTGATCATCCATAGGAAATAGAGAGCTAACGCAATCGCTGTACCACCAAGAATCGCTTTCTTAGCACGGTTTTCACAACCGTAATAAGAACGCATACTTGCAACAGAGTGATGGTAGCCAAATGACGTTAGCGCTACAGGTAACATAGCCATTGCGTAAGGCGCATAACTGGATTCTTCGCTAATGCGATCAAATAAAACAGAAGCATCAATATTAACGGCTAAACCTGATACACCAAATATAAAACTTAACCCCATGAAGGCAATCAAAACCACTGAAATTCTGTCTACTGCACGTGTAGAATGCCATACAAAAAGAGAGAACACGGCAACAAATAATACAGAAGCTAATTTATTATTAATATCTAGAACGCCTTGTAGGATAAGGCCTGCTGAAGTTGTATAGGCATATAATAAAATACCACCAACAAAATATACAGCAAGGTTATTAATATGATTAATTTTGCTACCTAACATATCTTTGGTAACAGTATCAAAAGAGACTTTTAAATCGTAACGTTTAAAAGCTTCTAATAACATCCACCCTGATACTGTCATCATAATCATGGTGAAAGCAATAGCAATTAAAGACCAAAGCGTCCAGGCTCCAGCACCAGCACTAGGTAAACCTAACATACCAGCACCAACACAGACACTTGCAATAATACAAGCTCCGCCAATTAAAGATGGGCTATTTTTCATAATAGTTTCTCACGTAATAATTTAATATTTAAAATATTGGATAAAATTTAACAATTATTCTAATAATTGTTAATTCTTAGACTTTAAGTTTTATGTTTTATGTTTTTAAAAGAGAGCATATGAAATAGATAATTTTCATATGACCACTGATTTTTTTATTGATATTTGTTATGCGTACCTCAACGAGAGGAAAGAGGTACGCATATTATTAATGAGTTAATTTAAATTAAATTTCTTTTAGACGAGCTGTGAAGTGACGTAGTACTGCTGGCTCGTAAGTGAAATCAAGACCTTTAACGTTGTGTGCGTTCTCTTTCACTTTCTGGAATGCTTCGATAACGAAATCCATGTGCGTTTGAGTGTAAGTTGCACGAGGAATAGTTAGACGTAGCAATTCAGCTGGACACTTGTGTTGCTTACCAGTTGCTGGATCGCGACCTAGTAGTAATGAACCGATTTCAACCGCACGGATACCTGCAACTTTGTATAGCTCACATGCTAGTGCGTGTGCTGGGAATTGGTCCGCTGGGATATGTGGTAGTAGTTTGCCAGCATCAACGAATGCTGCGTGACCACCCGCTTGTTGACAGACAACACCAATTGCTTCTAGGCCATCAACTAGGTATTGAACTTGACCAATACGGTATTCTAGCCACTCATGACGCATACCGTCGTATAGACCAACAGCTAGACGCTCCATTGCGCCGCCTTCTAGGCCACCGTAAGTTGGGAAACCTTCCTGAACAACACAAAGCGTACGACAATCAGTGTAAACGTCCATAAATGATTCGTCTTTGAAACAAAGTAGACCACCCATTTGTACCATCGCATCTTTCTTAGCAGACATTGCTAGGCCATCTGCATATTTGTATGTTTCACGAGTGATTTCTGCGATTGTCCAGTCTTTGTAACCTTCTTCACGTTGTTGGATGAAGTATGCGTTTTCAGCAAAACGAGCAGAGTCCATGATTACTGGAATGTCGTACTTTTTAGCAATTTCATATACAGCTTTAAGGTTAGCGATAGATACTGGCTGACCGCCTGCAGAGTTACAAGTAATAGTACTGATGATGTAAGGAACGTTAGCTGGGCCCGCTTCTTCGATTGCAGCTTCTAGTTTTTGTAGATCAAAGTTACCTTTGAAGTCTGCATTGACTGAAGTATCGAATGCTTCGTCAGTGTAAACGTTTTTCGCAACACAGCAGTTTACTTGAGTATGACCTTGAGTGGTATCGAAGAAGTAGTTAGATAGTGCAACCATTTTAGAACGGTCTAGACCTTTCTCTTGCTCACGCTTCTTGATTAGGATTGGGATGTAGATCTGCTCAGCACCACGACCTTGGTGGGTCGGGATAGTTAGCTCGTAACCAAAGATATCTTTTACTGCGTCTGCTAGAGCGTAGTAGCTGCGGCTACCGCTGTATGCTTCATCTCCCATCAGCATTGCTGCTTGCATTTTTTGAGTAATAGCACCAGTACCTGAGTCAGTTAGAAGGTCAATGAACACGTCTTCGCTATCTAGTAGGAATGGGTTCATACCTGCTTTTAGAATCGCTTCTTCACGGTACTCACGAGTAGTTGTTTTTACTGGCTCAATAACGCGTACACGGAACGGTTCTGGTAGGTGTTTGAAGTTTTGCATAATAATACCTTTATATTTATATCTGATAGAAACTATTTATTATTTTCGAAGAAAACAAAACCGCACTAAATAAATAGTTTAATTATTTGTTGAGAATAAAAATTTAATTAATACTAACCTAAGATTAATTTTAAAAATCAATCTAATGATTATGAATTATTTTTTGTTATCGAAGATAACAGAGCGTTAGAAACTGAAATAGCTTCTAAGCAAGAAGTCTTAGAATTGCGTAAATGCAGGAAGGATAGAAATTTGATAGTCGTGTGTATACCAAGCTAAAGAGCTTGACCATAACTGATCTAGATTTTTTAGATTGTTAATCATATCTAATTCCATAATAAGTTATAGCTGGTTGACTGATGACGTTATTATTTTATAAACCCCACACCAAGTAAATTAAAACTCATAATAAATGTGACTAATATCCGCATGGTTCAGAGGGTAATAAGGTCTCCATCACAAAACAAATATTACCGACTGCAACTAGTATCAGAATGTATTTTTATCACTTTCTAGTGTCTATCTATTCTCTGTATGTATAAAACCAAATTGTCACTTTCTCGCTCTATGAGTGGCAGCCAGAAAACATGATGAATATCACTGTTGTTCGAATCCACAGCAGTTTTTGCTCACCTCCTCTTTACTGTATAAAGAAACAGTATATACTGAGTCTTTATACAGTATGTTCAATTATACAGGTAACGAAAAAATGCTGGCTCATTTAAGTGTAAACAACTTTGCTATTGTGAAATCTTTGCAGCTTGAGCTTTCACAAGGAATGACAACTATCACAGGTGAAACTGGTGCAGGTAAATCGATTGCGATTGATGCCCTTGGTTTATGTCTTGGCGGTCGCTCAGAAGCCAGCATGGTAAGACAAGGCGAAGATAAAACCGAAGTCAGCGCCTCGTTTAATTTGGACAATAATATTCCGGCCACACGCTGGTTAGAAGACAACGACCTTCTGGATGGTAACGACTGTATTTTACGTAGAACCATTACTAAAGAGGGCCGCTCTCGTGCCTTTATTAACGGTAGCCCGGTACCGGGCTCTCAACTGAAAGCTTTAGGTCAGTTACTGATTAACATTCATGGTCAGCATGCTCATCAACAATTGATGAAACCCGACCAACAACTGGCAATGCTCGATCAATATGCCAACCACACCAGTTTGTTAAAAAACACTCGTCTGGCATACCAGAATTGGCGTCAGGCAAATAATCAGCTTACTCAGCTAAAAGAAAACCGCCAGCAGAATCAGGCTCAGCTTCAGCTATTGGAATACCAGATCAAAGAGTTAAACGAACTGGCCATTGGTGAAGATGAATACGTCGAAATCGAGCAGGAACATAAACGTCTTACCAACAGTGGTGACCTGGCGATGAATACTCAAAAAGCCATCACCCTGATCGATGAAGGCGAAGAAGTGAATGCACTGAGTTTACTTCAGTCCACCAGCCACACACTGATTGAACTGGCCGAAATGGATAGCGCCCTTTCAGCACTGCCTAACATGATTTCAGAGGCCATTATCCAGCTTGAAGAAGCCAACAACGAACTGCGCAGTTACCTTGATTCGATTGATGTGGATCCTGAACGCATGGCTTATGTTGAAGAACGTTATTCAAAAATAATGTCGCTATCACGCAAGCACCATGTTCTGCCGGAAGATCTGTACCAACATCATCAAGATTTACTAAAGCAGATCGAGCAACTGGACAGCTCAGATGAAAAACTAGCAGAGCTGGAAGCGGATGTTGATAAACAGTATCAGGCATTCCTGACCCAGGCTGAAAAACTGAACAAATCACGTGCTCGTTATGCCAAAGAGCTGAATAAACTCATCAGCCAAAGCATGCATGAATTGAGTATGGAAAAAGCTCAGTTCAAGATTGATATAAAAGATCAGGTAGATCATCCATCACCACTGGGTATTGATAGCGTCACTTTCTTAGTTTCCACCAACCCAGGTCAACCACTGCAACCGATCGCTAAAGTCGCTTCCGGTGGTGAACTGTCACGTATTTCGCTGGCCATTCAGGTGATCACAGCTCAGAAAGTAGACACCCCTAGCTTGATTTTTGATGAAGTGGATGTGGGTATCTCTGGTCCAACCGCAGCGGTTGTTGGAAGAATGCTGAGAAAACTGGGCGAATCAACACAGGTTCTGTGTGTTACTCACTTACCTCAAGTTGCTGGCTGTGGTCATAACCAGATGTTTGTTGCCAAACAAACGAAAGCGGGTAAAACAGAAACTCAAATGATGCGCCTTGATAACGAACAACGTATCACCGAGTTAGCCCGCTTGTTAGGTGGCAGTCAGATAACCGAATCAACCCTAGCAAATGCCAAAGAGCTGCTCATCGCCGCCTAAAATCAACTCAGAGTCATCAAATAATTACGTTAAGCCAGCACCGATTTGCTGGCTTAACGCATATCCGTATGGCTTGGCGCACAAAAATTGAGTTTTTTATCTACTATTTGCAACCAAACTCAAAATTCGTAGTCTGAACAGGCTCAAGGTCATTTGATGTTTTTACATTCGCCCTGAGCTTGTTTATTATCTTGCGAGTTTTGATTTACGGTTTATAGAATTTTGAATATGCAGTTTACCAAGTGGCTTATCGCCATTCCCCTAGCAGTGACCACGTTGTCAGGTTGCTCATTACTAGAAAAGTTGGTTTATCGAATCGATATAAATCAAGGCAACTACGTTGAACAGGAAGCCGTAGACAAATTGAAGTTTGGTATGTCTAAAGAACAGGTTCGCTTCGTACTGGGCTCACCAATGCTGATCGAAAACGGCTACCCTGATACCTGGTATTACATCTACCACCATACCGAAGGGCATAAAGATTCGGTGCAGAAGAACCTGATCGTGAAATTTAATCCCGAAGGCTCTCTAACAAGAGTCACTGGTGACTTTCCCGCTGGTTCATCCTTCTTTGAAGGCATCAACTGATAAGCCTGTTCACAACAAAATCGTAGTAACAACATGAAAATAAAAAAAGAGCCTGGTTGACCGCCAAGCTCTTTTTTATTATCCAAAATTCAGGTTATTTCGATTTAGCAGCCTGCGCTCTTTGCTGCTCTACCCGTTTCCGGCGGATTTCTTTCGGGTCAGCCAGTAATGGGCGGTAGATTTCAATTCTGTCACGGTCTCGCACCGTTGAATCCAGCTTAACATTACGGCTGAAAACACCGACCTTGTTCACCGTCAAATCAATTTCCGGGTATAAAGACAAAATGCCTGACGTTTTAATAATTTCTTCCACCGTCATGCTTTTATCAACCACAAGGTTCAATACTCGTTGCTCATGCGGCAGTGCATACACCACATCAACATGAATCATGTCCGACTCAATACTCATACCTGATAAACCTGCTTTGCCCGTTTAGTGAAAGCGTTAACCATATTACTGGTTAACTCGTTAAAGATCTTACCAAAAGCCAGCTCAATCATCTTACTCGAAAACTCAAACTCCAGTTTAAGTTCAACTTTACAAGCCTGCTCATCTAACGGTGTAAAGTGCCAGCCACCACGTAACGTTTTAAATGGCCCGTCTATCAAATTCATTATGATAGCTTCACCATGACGCAGTTCATTTGAAGTAGTAAATGTTTTACTAATACCAGCTTTGGATACATCAACCGATGCAACCATCATCTCGTCAGAAGACTCTAATACCCGAGTACCTGAACACCCAGGTAAAAACTCTGGATAGCGAGCGACATCATTAACCAAATGAAACATCTGCTCTGCACTGTATGACACCAACGCAGAACGACTAATTTGTTTCATCTTTTCTCCTCATCATTATCCAGAACATCTGGCCTGGCTCTGGTCTGTTGGCTTAGATTGTACTGTCATACTATTGTCACCTCAAGTTCACGACTAATAGGACTTGTGAGTCAACGCAGTTAACCGTATGCTTAGACAAAGAAAAGCATTTCCTAACACTCCACCAATCCGTATAATGCGCCCACTATGGTAAAGAAAAAATCAAAAACAAAAGCGGGTAGCAACACTATCGCGCTAAACAAAAAAGCTCGCCATGAATACTTCATTGAAGATGAAGTAGAAGCAGGGCTTGAGCTACAAGGCTGGGAAGTTAAATCTCTTCGTCAAGGCAAAGCTAATATCGCTGAAAGTTATGTATTCATGCGTGACGGAGAAGCTTTTGTTTCCGGAATGACAATTACACCACTGCAACAGGCATCAACACACGTTGTAGCCAATCCTACTCGTGTACGCAAGTTGCTTTTAAGCCGCCGTGAATTAGATAACCTGTTTGGACGCATCAACCGTGAAGGTATGACACTGACTGCACTATCTCTTTACTGGTCACGTTCATGGGTTAAGCTAAAAGTTGGCGTATCAAAAGGTAAAAAGCTTCACGACAAACGTGATGATTTAAAAGATAAAGATTGGCAACGCCAGAAAGCTCGCGTTATGAAGAGCTCATTGCGTTAATCTTAACCAAACAGACGCACAGTGCTAGACAGGCAATGCTTTTCTGGTACTATGCATTCATACCTTGGGGCTGATTCAGGATTCGACGGGAATTTTGAAGTCTGAGGTGCATGCCGAGGTGCGGTAGGCCTCGTTAACAAACCGCAAAAAAATAGTCGCAAACGACGAAAACTACGCACTAGCAGCTTAATAACCTGCTGAGAGCTCTCTCGCCCTAGCTTCCGCACGTAAGACGGGGACCAACGAGAGATCAAACCCAAACGCGCTAGCCCGGATTCTCCCGCCTGAGAGATGAACGGCGAATTATAATTCAGGCTAGTCATTCATTCGCGTGTCGGTTCGCAGGTGGGTGGCGAAATTAAAGATCGACTAAGCATGTAGTACCAATGATGAATGATTTTCGGACGCGGGTTCAACTCCCGCCAGCTCCACCAATTCAACATTTAAAGACGTCCTCGGGCGTCTTTTTTTGTATCTAAACCCTCTAGAAATCAACAGCATACATCCAGTAGCGTCTTTTCACGTCTTGTAGAAGCTCAAACTTCATTTACCCAAAGTGTTACCCAATGTAGAATTACCCAAAGCATTGGGTAAATGGGTAGGTTCTGAAATGACAAAGATTACAGGTAAGATAACGGACGCTAAACTCAAGAACGCAAAGCCAAAGACTGGTGAATACATAATTTCAGTAGGAGATGGCTTACAGTTACGCATATTGCCTAATGGCACAAAATCATGGCGTATGATCTACAAAAGCCCAGAAACCGGTAAGCAAACCAAAATGAGTTTGGGAACCTATCCCGTTTTAGGCTTATCCGATGCTAGAGAGATTAACTTTGAACACCGTAAGCTAATCGCAAAGGGGATAGACCCCAAAACTAAGAAAGCACAGGAGAAAGAAGAGCAGAAAATCTTAACTGAACATGTATTCATTAACATCGCTACTGAATGGTTTAAGCTTAAGGCAACACAAGTCACACCCAACTATGCCGATGACATCTGGCGATCATTGGAGAGAAACATATTTCCTACCCTAGCTCAAACTCCCATTAGCCACATTACTGCTCCGATGGTAATTGAATTGCTTCGCCCTATAGAAGCCAAAGGTAGCTTGGAAACAATCAAACGCCTCTGTCAACGTATGAATGAGATTATGGGGTACGCGGTGAACTCTGGAGTCATTCATTCAAACCCCTTGATCAACATTAAAGCTGTTTTCCAAAAACCCGAAAAGCAACACATGAAGGCAATTGATCCTCAAGAGCTCCCAGCGCTTATGAAAAGCATTGCTAATGCTAGTATAAAAAAAACCACTCGTTGCTTATTAGAATGGCAATTACACACAATGACCCGCCCTGCTGAAGCCAGCAATGCACGCTGGGATGAGTTGGATTTAGAAAATGGGATGTGGATTATTCCTGCTGAACGCATGAAAAAGAGAAAAAAGCACCGTGTGCCTTTAACTCCTCAGATGATCTTGATATTGGAAATGATGAAACCTATTAGTGGACATCGGGAGTTCATCTTCCCTTCTGATAAAGACCCCAAAAAACCATGTCATAGCCAAACAGCTAATGCAGCATTAAAGCGTATGGGATTTGCTGGGCGCCTTGTTTCTCACGGTCTACGCTCCATCGCTAGCACAACGCTTAATGAGCAAGGGTTTGATTATGATGTTATTGAGGCTTGCCTAGCTCATGTTGATAAAAACCAAATACGCGGTGCATACAACCGTACGGACTATCTAGAACGTAGACGTAAAGTAATGTGCTGGTGGAGTGAGCATATTGAACAAAGTAGCCAAGGAAGTTATAGCGTCACTGGCACGGCTAATATAAAGCTTGCAGGGTAGATTCTTTTCACCTCACGACCACTTATCAGGCTTTGTTGGAGCGTTAAGGTTGAAGCTAGAACTGACACTCACTATCTATCAGGTTTGTTAGTTAGAGCGTCATATGTCAATTTTTACGAGTTAAGGGTGGTTTTCATAGAGTTCGTCTTGCGCTTCCTTCGCTGTATTATCTAGTTGTTTGTTCTTATTAGTTAATTCTAAAATTTGATCTTTCAATTCTTCGAGCTCATTTTCAAGTGAGCTAATCTTTTGTGCCTTTTCCTTGATTGTTTTCATTGCTTTTTCCAGCTTTTCTTTGTGTTCTTTTTCCTGCTTCGTTTTCTGAATTTCTAGCTCTTGCGTGAGTAGCTTGACTTGCTCCTTTACTGTATCGTCAGAAAAAATGGTCGAAAAAAAATCAATGTTAAAGCGGCGGAGACGTTTATCTTTATCTAACTCTTTTTTTAGTTCTCTCTGGAGTTTTTCAATATCTTTAGCACTCATCAGTAAAGATTCTATTACTTTACTAAAACTAGTTTTCTTTTGTTTCGCCAATTTCTCCAGCTCTTTTCGCGCTGCGAGAGAGATGGTATACGCTCCTTCAGAAATTTTTTTGGACGTACGGTTTTTTTCTCTTTTCTCCCACTGCTTCCATGCAGCCTTCATGTTCCGCATTAACTCGCGTGTATACGCATTCTCTGGAAACTCACTGGCTGCTTTTATAAACTCCCCTACTGGGTCTATGAAACCTTCGATGTCTGCCTTATCGCTCCCCAAATTCCTTGCTTTTAGGTAAGTACAGATCCAACTTGCCTGCTCTGGATTTTTTGGGTCTATCCAATCCAGTCTTTTGATCATTTTGCTCTTGGTCATGTGAATACCTAGTTTAGTTATTGAATGGAATACTGTTCAGTCATAAGTCAAATTTTCACGTAATTGGTCTTTCAAAAGTGGCCTAATGTGTTCAAGTTCTGGCTCTTCAAACAGAAACGTCGACGGTCACTCTTAGGTATAGTCCACCAGCCATAGCCCTAGTAATCCATCCCTCACATCGAGCCAGTTTAACCGTTTTTCTATCTCAAGATTTAACTTCGGCTCTAACACTATGTACCGACGTTTACTCTGTATTTGGAACAAAGTAATCCTGTTAAGGAGTAAATTCAAACGGATTCATAAACAAACATTCGAACACATTCTCTTACATGAGTCTAAACTTATCAATATACATGAAATAAAACACGTTACAATTTGTTATATATACCCTATACTTCATCCTCAATCATCTATATTGACAGTGGCTAAGGCGCATGAAGTCAGAAGAAATTTATTTACTATTATGTCTTATTAAAAAGCATGGATTTGGTAGTGAATTTAGAAAAAAAATAGTTGAGATATCAGAAGAGTTTGGTGTGAGTACCAACACGGTTTCATCTCTGTTTTCAGCCTTGAAAGCGAGCCAATGCATCAAGATTAGAGAGCTGTACGCACTAAAAGGACGTGGTAAAAACTGCTACGAGTTGACCGATAAAGTACTACTTAGTCATGATGATTTCGGGATACTGCCAAAGGTTATGGCTACCCAAAATCCAGCGATAATACGACTATTGGGTAACGAACTCTCAAACCTGCTTGAGAAAACTCAGCCACAAATAAACGACAGTGACGGCATCAAAAAACGCCAACCGTTCCGAGCATCTAATCGTTTATTTCTGACTTTGTTACTGCTGCACAGCAATGAGCTAGGAGTCATCGAAGAGATGAGTTCCACGCGTATCCGTAAGATGATGGGCAACATCAGCGCAGAGCGCTTTAAATCTCAACTGAACACTCTCAAAAAGCTAGGCTTAGTGAAGCGTCATATTGCAGGCATGACCGGGAAAGAGTTGTTTGGGCGTACGAAAGGAAGCTATTACTTAAACATTGAGCATCCTTTTCTTAAAGACAACTTCGAGGTGGTAAGCTCATTTGTTTTGGATTTCAATCATATCCCGTATGACTATAACGAAAGCACTGAGGTGACGTGTTTGATTCATGCCTATAGAGATACTCGGGACATTAACAAAAAGGCAACCCACATAGGCAAGCTTAACCTCTACCAATGGTCTGAGGTGATGGGCAGAGTAATGGATGAATTTTCTACCCGAACAGTGATTCATCTTTTTCGCAACAAAACCTTTCATGATCATTTGCACCAGTGGGTTTGTCAGGTGGCTTCTGAGATCATGCTACACCCTTTTGAGCGTATTAAGGACATTAAAGTCAATCGATGTAGCGACAGACTTATTCAGTTGCTCTCGCTTTCTAAATCAGTCCCTCTCACTAAACAGCAGAAAGTCATAGAGGCATTACCTCCCGTCCAACGAACAAAACGACTTTTGGATGACTCACTCTTCTTAAACGATGTACTGAGCATTGATGATAAAGCGCAAGGCAGTGCCCTTTTATACTGGCAACACGTCGTATTAACCCGATTAATTTTAACGCTTGGGTTCAACATGGCTGAACGCTACAAAAAACTACTTAAGTTAAGTGGTCTGGGAGAGCAGCGCATCAATCAATGTGTTGTCGTTCCTGTCGCAGCTTTTGAAGAGCTCTGTTTTCAATACACAATTCGATTCACTCTCGGAGATGGAAAGCGGCAGAATGTCAAACTGGTGGTGGATAAAGATGAAGAAGTCACTCTGCTCATTGCAGAGAAAGTTCAAGGCGTTGATCCAAAGATATCAGTTCAGGATATAAAAAAGATTTTCGTGCCTAAGCTTGTACCTCAACAGAGTTAGATAAAAAATACTCATCTCACCCCTATTGTATAGAGAGTGTCTGTATCAGCATGATGCTCTTACCTAGCAGGCATGACTGAAGAGATTCAGTTGTGTCTGCTGGATTAAGTGAGTAGAGAAGACTGGGTAGGATTTATAATGCTTAGAGGAGCATGACCATGCGACAACATTATAAATCTTTTTCTTTTCTTCTTTTTCTAAAGAACTACTCCACTAAGAAGAGTCCTCAAGACTCTGATACTAACCAATGTCAGTAATAATCAATTCAATGACATTCTATCTAGAAGTCATATCACCTAGCTTCATTCATCATTCTTAATCAATGGATACGCTCTCTATGAATCTTAGTAAGTTGGTTGCAGTGATAGCTCATGAGTTCACTGGACTGCTAGAGCCATACGTAGTCTGGTGGTATGGCTTTCTATGCGAAATAAATTCACTGGTTGTTCTTTATTGTATGAGACTACTTGACTCCCAATGGAGCTAGATATCTTAGCATCCAAGGAAGTCACTACTTTTACAACAACAAGATACAGAGGTCATGATGAGATTGATTCGAATGCGTGAAGTGCTTAATAAAACAGGGTTGAGCAAAGCAACGTTATATCGCTTAATTGCGGCTGGTGAGTTTCCTGCGAGTATCCAAATATCTTCTCGTGCTGTGGGATGGGAGGAATCACTTGTGGATGAGTTCTTAATGAAGAAGGTTAGCCAGAGCATCTTCAAGCGAGAGCAAGCTGAAATGAAGAAAAGTCCCCACTATGTTCCCCCAGAGAGAAGAGTCAGCCCCTACTTGCGATACTAAGGCAAAAAAAGGAGCGTCATGCTCCTTTCTGATAATCAACAGACTACAAGCCTAATGCTTGAACTGTCTGTTTGTATTCTTGTTCGATTTGAGATTTCACTAGCTCCCGTCTTGCTTCAATAGGCGCTCTATCTGAGATGGCTTGTGCGCGTGACTCAAGCTGATTCAGTTCACCCTCTCTCCATTGGTTGAGTGATTGTTGAATCTGCTCAGGTGTAAGCGTGGCTTTAATCGATTCGATACTGAGCGCATCAATAGCACTGGCAGCACTTACGTTCATTGACAGGGTTAAAGCAGCTAGTGAGATGACTTGGGTAATGATTGATTTCATGATAATTCTCCAATTGAGATGTGTGTATTAATTAGATAAAACTCAACGAAGTGACGACAGGTGAGGTAAACGCAAGTGGTCGAAAAATAGGGTTTTCTTTAATAATATGCGTCTCAGATGTGGTTGTTTCGACTAGGCCATACTGAGGGGGCGGCCGTCCCCCTTAACATTGCTCGTCTTAGCTATAGACGATTAATGGCGCAGCCAATCGTAAAAACACAGTTCTGCCTTGCACACTAACCTAGTGGAGTTGAAGTAAGGTTAGTGCCCCATGCTTTACACTGATTACGCTATGGCTCAATGGAACATGAAAGGGAGTAAGCGTCCCGTGAGATTCCATTGAATTTGTGAAACAGAGGTAAGGTATCACTGCTTGCGTCACTATCTGTCCGATGCAATCAACGGAGTGATGTTGTTTGTTTGCAGTGTTGAGCGCTCAGGCTCTGATTTGAGTTGATATTGGTGCAACTGAAAGTCTGACGGGTAATCAAAGTAGAAGGTCAGTACTTTCAGCTTAGCAATACACGTTAAAGGAAGGTCGTCGTAATCGTTGAGTGTGTTTTGATAGACCAGATATAGCTCACTTGTGGTCATCGTTATACCGACAGGTGAGATTTGCTCTATCTGCTCACCGGATTTAAGGGTAAGCGTGATTTGTTTTTGATGCACCAGTGCAACTGAGATAGGCTCGAAAAACTCCCCTAGCGCCGTTGGTGCGTTTAGCTCATCAATGAAGGCATGTGCTTTTCTTGTATCTCCTTGTGGTGGTCTCATTCCTGTATGAGAGCGAGGTTGGACTCGTAACAGGCTGAATGCAAAATCAATGGCGTATTCTAAGGATGGTGGAAGTTTCTGACTAAGGATGGCTTTAGCAAGCTGTAATAAAACAAGCTCCCTAGCGCCTAAAGTTGGTTGGCTGTACATTCCCCGACTGTATCCGAAAGGCTTACTTCGAGTGTCTTTATCGACATCAAAATAATCGACGATAACATCAAGGTTACGCTGCACGCTTCTGATGCCGCGATACATCCCTGCATCGGCTAACTCAGCCTGAAGCTCCTTAGCCGTCACCTTTCGACCTTGTGGTATGCGTCGATACAACTCAAACACCAATGATAATTGCTCTGTGGTACTGGCTTTATCCCTTGTTGTCATTGTTAGGTCACTGCTGGTGGCTGATTTATAGAATGGCAATCATCCTAGCGATGGATGCGTCACTATCTGGCCGATAGCGTCTTTAGCTCATCGTTATTTTAATTTCGTCATAGGCCTCCATTTGTACGTAAGCGAGAAAGTTGCTTTCCCATAGTGAATAGAACTCCACAATGGCTTTGTCGTGACAGCTTTGCCATCCCATAGGGGCTATGAACGCTTGCCCGTTAGCGACATCAAAATCGACATTACGCTCAAGTTCTGGGTAGACGTTGCCCATGTAAGCGAAGTCCGTGAGGTATTGGATTTGATATTGGCTCTCACTTTCTTTCAGTACCATGATTTCTATTGGGTGATAGCCACCAGCGTCAGCACTGTAAGTGGTATCTCGAAAGTTAATGGTGAGGCTTTCACAGCCCTTATTGGTTGGATTCTGTTTCCAAAATGTCTCGACTTTACTTTTCAGCAAACTTTTAAGCTTCTGAGATATTGGTGAGTATGATGATGTAATGGTCAATGGTTGTTGTTTCATCACTTTTTTCCTTTCAATAGTTGGCTATTCAATCGAATGATATGTATCTGAAATTAGTTTGAATCGAATGTGGCTGGGGTTGTTAAGGCTTGATGGACAAGCAACTACTGAAACTGACTGACGGCTGTTAACGTCTGTATATCGAACTGTGATGCCTTTAGGTGGTTGGTGAATGCTTTGAGCCAACTAACGAAGAGCGACTGCACTTCAGGTCTATTAAGCTCGCATCGTTGGATGTCGGGTTGATAGAACCATTGGTACTTGAAGTTGAAATACAGAGCCACATCAACACTCTCAGCTTCTGGTGATGGGTAATGCGTATTCCGGAGCAATCCAGCCACCGATTCCGGAATTATCCGGACACTTATTCCGTTTTAAACCGGACACTATTTCCGGCATAAACTAGCCATTTTTCCACTGACTCCGGAATCACT
>Ga0075011_10000480_pt1 | contig 21314 bp, 20 predicted proteins | sample TARM_MetaG_T_14_FD_72354 | JGI IMG/M metagenome (GOLD analysis project Ga0075011, IMG submission 72354) | Freshwater microbial communities from Pennsylvania, USA, analyzing microbe dynamics in response to fracking - TARM_MetaG_T_14 | ecosystem: Environmental > Aquatic > Freshwater > River... | reverse complement strand
ACATCATCAATGCCTCGAGCTTTCACAAGCGGTTGGGTAAACTGCGGATGCTGTTGCTGCCAACCGGCTAACGTATCAAACAATTGCACCAGTGCGGTGTCACGCGCGATGCCAACTTCAAACTGCACCGTCACTAAGGCTTGACCAGGCTGTGATACCGAGAAAATATGCTCAATACCCTGCATGCGTGCAAAATGACGCTCTAGCGGTGTGGTCAGCTGCTGTTCAACTTGACTCACATCCGCACCAGGAAAGGCGATCATAACATCAGCCATGGTCACATCAATTTGGGGCTCTTCTTCGCGCGGCGTGATCATCGCCGCCATAATCCCCAGAATTAAGCCAAATACCGCCAACAGCGGGGTTAGTTGGGAGCGCTCACCCCAGCCTGCAAACTTACCTGCAATCCCTAGTGGTTTATTACTCATAACGAATAACCTCGCCAGCTTTTAGCCCGCTGACCACTTCTACTTGACCATTTTGAGTGAGGCCTAAGCGAACCGCACGCCAGCTATTATCTTGCATTCGCACCATGGTCAGTTCACCACGTTGCAACACCGCTTGCTGTGGTACTAGAAGGCCCTCGTGCTCACCCACTTGCACGACCACCGGTAACCACTGACCGGGCAATAGATTACCGTCTGCAGGCAAATTTAACCGTAATCGCACGGTACTGGAGGCACTATGAATGGTGGGGAATAGACGTTGTGCTACGGGTTTTAAGCCGGCTACTTCAGCCCATTTGAATTGCTCGACCGCCGTTGCAAACAGCGCAGGAATATCAACATGCACTCGTAATTCGGCCGGATCAAAGCCCGACATCAACGGGGTGCCTGGCTGCACTAACTCACCTGGCTCTACTAAACGCTCACTCACGACACCGCTGTAAGGAGCTTTGACTGCGGTATAAGACAGTTGCTCTTGGGCGCGCTTGGCTGCTGCTTGCGCCGCTTTTAACTGGGCATTAGCGTTGTCTAAGCGCGCTTTAGCCCGATCGAGTTCGGCATCGGGCACTAACTTTTGCGCCACTAATTTAGTGACTCGATCAAATTCCTGCTGCTCAGCCACTAGGGTTGCTCGTGCTGCCGCTACTTGGGCTTGGGCCTGAGCCACAGCTTGATATTGATCAACGGAGGTGATGGTGACTATGGTGGCACCCGCTTCAACCTGGTCACCAACATCCACGTTAACGGCTTCAATACGGCCAGAAACTTGCGCTGATACGGTCGCGCTGTTGGTTGACTCCACCACCCCTTGCAAATGAATGTATTCAGCAATAGATGCTTGCTTTACGGTGTAATCGGTGGCGTGAGCCATGCCACTGCTGGTGACTAAAACGAGTGCGGCGCTGAACATCAGGCCGACTAAACTACGATTTAAAATCATCTTCATCCCCTTGCTAGAAATCTCTATAGAAAAAATTATAGAGCATATTCTAGCAACTTGGGATGATTTATTTCGCTTTTTTCTAAAGAACCTCGAAAACCGCGCCGTAACTGCCTCGGCGCTGAGTTGCCGGAGCCTTACCTTGGTCGTCTTGATACTCAGCTTCCATAAAATACTGGCCGGCCTCGGTCCAAGTTACTGAGAATTCGCCGGCACCATTACTGGTCACTGTTTGCTCTTCTTGCTGCGCACGGTAGCGCATGCCTTCACGAATAACAGTAACTTCAGCACCAGCTACAGGCTTGCCATCAAACAGCACTTTAAAGTCTGCGGTTTCGCCAGCGTACAAATCGTTTGGATGGGTTACTGGAACCACTTCAAAGCCCTGGTTAGTTGGCGCCAACACCGTATCGCTCGGGGCTCCGTTGGTCACAAAAGTTTCAATCCGACGCGAGTATTCAGTAATGGTTAAATCTTGCGCTTGTTTTGGCACTTCACGCTCAAAATCACCCGGCTTAGGCGTAACCCCACGACCTGGCCAGAATTGACGTTCACCGTTGGCATCTACCCAGCGGGCTTGCAGGTTTTGCGATGCGGTAACAACTTTATAGGTGCCATTTTCGGTAAGCTGCAAATCAAAAACGGAGCGCAATTTACCCGTATGGGCATTCTGTAACTCTAGCGGCTGACCGTTGGGTGCTAATGCCACAACCCCATTCAGGCGGAACGCCACATGGTCACGAGCAAATATTTCGTTAGAAACTGCCGCCTCAAAGGTGACCCAAGCATTTTCTTTAGAAATCACCGTGGCATCAGGTTTGATCCAAGCGCGATGCGCCTCGGCCGAAAAACTTAGGGCGAGGGCCCCGAATAAAATAATATAACGCATGCTAGTTTCCTTTCTTTCTATTTCAATCAAAGATAGTAAGTGTTCACATTCAGATTCGCGTGATTATTGTGCTGTTACGCTTAACTTAATCAGGCCGAGCTCGTGTTGACCTTGCACTTGAGCGCTCACCGGTGCCTGCAATGGCAGGGTGATAGGCAGTTGTAGATGTTCACGACCACCAACCTCACGCGCGGCTTCAATATTCAACCGATACTCACCTGGCGGTAGCTCGGCTAACTGCGGTAAAAATTGGCTTAAATTAAGGTTATGGCTGCCCGGGCGGCGGGTTGCTCCAGTAACTCCATCAATCGGCATGGTGGCCATGCGGCCACTGCGGCGCCACCATTGACGCATATCCTTGAGCCATTTTTCGCCCTCTTTGTTTGCTAGTTTGCCGTCATACCAAACGGCGAGGTCAGCCACCCGTTGATGTTTCGCATCGGCTAACCAGATAGCAACATAAGGTCGATGGTATTCAGCCACATCTAACTGCGGGATCTCTACGTGCAATAGCATCTGCTTGGGCGAAGCGGCTTCTGCTGCATGGGCTGGTACCAACAAGGCTAACCAAGGAACAACCACGCCCAGAGCTACCCACCACCAAGTAGATTTACGACCTTTGGCATAGCGCTTTAATAACAACAAACCGCTTACTGAAAACACCAGCATCACGACCGCTAAAATATCTAACATAGTTATCCATCCCCAGCCGGTATTGCGGCCCTTGTGTAAATCGTTGAAATAGGCAATCCAGCCTCGATCAATGCTTTCTTGGTAAAACATGCCGGTCTCTAAATCGACTCGAAACCAGAGATCACCACCGGCCCGAGGTAAGCCAAAATAGGCCTCAAACTCGTCCCACTGGGCGGCTTTTTCAGCAGGCAAGGATTGCTGCTGCGAACTTAAGTACCAACCTCTGAACACCGCTGGTAGAGGCCCTTCCGCGCTGTAAGACCCTTCGAGTAATTGCTGCTGGCGGGCTTGCATTGCCTGTACCACAGCCGTGGGCAGCTGCTGCTCTATCACTGTTGTAGAGGGCGAGGCTTCTAGCTGATGCGCATGGTTTAAGGTGATGCCCGTAAGCGCGAACAAAAGTGTCGCAACTAAGCAGGCGGCTGAACTAACCCAATGCCAAGCTTTCAGATCGCGCCAGCCTGATTTGCGGCGCGTGGGTTTATCCTGTGCAGCATGACGGCGCTTGGATTTAGGCGATTGACTTGTTGATGAAGTGATTGGGCACATTCTTCGAATCCGTTCTACCTAGTTGAGCTCTCAAAGCAAAAACCGACTTGGTCAATCTTTTTGAGAATTATTATCATTTAACTGTTTACATGATAAATGAGAGTTATTATCATTTGCAACATCGGATTCATTAATTTTCATTAAAAGGTTGTTTTATGTCACTTCGGACTCGTCCTACACCGCTTGCTTTAATGATTGCATCACTGGTATTCACCACTATCCAAGCGCCAGCTATGGCTGCTGGCGAACCGGTTCCAGACCCTGATGCAAAAGACCGCGTAGAGCGGATCGTGGTTACTGCTGCGGGCTACGAAACCAAGGTTATTGATGCACCAGCGAGTGTAACCGTGGTAACTCGCGAACATTTGGCAACCAAACCCTATTCGGGCTTAGCCGATGCCTTGCGTGATATAGAAGGTATTGATGTAGGTTCTGGACAGGATAAGAACGGTAACTTAAGTATCACCATGCGCGGCTTACCCGCTGAATACACCTTAGTGTTGATTGATGGCCGTCGCCAAAATGATACCGGTGATATTGGGCCTAACAACTTCGGTAACAGTCAGTATATGTACATGCCGCCGTTGGCAGCTATTGAGCGCATTGAAGTGGTGCGCGGGCCTATGTCTACTTTGTATGGTACCGATGCCATTGGTGGGGTGGTGAATATTATTACTCGCCGCACCCTGGATGCCTGGCACGGAGATGTGTCGGTAGCTGGTACTTTGCAAGAAGATGACCAATACGGCAATGACCAAAAAGTTGATTTTTACCTTACCGGTCCTATTAACGAGGCCTTGAGCCTTGCCTTACGCGGCAGTGGTTATTGGCGCGAGCCCAGTGAACCGGGCTACGTGACTGAACTGCCGTTGCCCGATGGCAGTACTTGGACCGATTCAGGCAGCTTTGGCGACCGCAAGATTGTCGGCGGTAAGTCTTGGAACTACGGTGCTACTTTAGACTATAACCTGACTGAAAAGCAGCGCTTTGCGCTTAGTTACGATTTAGCTAAACAGCGCTACGATAACACTCAAAGCCAAGTGGGTACGCTTGATTCTGCCGAGAACATGTGGCGAGCTGGCGGCAACGGTTTAGTTGAGCCCCGGGTTGGTTATGCGCCTTACCAGCGGGTGCAACGTGAGCAAGCTGTGCTCTCTCATATTGGTACCTTTGATGCTGGCGTATGGCGCAATAGCATCACCCATAGTATCAGCGAGAACTTAGGCCGTAGCTTACCGCTGTCTTTGGCAGAACGTGCTGCGTTTCAACAGCTGTGGGACCAAGCAGTCGCAGACCAAGGCGTGAGCCGACCGGTACTGACTGATGATATTCGCGCGGTGATTGAGAGCGAATACTTACCTCGCCCTAATCGACCACTAAAACTGACCAACTGGATTTTTGATTCGACTTTTGAGATGAGCTTCGCCCGCAATAAGCTGGTGACTGGGGTGCAATACCTTGATGTCTCCATGGAAGACGGGGTGTTTGGTTTTTACGGTAGTGATTATCGCGCAGGAACCACTCAAGACCATCGCCAATGGGCTATTTTTGCAGAGAACAGTTTTGATGCAACCAACTCGCTGACCTTAACGACCGGCGCTCGTTACGATCATCACAATATCTTCTCTGGACAGTGGAGTCCGCGCGTTTACTTAAACTACAGCATTAACCCAGACTGGACCGTTAAAGGCGGGATCAGCACCGGCTATAAAGCACCTAAACCCAATGATCTCTTCCCTGGCATCACTGGCTTTGGTCGCCAAGGTACCATTCCTTTGGTGGGTAGCCCTAACCTGCAACCAGAAACGAGCGTGAACTACGAAGCGGCCGTGTATTTTGATAACGCATACGACTTTACCGCCAACCTCACCGTGTTCTACAACGAGTTTGACGACAAAATCATTCGTCAAGACAGTGCCCCTAACTGTGAGATCGCACAGCCAGGTCAGTATTGTGTAGACATTGGTGAGGGTTGGGCGGACCTTGGCTACGACTACTTTACTCAATATGCCAACGTTGACAAAGCGGTCACCAAAGGTGCTGAGGTGTATGCTGAATACGATATTACCGATGCTTTAAGCGTACGCGGTAACTACACCTACACTCACAGTGAAGTGCGCAGCGGCGCTGACAAAGGTTTACCCTTGGTCAATACGCCTGAGCACATGGCCAATGCTACGCTAAGTTACGCCCTAACCGATGCACTGAGCTTTGATTTACGTGCCGAAGTACGTGGTGAACGCTTCCGTGGTACCGCCAACGTGACCGGCCCGGCCGGCCCTGAAACCGTTGAGGAATATTACAAAGCTTACGAACTGTTGCATTTAGGGGCTAACTACGAGCTCTCTGAATCATGGACTTTACGGGCCAGAATCAACAACTTGCTTGATACCGACTTGTCTAGCCGCAGCTGTTTGCTAGCCGACAATGAAGTTGAGTACTTATGTTCGCCCGATTACAACACGGCTGAACGCGCCCGCAGCTTCTGGTTCTCAGCCAGCTACAGCTTCTAATAACCAGCGTTTAAGTACTTGCGAAGAGGGGCTGCGGCCCCTTTTTTTGTGCTTACAGTTGTGCCACAATCGCTTGTCTTATTTAACTTATGTGAAACCCATGTTCCTGCTGATTCTGTTTGCTTTTATTGCCGTTGGTATTTCTTTTTTATGCTCCATTCTTGAAGCTGCCTTGCTCTCTATCACGCCAAGTTACGTGGCGCAACTTAAGGCAGAACAACCGGTATTGCATGGCAAACTACAAGCGCTCAAAGATAATATTGACCGCCCCCTGGCGGCTATTCTTACCCTCAATACCGTAGCCCATACTGCAGGTGCAGCGGGCGTAGGTGCACAAGTTGGTGTGGTGTTTGGCGATGGTTATTTAGCGATTGCCTCAGCAGTCATGACCGTCTTAATTTTGGTGCTCTCAGAAATCCTCCCTAAAACTATCGGTGCCAAATTCTGGCGTCAGCTAGCTCCTTTATTGCCTGGCATCCTGAATCTGATGATCCTCATCTTGAAGCCTTTCATTTGGCTATCCGATCAAGTCACCAAACGTATTGGTGGAGAAGAAGATGTTGATGTGCGCTCAGAAATTAAGGCGCTAGCGACCTTGGGTGAAGAGCAAAAAATCATCGATACCGATGAGCGTCGAGTGATCAGTAATATTCTGGACCTGCACACCATTCGTGTGCGGGATGTGATGACACCACGTACGGTGTGTGAATCCGTACGCCCAGATGAGACCGTCAGTGACTTTTTGTATCGGGTAAAATCGATGCCCTATTCGCGCTTTCCGATTATTGATGCAGACGAAGTACCTCATGGCATTATCTTGCGCAATGAAGCGCTGGAGTCAGACACCTCGCAAAGCATTGCTGAATTAGCCCGCGAAGCCGAAATTGTTAGCGAGATGGTGAACGTTGAAAAACTGATGGCAAGACTCATTCAGCAGCGTCAACATATGGCATTGGTGTACGATGAGCATGGCACTTGGATGGGCTTAGTGACACTAGAAGATATCATTGAAACCATCCTCGGCCAGCCTATTATGGACGAAACTGATACAGTTCCGAGCCTTCGTCGCTATGCCCAGCAACGCTGGGGGAAGCGCCTCAAACACGACAATAACAGCGTAAATTAAGTCTTTTGCTGCCACAAGCCTGTAAAAAAACTAGCGTAGTGTTAGCTGTATGCGTATAATACGCCGCTATTTTAACCACTCGTGACATTCTCGCGGCGTGGCCATTTTGGGGTCCTATCCTCGCGTTTTTACAGGCTTTATCAATGACAATTCAAGCAACTGAACTTTCCAAGCTGCGCAATATTGCAATTATTGCGCACGTTGACCACGGCAAAACCACCCTTGTTGACAAACTTCTTCAAAGCTCCGGCACTTTAGAAAGCCGCGGTGGCGCTGAAGAACGGGTGATGGACTCCAACGATCTTGAGAAAGAACGTGGCATTACCATTTTGGCGAAAAATACAGCGGTAAATTATCAAGACTACCGTATCAACATTCTTGATACCCCTGGACACGCCGATTTTGGTGGTGAAGTTGAGCGGGTATTGTCGATGGCCGATTCAGTGTTGTTGGTGGTTGATGCCGTTGACGGACCTATGCCACAAACCCGCTTCGTTACGCAAAAAGCTTTTGCGCATGGCTTGAAGCCGATTGTTGTTGTAAACAAAATCGACCGTCCGGGCGCACGTCCTGATTGGGTTATCGACCAAATTTTTGATCTGTTTGATAACCTAGGTGCTACCGATGAGCAGCTAGATTTTCCAGTTGTTTATGCTTCTGCATTAAACGGTTGGGCAACCCACGATTATAACGTGGTGACTGACAACATGACCGCGTTGTTTGAAACCATTCTAGACAAAGTATCTCCGCCCGATGCGGATCGTGATGGTCCATTGCAAATGCAAATTTCACAGCTTGATTACTCAAGCTACGTGGGCATTATCGGTATTGGCCGGATTAAACGTGGTTCATTGAAAGTTGGCCAGCAGGTAACTGTGGTTGGCGCTGATGGTTCTACTCGTAACGGTAAAGTTGGCCAAGTCTTTGGTTATTTGGGCTTAGACCGTATCGAAACCGATAAAGCGAGTGCCGGCGACATCGTTGCTATTACTGGCTTAGGCGAATTAAAAATCTCTGACACCGTATGTGCGGCTGGCTCAGTAGAAGCTCTGCCTGCATTAACTGTAGATGAGCCAACAGTAACCATGACGTTCCAAGTAAACACCTCTCCGTTTGCTGGTAAAGAAGGTAAGTATGTTACTTCGCGTCAAATTCTTGAGCGCCTGCAACAAGAGCTTAAGCACAACGTTGCCTTACGCGTAGAAGAAACTGACAACCCAGACCGCTTCCGGGTGTCTGGCCGTGGTGAACTTCACTTAGGCGTACTTATTGAAAATATGCGTCGCGAAGGCTTCGAGCTGGCGGTATCTCGCCCTGAAGTTATCATGCGCGAAGTTGACGGCGTGAAAGAAGAACCGTTTGAAAACCTGACCGTGGATATTGAAGAGCAACACCAGGGTTCAGTGATGGAAAAACTTGGCTTGCGTAAAGCTGAAATGACCAACATGACCCCAGATGGTAAAGGCCGTATTCGTATCGACTTCGTTGTACCTAGCCGTGGTTTGATTGGCTTCCAGACTGAGTTTATGACCTTAACCTCAGGCACCGGTTTGCTTTACCATAGCTTTGATCACTATGGTCCGTTTAAAGGCGGCAACATTGGCCAGCGCATCAACGGCGTCTTGATTTCTAACGCCCAAGGTAAAGCCCTAGCCTACGCCTTGTTTAACCTACAAGAACGCGGCCGGTTAATGCTTGGCCACGCGGAAGAAGTTTACGAAGGTATGGTGATTGGTATTCATAGCCGTTCTAACGACTTAACCGTAAACTGTCTGAAAGGTAAGCAATTAACCAACATCCGTGCAGCTGGTACTGATGATGCCTTGTTACTAACGCCACCTATTCGGATGTCGTTAGAACAAGCTCTTGAGTTTATTGATGACGATGAATTGGTAGAAATCACACCAAAATCAATTCGTGTTCGTAAGCGCTTGCTTACTGAGAACGAGCGTAAACGAGCTAGCCGTAGCTAATTGATTAGTCACAACAGCTTGATTAAAAAAGCCAGTCAGAAGGTTCTGACTGGCTTTTTTTTCGGTTATCCTGATGGTACCGGTTAGTCCGCTTTGTTCTTCTTTTCTCTACGTTTTTCTTTCAACGTTTTTTGCGGCTTTTTCTTCTGCTTTTCTTTACTCATGATGATCTCCTGCTGAGTTGATGGCAACAACACACCAGTGACTTTCACTGGCCCTATCAGACAAATAAAAAGTAGCGCCTAACGGCAAAGAAAGTAGCGCTAACCCCATCGGCGAAAGATAAGAGATCTTATGTCGCTGTAAGTTAGCGCTACTTGGCTCGACAATTGTCAGATGAAAAACTTGTTTATCATTGGCATTTAATTGACGCACGGTTACCCGCGAACCTATCACCACCCGCGCATTCATTTTTGATGCAGGACGGTCGCTGAGTTCTAAGCGTTGATAGAGATCGGCAAGTAACAAAGGGTCTTGTAGTACCCTAAATTGCTGACATTGAAACCATGACTGATGTAAACAAGCGGCGGAGTTACAATAACCCCAAATACGCGCAAGCACGGCTTTACTCCTACCGAACTAAAACACGAAAAATCATTAATTAGCTACATGGCTAGTTGCTTTGGAAAAAACAAGATACGCCGATTGCTTAAACTGCAATCGGCTTAATTTGGAAAGGTGAGTGCGGTACTTAGAATTGAATAATCGTACTTAAACATAATAAAACTGGTTACCCTCTTTGCTTAAGCGCAACCATAGCCCTTTCATTTAGGAAAGGCAAGCTACCATAACTTAGATCATATTCGGCTGGGGCAAAACGTAATAAAAGACGGATAAGAAGTGCAGCACACTGCCGGCTAAAACAAAGAGATGCCATATGGCGTGATGAAATGGCAGTGACTTCCAGACATAGAAAATCACGCCAAAGGTATAGGCTAGGCCACCGCCTAATAATAACCATAAACCTCCGGCGGCAACGTTATCTAGCATGGGTTTTATCACTAAAATGGCCATCCAACCTAGCCCTAAGTAGAGGCTTAGCGAAAGCCATTTTTTGCGTTCTTTAAGCGCAAGCTCAATAACCACACCGAAGATAGCAATGCTCCACACCACGGCTAGCAGGGTCCAGCCCCAAGCACCACGTAAGTTTACCAAGGCGAACGGGGTGTAGGTGCCGGCAATCAGTACATAAATGGCGGCATGATCAAGATGCTGGAAAAACGCCTTAATTCGCGGCCACGGAAATGCATGATAAAGCGTCGAGGCCGAATACAATAAAATCAAACTTCCGCCATAAATAGCCGCACTGACCACATGAAAAGTGTCACCATAAGTACTGGCCCAAGCCAGCATCAGCACTAATCCGACAATGGCTGCTATGGCGCCGGCACCATGGGTTAACGCATGGGCGACTTCTTCAGCCACACTATAGGCTTTGTGCTTTATCTTGGTCATGCCATCCTACTCTGGGTTAAGTTTCGGTGCGTTTGGGCTCGTAATGGCCTTGGCTAATATTTTCTAGTGCCCGCATGAACATTTCATACTGGCGTTCATTTTCATAATCCAAATGATATTTATTGTGGAACTCTAGCGTCATACGTACGCCATGTCCCTCTAAAAAGACGGTATAGCCATCGTGGTCGGTATAGGCCGAAATACCCTCTAAGGTATGCTTACCTTGTTCGGCTTTACCGTATTCATGAATTGTCTCATAAGCATCTAATACTAAGCGTTGATCAATCTCATTCTTCATGGCAACCCCCTGTTAAAACTTATTAGGCTACGTTTGAGCATAGCACTTGCGGTTCAACAATGACTATTTTTTGTCTTTAACTCTATACTTTAACTCTATAGTTAAGCTATGGGGATTAAGATCTTATCTTGCAAGTTTTGCATTTATACATACATACATGCATGTTTGTATAAAATAGTTTATAATCGTCCATAGTTTATTCTATTGAGGTGAATTGTGGTACGCCGTACAAAAGCTGATGCATTAACAACCCGCACTGAGTTACTCGATGCCGCTGAGCTAGTATTTAGTAGCAACGGGGTAGCTAATACCTCGATGATGCAAGTTGCCGAAGCCGCTGGGGTAACACGCGGCGCTATTTATCATCACTTTCAAAACAAACTGGATCTTATCAATGCATTGATGGATCGGGTTAAATTACCTGTGGATGAAATGCTAGAAGAAATTGTCCAAGCTCATCAGGATAATCCACTAGCTATTCTAAAAGCGCGGTGCTTTCATATTATTCACCAGGTTGAGCACGATCCGCACATGCAAGCACTGATCAATATCTTGCTGCACAAATGCGAATACGTGGACGATGCCTTACCGATTCATTTGCGCCATCTAGGTGGTCGTAACGCTTGCATTGAAGAGTCTTGTATTTTGCTTGATGAAGCAAAAAAGAAAGGCCTTATTGGTGCCGATCTTAATTCTCAAGCTATTGTGTTGGGATTATTCAGCTTGGTTGATGGGCTGATGTACAACTGGCTACTCGATAAAAGCTTGTTTGATTTAGACAGTACCGCCAAACAAGCCATTGAATGTTACTTCAAGGGCTTGCAGGCTTAACTCGGCTTAAAATTAGCCACCTTGCGCAATAAAGCTCTCAATAGCTGCTTGGTCAAACTCAGCTAGGCTTTCTGCGCTGGCATTAGCGCAGCTAAGAAACATGGGTGCAACCCAACTTTGTACAGCACTCATCACTGTATTTAAATGGGTCAATACCCGCATACAGCCTAAGCGACCTGGCGCAGCGCCAGCTAGTAACACGGTTTTACCTTGCCACGGATTCTGTGGTAGCCGGGTCGACCAATCAATCGCATTTTTTAATAAAGGCGGAATCGAACTATTGTATTCAGGCGATACAATAATCACTTTGGTGACGTCGTTGATAGCTGTCGCTAGCTTCTGAATATTTGACGGTACTCCATTTTCTTGCTCGTAGTCGCCTTGATACAAAGGTGCATCTAAATCGGCGGCAGCATACAGGTGGCAGGCCTCGCCCGCAGCCGTTGCGACTGCCGCAATTCGTTGCTGCAGCACGGCATTAATAGAATCTTCGCGGCTACTGCCGGCAATGATAAGTAAACTCATGATTGTCCCTCTTGCATGGCTTTAATAAAGGCGTCAGATTCCGCTATTGCCGCTTCCATTTCTTTGATCAACACAGCTATATCCGTTTCTAAACTACGATACTCGCCGCGAATGGCATCTACCGCCGACGCATTGAGGTTATGCTTTAAAAATAGAACGTTGTCCTGCAGTTTAGCTAACACGGGGTCCATGGTTGCCGCGGCCCGCTCCATGCTTGCTAACAGACTTTTGTACCGCCGTTCGGTATCACGAAGTGAGCGCTCGCTTTGGCGACGCATGGCGTCATTAGAGTACATCGCAAGTTCATCTTGCCATTCGTCAAACAGTGCTTCGGCGACATCATGAATAGCTTCAATGCGATCGTTAACCCGCTCGGCCGCCGCTTTACTGGCTTCATAATCATCATTTAACGCATTGTAGCGCTGCTCTAGCTCACCACCGTCAATGTTCAACAACGCATCAAGTTGTTCTAACGCTGATTTAAATTCTTGCTGGGCATCACCTTGCGCTTCACGAGCATCGTCCACTCTATCCACGAGAATATCGCGCTTATGAATGCCGACTTTTTCCATGGCGCCGTAGTAAGCACTTTGGCAGCCCGTTAACAGTACTGCGCCTAAGGCAACACTGGCAATCTGCAGCAGAACTCGCATAACATCTCCTTATTTGCTGTGGTGTAATCACCACAGTATACCTGCAAGGCTGTTGTTTAATAAAGAAACTAACCAACAAACTATCATAGCCACCATCTAAAAAGGTAGTAAGGTACCGTCCCAATGCCAAAGCGCACCGCTGTGCTGCGGATCGAGTTGTGCGATGACAGCTGCAATACGTTGTGCCGATAGTTGCGCAGAGTAGAGCTTATCTGGCGTGAGTCGGGCTTGGAAGGGTTTAGAAAGTTCGGTATCCGTGGTACCCGGATGAATCGCTGCGATGGTGAGCTGTTTATGTGTACGTCGTAACTCTATCGCGGCGGTTTTAAGCAACATGTTTAGGGCCGCTTTACTGGCTCGATAACTGTACCAGCCTCCCAAATGGTTATCAGTGATACTGCCAACCTTGGCACTCAATTGCACAAAGCTGCATGGTTGCTGCCGAGGTAAGTAAGGCACTAATTGCTGTAACAGCAATAGCGGCAATATGGCATTCACCTGATATTGATGTTGTAACTGCGCCAGATTAAGATCCGCTAAACGCTTTTCTGGCTGATAACTATCGGTGTGTAATAACCCAATAGCGCTGAGCACCCCACTCACGACCTGACCGGCGGCCAACTGCTCCGTTAAGACTTCAAACAGCGGCGCTAAATGCTCTGGCTGGTAACCTGCGACTTGTACCCAAGTCACCTCAGCGGCCAAGGATACCGGCGGCGCTGTCCGAGAAACAGCAATCACGGGTTCAGCTTGGCTGTAATAATCCACCAACGCACCACCTAAACCACCATTTGCACCTATAATTATCCGCATACTTGCTCCTCTATCTTGATATAGTCTTTACGCAAGCACTAGGGTTTGGGATTATAACGCCCTACTAAATAGTCAGATTAACTCAAGGAATCACCATGACCGAGCTGTCATCTTGGCAACAACAAGGGTTAGAACGGCTGCGCTACGCGGGGCGGTTTTTGTTGTATTTTGGCAAGCGCTGTTTAGACGACCGCGTCACCATTATTGCCGGCCACTTAACCTTTGTTAGCATGTTGGCGTTGGTGCCGATGATGGTGGTGATGTTTTCGATTTTCTCGGCTTTTCCTATGTTTGAAGAGTTACGTGAACAGCTAGAAGCCTTTTTATTCGCCAATTTGCTGCCTACTTCTAGCGAAGTCATTAGCGAGTACTTAAATACCTTTGTTGGTAATGTTTCTAAGATGACCACCATTGGGGTGGTTTTTGTGATTGTGGTGGCGGTAAATCTTATCAGCACTATTGATGCCACCATGAACCGTATTTGGCGTAATCATCAACGCCGACGCATTGTGGTTGCGTTAGCTGTGTACTGGATGATTTTAACCTTGGGCCCTATTCTGATGGGTTCGGGGATGGCCGTGAGCTCTTATCTGATATCTTTGACAGCATTTGCTGAAGATTACGTATCAGGAATTCGTACCACGCTCCTCAGCGCAGTGCCGATTGTCACCTCGCTGGTTGCTTTTTTACTGCTGTACGTGATGATGCCAAACCGTATCGTACGCGTGCGACATGCCTTTTGGGGTGCGTTGCTAGCGGCCATCTTGTTCGAAGTCAGCAAAAAAGGCTTTGCGGCCTATATCACTGCGTTCCCTAGTTACGAAGCCATTTATGGGGCTTTGGCTGCTATCCCAATTTTGTTACTGTGGATTTTCGTGTCATGGAATATTGTGTTGCTGGGTGCCGAATTAACCGCAAGTATTGAAGAGTTCACTACCCCAGCGGCACCTCCTGAGGCCGATCCCGCTGCAGCAGCAACCTCTAACACTGGAGATCAGGGGTCTGAATGAAAGCTTTAATTCAACGAGTGCGCCAAGCTAGCGTGAGTGTGGCTGATGTTAAGGTTGGTGCGATAGAACAGGGCTTACTGATCTTGCTCGGGGTAGCCACCAGCGATACCCTAGCTGATGCGCACAAGTTAGCGAACAAAGTGGCTCACTATCGCGTCTTTGCCGATGCCGATGACAAAATGAATGTGAGTTTAATCGATGCCCGTGGCCAAGCGTTAGTGGTGTCGCAGTTTACCTTGGCAGCCGATACTGATTCTGGCCGACGGCCAAGTTTCTCTACTGCGGCGGCTCCGGCTCAAGCAGAGCCTCTTTATGAGGCCTTTGTTGCAGAGTTAACTAAGCTTGGTATCTTCTGCCAAACCGGTCAGTTTGGTGCCGACATGCAAGTTAGCCTGGTGAACGATGGCCCCGTGACTTTCTTACTGCAGGTACCCGCAGCAAAGACTTAGTAAAGGATAAAAACATTTATGTATCGAGTAATTACGCCGTCTACGCCAGAACAATGGGAAAGTTATTATTATCTGCGCTGGCGGGTATTGCGCGAGCCTTTTCAACGTCCACGCGGCTCTGAACAAGATGAATATGATGGTGTAGGTCAACATCGTATGGTGGTGAACAGCGCCGGCGAAGCCATTGCTATTGGCCGTTTACATTTTAATAGCCCTGACGAGGGACAAATCAGGTTTATGGCCTCGGCTCCTGAGCACCGGGGCGAAGGCCATGGCGTAGCTATCGTGCATGAACTAGAAAAGGTAGCTCGTGCTGAAGGTGCCAAGCATGTTGTGATTAACTCACGTGATAATACCCTCGGTTTTTACATTAAATGCGGCTACGAGGTGGTAGAAGAAGGCGATACCGTGAAAAACCCGCAAGCCGAGCACCAGTTGCGCAAAACCTTTACCGAGTTTAACCGCATTATTTATCGTCCTAGTTGGTGCCAAGATCTACAACAAACCTGGCATCAAGAAATTCCTATCACGGATACCATGGGCATACGTATTACTCAGTATACGGGGCGCGAATTTGAGACGGCTGCCATCTTGTCGCGCAATATTAATGTGCATGGCACTATGTTTGCCGGCAGTATTTATTCACTCGCAACCTTGACATGCTGGGGCTTACTGCATTTACAATTGCGCGAAAGAGAGTTAGCCGGAGCCATTGTGTTAGCCGATGGGCAGATCAGCTATCACAAACCGGTGAGTAAAGAACCTAGAGCGCTGGCTCGCTTATCAAGTTTTACCGGGGATTTAAGCAGCCTTAGCCAGGGGCAAAACGCACGCGTAACGCTTAAGTCGCAAATTTACGATGGCGATAAACCGGTCGCAGAATTTACTGGCCAGTTTGTTGTTTTAGCGAAGAAAAAATAAAAAGGACGTAAACATGAGTGAATCATTAACCGCCCAGCAGTTGTTACGCATCCGTAGTAAGTTAGAAACCGTGGTCAACGAGCAACCCAACAGCCGTAACGCTGAAAGCGCACAAGCTGCACTGCAACGTATGCGTAGTGGCGAATATGGCTATTGTATTGAGTGCGGTGACGAAATTTCAGCAGCGCGGCTAGCAGCCAAACCAGACGTTGCTCTGTGTGTTGACTGCCAAGCGCTTAAAGATGAAGAAGAGGACGCTTAAGCGTCCTCAAGTAATGCCCCGGTGGTTATTAATGAAGATAACTCACCTTGCTTGATAAGCTGTGAAATAGCAGCGATATCAGGCGAAAAGTAACGATCTTGATCATAAAAACCTACCTTTGACCTTACCATGGCATGCGCCTGTTCTACTGCATTAGCAGCTTTTAACGGGCGTCTAAAATCTAACCCTTGAGCCGCTTCTAATAGCTCAATAGCTACAATATCACGCACGTTAGCTGCAATATCTGACAATCTTCGTGCGGCAAAGGTAGCCATAGACACATGATCTTCTTGGTTTGCCGAGGTCGGCAGACTATCAACCGATGCCGGATGCGCTAGGGTTTTATTCTCTGAAGCAAGAGCAGCCGCAGTCACCTGCGCCAGCATAAAGCCCGAGTTAACCCCACCATCATTGACCAAGAAAGGTGGCAAGTTACTTAGATGGTGGTCGATTAAAAGTGCACTACGGCGTTCCGATAAGGCACCAATCTCACTGGCCGCAATCGCTAAGATATCAGCTGCCATTGCCACTGGTTCGGCATGGAAGTTGCCTCCTGAAATAATGTCGCCATTATCAAAAAATACCAGCGGGTTATCGGTTACACCATTAGCTTCGCGCACCAAAATAGCGCTGGCATGTTGCAGCTGATCAAAGACCGCACCCATCACCTGTGGTTGGCATCGCAACGAATAAGGATCTTGAACTTTTTCGCAATCCGCATGGTTACTACCAATCTCTGAGGTATCACCCAAGAGCTGCCGGAAGCTAGCTGCGACAGCGATTTGGCCGGGTTGACCACGCACCGCATGAATTCGTGCATCAAAGGGTGAACGTGAGCCCATGGCAGCCTCTACTGACATAGCTCCAGTGACCAAGGCTGCATCAAATACCCGCTCGATTTGGAATAAACCATGCAAGGCCAAAGCCGTGGACGCTTGGGTACCATTAAGTAGCGCTAAGCCCTCTTTGGGTGCTAAGCGGCCGAGCGGCTGCAACCCTACTTTAGCTAAACCGGTAACCGCATCGTAGATCTCGCCATTGATGCGAACTTGGCCTTCACCTAGTAGCGGCAACACCAGATGCGCCAGCGGGGCTAAATCACCCGACGCACCTACTGAGCCTTTGCTGGGTACGCAGGGGTACACTTGATGATTAAGTAAATCAACCAACGCATCAATAACCTCTTGGCGGACGCCAGAATAGCCACGGCTGAGCGAGTTGATTTTGAGTAACAACATCAAGCGGACAACGGTATCACTCATCAGCTCTTGAGTACCTGCAGCATGGGATAACACAATACGGCGCTGCAGATCTTCTAATTTTTCGGGTGGGATACGAGTGTTTGCCAGCAAGCCAAAGCCGGTATTAATGCCATAGGCCACTTTGCCGGCGGCCAGCACCGCAGCAACGGTTTGTTGTGACTTAGCAATTGCTTCATAAGCTGCGCTCGTCAAACTCAATTGCTGTGGCTGCTGCCACCAGTCGCGCAGTTGCTCTAAGCCCAGTGCACCTGGCTGTAATTCAAAACTTGGCATCTTCGTCATTGCTGTCATTTGGATTGCTCCACCATAGGTAAATCTAAGCCTTGCTCACGGGCGCACTCTTGTGCAATTTCGTAGCCAGCATCGGCATGACGCATCACGCCAGTGCCAGGATCGTTCCATAGCACTCGGCCTAAGCGTTGCTCAGCAGCATCACTACCATCAGCAACAATCACCACGCCGGCATGTTGGGAGTAACCCATACCAACCCCGCCGCCATGATGTAGGCTAACCCAAGTTGCGCCACCTGCGGTATTTAACAAGGCGTTTAACAACGGCCAATCTGACACTGCATCGGAGCCGTCTAACATGCTTTCGGTTTCGCGGTTAGGGCTGGCGACAGAACCTGAATCTAAGTGGTCGCGGCCAATCACAATCGGCGCTTTCAACTCGCCGGTTCTTACCATCTGATTGAAAGCTTTTGCAATGCGCGCACGGTCTTTTAGGCCAATCCAGCAAATACGAGCCGGCAAGCCTTGGAAGGCAATACGTTCACGCGCCATATCTAACCAATTATGTAAGTGCTTATCGTCTGGGATCAGCTCTTTCACCTTGGCGTCCGTTTTATAGATATCTTCAGGGTCACCAGATAACGCGACCCAACGGAATGGGCCTATCCCTTGGCAAAACAAAGGACGAATATAAGCTGGCACAAAGCCAGGAAAATCGAAGGCATTGGCTACCCCCACATCCTTTGCCATCTGCCGAATATTATTGCCATAATCAAGGGTTGCCGCGCCTCGCTGTTGCAGCGTTAACATGGCTTGTACTTGTACCGCCATCGACTGTTTCGCGGCAGCTACGGTGGCGGCTGGGGCTTGCTGCTGTTGTAGCTGATAGTCGGCTAAACTCCAACCTTGTGGGACATAGCCATGCAAAGGATCGTGTGCTGAAGTTTGGTCTGTCACCACATCGGGAGTAACCCCACGGGCTACCAGCTCCGCATAGACATCGGCGGCATTGCCAAGCAGGCCAACCGAAATAGCTTCGCCCTTGGCTCGTGCTTGCTCTAGCAGTTGCAGTGCTTGATCTAGGCTTTCGGCTTTGTAGTCCAGGTAGCGCGTGCGCAAGCGAAAATCAATTCGAGTTTCGTCCACTTCAACAGCCAGCATACTGTAGCCCGCCATGGTTGCCGCCAGCGGCTGCGCTCCACCCATACCGCCAAGCCCGCCGGTAAGGATCCAACGGCCACGAGTTTCGCCGCCAAAATGCTGGCGCGCCACGGCCACAAAGGTTTCGTAAGTACCTTGAACAATGCCTTGCGAGCCGATGTAGATCCAAGACCCTGCGGTCATTTGACCGTACATCATCAAGCCTTGCTGATCTAATTCGTTAAAGTGCTCCCAATTGGCCCACTGAGGTACTAAATTTGAGTTGGCAATCAGGACTCGCGGCGCATCTTCATGAGTCGTGAATACTCCCACTGGCTTACCCGATTGAACCAATAAAGTTTGATGGGGCTGCAAGCGTTCTAATACTTCAACGATTTTATCGTAGGCTTCCCAGCTGCGCGCGGCACGGCCAATACCGCCATACACCACGAGCGCTTGCGGATGTTCTGCCACTTCTGGGTCGAGATTATTCATCAGCATCCGTTTGGCAGCTTCAATCTGCCAGTTTGCTGTAGTGAGCTGACTACCGCGGTCTGCACGAATCTGGCGACTGCTATCTAATCGGGTGAAACTCATCGTAGCTCCTTTGCTTACTAAGATTTAAAGGTTAAATGGCCGCCTAGCACAAAACGCGAACCTGGATGGGTTAGCACGGCATAAGTAACAATACCGGCATGACTCCAGGTACGGCGAATAATCCGTAGGCACGGCTCTGGCTTGCTTAAGCGCAACCATTCACACAATTGTGCACTAGGGCTAACCGCTTCAATTTGGTGGCTAGCTTCGGTTAGCGGTGATTCCGCACTCAAATATTCATGCGGGGTGAGCTTGGTAAAATCTTGTTTGAGGTAGTGCGTGGCCATGGAAGGGTTCACGTAACGCTCTTCTACCTGCACCGGCACCCCGTCTTCTAGATGAGTGATGACCGAGAAAAAGACTTTGCTGGCTACCGGTACTTGCAGAAACTCCGCGACTTGCGGGCTAGCCGGTTGAGCTTTAAGTGTGTGCACAATAGCTTGATGCTGGTGGCCGCGATTGGCAATTTCATCGGCAATATTGCGTATAGCCATAAAGGATGTTTGCGACTTTAGCGGCGCCACATAGGTACCAGAGCCTTTGTTGCGCAACACCAAGCCCTCATCCGCCAGTTCTTGCAGGGCACGCCGCGCAGTCATGCGACTCACGTTAAATTGCTGTGCTAAGGCATTTTCTGAGCTTACCAGATGATTTTCAGGCCACTCTCCAGAGGCTATTTTTTGATACAGATGTTGTTTAATAACCGAGAACTTTGCCATGCCTCTACACTTTAAGATTTATTAAATTGTGCTAGAGTGTAGGCAAGCTTAATTGTATATACAAGTAGCAAAGGGAAAATTCATGTCAGCTTCCACCCTGCAAGCCATCCACAATGTCCGTTTAGCCACCATGCAAGGCGATGGCTACGGTCTTATTGAACAAGGCCTGATTGTGTTTAACGCTAGCGGAATTCAGTATGCTGGTGAGCATCTCAGTCATGCCGAAGGAGGCCCTGACCTAAGCCAAGTAGAATTGCTTGACGGTGGCGGCGGCTTGGTTACCCCCGGCCTGATTGACTGCCATACTCATTTAGTTTGGGCAGGCTCGCGCGCTAATGAGTTTGCCCAGCGTTTGCATGGCGCTAGCTACGCTGATATCGCTGCTCAAGGCGGCGGTATTGCAGCTACCGTTGCCGCCACTCGAGCGGCAAGCCTTGAGCAAATAATCGCGCTGAGCCAACCACGCTTAGAGGCGTTGATGCGTGAAGGCGTTACTACCATCGAGATCAAGTCTGGCTATGGCCTCAGCTATGAGCATGAGCGGAAACAGCTATTAGCGGCTAGAGCCTTAGCCGATAACAATCCAGTGTCGGTGGTAACCACTTTGCTCGCAGCCCATGCCTTACCACCTGAATATCAACAGCAGCCTGATGCATACATCGACCTCATTGTAGAGCAGATTCTACCGCAAATAGCAGCCGAGGGATTAGCCGACGCAGTGGATGCTTTTTGTGAGAAGGTGGGCTTTACCACAGTTCAAACTGAGCGCGTGTTTGCTGCAGCCAAAGCGCTAAATCTGCCGGTTAAATTACATGCAGAGCAACTCAGTAATCAAGCCGGGAGCCAATTAGCCGCGCGTTATCAGGCGTTATCTTGTGACCACCTCGAATATCTCGACGAGGCTGGCGTCGCGGCCATGGCGGCGAGTAATACCGTTGCGGTGTTGTTACCCGGAGCTTATTACTTTTTGCGGGAACAACAATTACCGCCATTAGCATTGTTGCGTGAGTACCAGGTGCC
>Ga0075011_10000479_pt1 | contig 21365 bp, 16 predicted proteins | sample TARM_MetaG_T_14_FD_72354 | JGI IMG/M metagenome (GOLD analysis project Ga0075011, IMG submission 72354) | Freshwater microbial communities from Pennsylvania, USA, analyzing microbe dynamics in response to fracking - TARM_MetaG_T_14 | ecosystem: Environmental > Aquatic > Freshwater > River... | reverse complement strand
ATGATCCTTACCTTCAAACAGCCTCAATAGCGGAAGATGGTGAATAGAAGGGGTGTCTTGTAAGCTTTGTAATGCATTAATCTGACACTTTAACTGGTATGTGTTTGGACGAATAACCAAATAGTCGTGGTCAGGTAAACGATCCAATAACAAGCTGTCATTTTCTACATTTCTGTCTAGAACAGAAATTGCGTTGGATTTATTGAATCCAACATTGCTTTGTGACTTCCCTGTCAAATGCCAACCATAACCGTCTGGACACTCATACGACGACAGCCCATTGCCTAATTCACTCGCAATTTCGTCCGCGTGCTCCTCAGTTGCATAAGCCATTTTAGGTTTACCGTGACTTCTACAATTTGGGCATTCTCTAGCGGCACTACCCACGGCTTTCCATCTCGCGGGGCTTGCTTCGTATACCGTGTCGGTAGTTTCATCTAAAAAGAGCTTTAGGTTCTTTTCGAAATCACCGCAGTTATCGGCAGGCTCAACTAATTGTATCCACACTCCACCTTGAGCATCGTCCAGTTTTTCCCAAGCTATCGCTTTAACAGCCTTCGTACTTTCTTGGTATTTTCGAGTGGTGTCTAAATACTTATAAAAGTCACCAAGACCACTCACTGCTTTACTAAGCAGGATGTCTGGCCGGTGAATTCCTAAGTTAGCGTATCTCAATAGCGCCATGTTTTATCCTTTGTTTAATTATGTTGTCCTTCCTAGATATCAAACATTGTGCCATAAACCTTTAACTTTTTTAGTGTATGATAATTAAGTAAAAAGATACACGTGGAAAATAATGGTGGTAATAATAAATTCCTATGGGTGTATATTATTCATCAGGAAGGTGATTGTTATTTTTGTTAGAACAATGTGGGTATTGGTGGTCAAAGGATGCTTTTGTTATGGGAGTAATTTTTAGGTTGAAACTTATAATGAGGTAATCTTGGTGTTAGAAATGGCAGTACCTAAGCGGAAAGCTGCCATTTTAGTTAGATATTTGAAGACCGAGCGTGCAACTTTATTATTGTCCTATAAATGCTTGTAGTTTGATGGCTCATCGAAGATATCAGGAAAAGTCCGCATGGCCTCTGTGCGGCGGGTTTCCAGAATGTCTGCGTAGATTTCTGTCGTTCTGAGTTCGCTGTGGCCAAGCAATCTGGAAAGAGAATAGATGTCCAGGCCACGGGCAAGTTGGTTTACTGCAAAGGTGTGGCGTCCAGCATGAAAGGTCACGTGTTTGGTTATCCCGGCACGTATGGCCCACTGTACTAGCGCGACGTTGCTGTAGCTGTTGTAACGTAAACCCTTAAAAACCCGTTCTGTCGGTTTCCCCTTGTTTTCCAAGTTGAGTAGACGCACCGCAGAATCCGGTAAATCTAAGTATTGCAGGCCATTGCCCGAGTTTTTGAGCTTTATCTGGGAAAATATGATTCGGTAGTGCCCTTGAGCAAATAGTTCAATTTCACCCCACACCAGTTTATGAATGTCTGACCAGCGTAGACCCGTAGTGCAGGAGAACAGAAATGCTCTCCGTAGAACATCGTAACGGCATTCAGCCTTGGTAAGGGCCTTTACCTCATCCAGAGTAAGGTAAGTGCGCTGTGTCCTCTCTGCTTTGATGGATTTGACTTGTTCAACAGGGTTATCTCTGATTATTCGGTCTCGTTGCGCTTGGTTGAGCGCAGCCCGGATTTTATTGAAGTAGCTACAGGCGGTATTCCTGGATAGGCCGGTATCTGATTTTGTTATTGCCTCATGCTGTAGGTAATGGCGGAACCCTTCCAAGAAGTATTTATCTACCTGTTCAAAAGTAAGTTCTGCGTGGCCGTGGTATCGGTGGAGATGGATGCCCGCTGAAACCCAAATTGAGTAATTGGATTTACTACCGGATGCTTTACTTGCTGTTACTTGATCGAAGTAGTCAAAGAAGCTGGCATTAAGTTTTGTGCGGTCATCCAAGCCATGTTTGGCAGATTCCATTTCTAGCAGGCGTTTGGCACGAATAGCTTCGGCTTTTTGCAGTGTAGTTTTATTGTACTCGCGCTCAACTGCGTTTTTTGGCTTGTTATAGAGGAATAGATTCAGCGGTTCGTAAGAGCGCTTTTGAGCCCTTGAACCGTCTTCCGAGGTCTTTGAGCCGTAATAGTACACAAGCCTGATGGGGCGCAGGCCATTCTTATCTGGTTCTCGTTTTTGTATATTGATTTTCATAGGTTTCTCTCATCTTGTGCTCCGCATGTGCTCCAGAATTTATCTTCGGAGCACATACGGAGCAAGAATAGACAAAACCCTTCAAATTGCTTCCCACCCAATCAAACAAAATTATTTTAAAATCATAATGTTGTTTTGATTTGGTTTGATGCGTTTTACTCTTTTACTTCCCGATACAGAACGACGAAAAGATGCGCCCTAACAAGTCATCGGAGCTAAATTCGCCCGTTATCTCGTTTAGATGTTGCTGCGATAAACGCAGTTCTTCCGCTAAGATTTCACCAGCCATGTAGCCTTCGAGCTGCTGCTGACCAATCATGAGGTGCTGTGCGGCGCGCTCTAGCGCGTCCAAATGGCGTCGTCTGGCCATAAAACCGCCTTCATTGCCCCCAGCAAAGCCCATGCACTCTTTGAGATGAGTACGCAGAGCATCAACTCCCTCTCCAGTTTTTGCCGACAGGCGGATTAAGGTTGGAGAATTAACATGACAGATACCGAGCGATTCTTTGGTTTGATCGACTTTGTTGCGGATCACCGTCATGCCGATGTTTTCAGGCAATCGATCGACAAAATCTGGCCAGATTTCTTTTGGATCGGTAGCATCGGTGGTGGTGCCATCAACCATAAAGAGCACACGATCTGCTTTTGCTATTTCATCCCAAGCACGCTCAATGCCTATTCTTTCGACTTCGTCATTGGCATCACGTAGGCCAGCGGTATCGATGATATGCAGTGGCATGCCATCGATGTGGATGTGCTCTCGCAGCACGTCACGCGTGGTTCCTGCTATGTCTGTAACGATGGCTGAATCTTTGCCTGAAAGCGCATTCAATAGACTCGATTTACCCGCGTTAGGACGCCCCGCTATCACCACTTTCATCCCTTCGCGTAAAATGGCCCCTTGATTGGCCTCTTTGCGCACGGCGTCTAAGTTGTCGATGATATTTTGCAGATCTGCGGCAACTTTACCATCGGCAAGAAAATCGATCTCCTCTTCAGGAAAATCAATCGCTGCTTCAACGTAAATTCGCAGGTGGATTAGGGAATCGACCAAGGTGTGAATGCGTTTGGAAAATTGACCTTGCAATGAATGCAGAGCGGATTTGGCCGCTTCTTCAGAGCTGGCATCAATCAAATCGGCAATCGCTTCCGCTTGGGTTAAATCCATTTTGTCGTTTAAAAACGCACGCTCAGAAAATTCACCCGGGCGCGCTGCGCGCAAGCCACTGATAGCCAAAATGCGTTTGATCAGCATATCCATGACGACCGGGCCACCGTGTCCTTGTAGTTCGAGCACATCTTCGCCGGTAAAGGAGTGAGGGTTAGGAAAATAGATCGCGATGCCTTGGTCAAGTTCGGTGCCATTTTGATGCTTAAAAGGCAAGTATTCCGCATAACGAGGTTTCAGTGTTTTCCCGGTTACTTCAAGCGCGACTTGAGCGGCTTTCGGGCCTGAGACGCGAATAATCCCCACGCCACCTCGGCCTGGAGCGGTTGCTTGAGCAACAATGGTGTCTGTAGACATAAGGGTACCTAACATAGGGGTGTATGAGCGCAATTGTAATCAGCCAAAAACAAAAAGGCGACCAAAAGGTCGCCTTTGTTTCACTTGTCAGTGTGACTTCTTGCTGAAGTGGCTACTTAGAGTGTAAGCCTTTTTTCTCCAGCGCTTTGTAAATCAAGGTTTGCTGGATCAAGGTAACGATGTTCGATACCAACCAGTAAATCACTAAACCTGATGGGAAGAACAAGAAGAAGAACGTAAACATAACCGGCATAAAGGTCATGATCTTCTGTTGCATCGGATCAGTGACTGTCGTCGGGCTCATTTTCTGGATCATAAACATACTCACACCCATCAGCAGTGGCAAGATGTAGTATGGGTCTTGTGCTGAAAGGTCATGAATCCAACCAAAGAAAGGTGAATGACGCAGTTCAACCGATTCCATTAATGACCAGTAAAGCGCAATGAAGATAGGCATTTGCAGGAAGATAGGTAAACAACCACCGAGTGGGTTTACTTTCTCTTTCTTATACAGCTCCATCATTTCTTGGCTCATGCGTTGGCGGTCATCGCCGATGCGCTCACGCATTGCTTGCAGCTTCGGTTGCAGCATGCGCATTTTTGCCATAGAGGTGTATTGTGCTTTGGTCAGTGGGTACATAGCACCACGAACAATGAAGGTTAAGCAGATGATTGCTACACCCCAGTTGCTAACGAAGCTTTGAATGAATGAAAGCAACATGTGTAGTGGTTTTGCAATAAACCATAACCAGCCGTAGTCGACTACTAAATCAAGATTTGGCGCAACAGCAGCCATTTCATCTTGCAGTTTTGGACCGACCCAAAGTGTGGCTAAGAATGTCGCTTTTTCACCGTTGGCGATGGTTTTATTTGGCATGCGAACACCAATATCACCTAAGTTGCCAATCACGCGAGTGTATAAGTTTGACCCTGCTGCATCACGTGGGATCCACGCGCTGGCAAAGTAGTGTTGGATCATCGCCGCCCAACCTTCACCGTTAACTAAAGGCAGTGACAAGTTACGATCTTGCATATCATCGAAACTGTATTTCTTATAACGTGTATCTTGTGTTGAGTAAGCACCGCCACGGTAAGTTGGCATAGCCAAGCTGCCACCAGCGTCCAATAAATTTTGGCGTAGGTGTGCATACATACCCAGTGTCGCGTTATTACCAGATTGGTTGACTACATCAAATTCAACATCCAAGGCGTAGCTGCCACGTTTAAGGATGAAGGTTTTGGTGTATTCAAGGCCATTGGCTTGATAAGTCATGGGAATGCGCAGTTCGTCTTGACCATCTGCTAGAGCAAAGGTGTCGGCGCTAACAGTATAGTTTGGACGATTGTTGCTGCTTAAATCGATCCCTTGCGGTCCCACTAAACCACTTTGCGCGATAAACTGGTGACCAGGAATGTCTTTAAGTAGCACAAATGGGTCTTCTGAATTGAGTTCAGCATCGTACTTATTCAGCTCGGCCTTCACTACATCACCACCTACCGTGTCAATTGACAGAGTCAGTACATCAGTCTTGACGGTGATGGTTTTTGCAGACGCATTGGTTACTGCTGGTGCTGGGTCTAACTCATCAGCCATAGATGGTGCAGTTAAAGTGCTGCTATTTTGTGCCTGCTCAACCGCTTGAGGTGCTGGGTTCTTTGCTACTTGCCATTGCTGGAAAAGTAAAAAAGAAACGAGTGCCAAGGCGATTAACAGGATATTACGTTGAGAATCCATCGTTAATTATCTCTGTCTTGTTTTTGGACTGGTGGCGGAACGGGGTCAAAACCCCCTTCGTTCAAAGGGTGGCATTTTAATAGACGTTTGCCTGATAACCAACACCCTTTTACAAAACCGTGAGCTTTCAACGCTTCTATCGCATAGTTTGAACAGGTTGGAGTAAAACGACAGCGTGGTCCAAGCAGAGGACTGATGATTCCTTGGTAAAGACGGACGAATCCGATTGCTAACCACGCGAAGGGCGAGACAGGCGATGCCATAATTTTTCAAATAGTTTGAACATTTCTTCATTGCTTAAATCTTGCGCGCTCTTTTTCGCAATCACAACAAAATCTTTGTTAGGAAGTTGATGCTGTTTATTACGGAAGCTTTCGCGAGCGAGGCGTTTGAAGCGGTTACGGCCAACAGCTGTTTTGATCTGTTTTTTGGGGACGGCCAACCCTAACCTTGGGTGGGTAAGAGCGTTTTCGCGAGCAATGATAGTGAAATGGGGGGAGCCTGCGCTGTGCGCTTGCTGGAAGACTTTTTTATAATGTTCGGGAGTTAACAAACGTAACTCCCGATTGAACGCGTACGTATTCAAAATAATCGCGAATTATTTTGACAGGCGCGCGCGGCCTTTAGCACGACGTGCATTAATAACCTTACGGCCATTCTTAGTTGCCATGCGTGCACGGAAACCGTGAGTACGCTTGCGCTTTAGAACGGTAGGTTGAAAAGTGCGTTTAGACATGTGTAATTACCTTACTGATCAGTAGTTTTTAGGTTCAAATAAACCCGGCGTGGGCATATTTTCGCTTCTTTAATAGAAAGAAAGGAATCCGACGCCTCTCAACAAAGAGGCGGAATTGTAATCACTGTCACAATAAGTGTCAACGATTGGGTTCACTAAAATTCCGGTCGGGGGATTATACGCAGTCTCCTTTAAATCACAAGGATCCTTCGTCGATCCCCACCTGATTTAAAAATTTCTTGAGCTTAGGATCCTGTGGATTACCAAAGATATCCTGTGGAGAGCCTTGCTCTACAATTTGCCCATCGGCCATGAAGATCACGCGATCGGCTACCTCCTTTGCAAACTGCATCTCATGGGTAACCACCAGCATTGTTTGGTGATGAGTGGCTAATTTCTTCATTAAAGCAAGCACTTCGCCAACCCATTCAGGATCGAGTGCTGATGTAGGTTCATCAAATAGCAGCAATTCTGGTTGTAGCGCCATCGCACGACCGATCCCAACGCGCTGCTGCTGGCCACCAGAAAGCGCTGCGGGATAACTCTCTCCTTTATCCCCAAGACCGATGTCATCCAAAATCTGCTGTGCGCGGGTCAGGGCGAGATCTTTTTTCCAACCGTGCACCGTAATGAGCCCTTCGGCGACATTTTGCCTCGCCGTCATATGAGCAAACAGCGCGTAGTTTTGGAAAACAAAGCCTGTTTTTCTGCGCAGCGCTAATACATCTGCTTTGGTCTGTTGCTGGGTGTCGACGGTGACATCATCAATAGTAATGGAGCCTTGGTCTGCGCGTTCTAGGAAGTTGACGCAGCGCAGTAAGGTCGATTTACCTGTACCGCTTGAGCCAATAATGACGATGATTTCACCTTTTTCTATTGCTAAGCTGATGCCTTTGAGCACTTCAGTATCGCCAAAGCGCTTATGAATATTATCGAGTTTAATCATCGTACATACGCCTTATTGAGTCTCTCTTCAGCCCAAATTTGTACCCGAGTCAGTACCACCACTACTGCCCAGTAAATTAATGCAACGGCGAGGAAAGCTTCAAAGAAGCGAAAGCTTGACGAAGCTTCCATCTGCGCTCTAGCCATGATCTCAGCGACTCCTAATGTAAAAGCTAATGAGGTCGATTTGATCATATCAATGAAGTAATTCATTAATGATGGCAACGCGATACGAGTGGCTTGCGGCAAAATAATGCGGCGCATTGCTTGGCTTGTGGTCATACCCACAGACAAACTCGCTTCCATTTGGCTGCGATCAATACCCAAAATGGCGGCGCGAATACTTTCTGCCATATAAGCGGCGAAGTGAAGAGTTAGCCCGATCACCGCGGCGCTAAATGCATTTAAACCGACCATCCACGGTAACACTTGCGGCAGACCATAGTAGAGTAGAAATAGTTGTACCAGCAGGGGAGTACCGCGGAAAAAGCTGATGTACAGCTGGCTTAGCGGATCCAAAATGGGCACTTTGAACACACGAATATTGGCTAAAATGACCGACAGGATCAAAGCAAACACTAAGCCCCAAGTCGCCATCTCCATGGTGGTGCCTAAATACCTGAGCAGTATTGGCATCAGCTCAAGCATATAGTGAAAATCAAATCCCATCGGCTTACCTTTTTAAAACAAAAAAGGTGGAATGTGTGGTTCCACCTCAATCCTATCTTTTGATAATAGGGGAATTTACTTATTGGTGATATCGGCAGCAAACCATTTTTCAGAAATCGCACTCAGTGTGCCATCAGCGCGCATCGAGGCTAACGCTTGATTCACTTCAGCTTGCAGTTTTTGGCCTTGCTCGTTGTTAACAAACGGCCAAGCGTTTTCAATGGTTTCAAAAGGGTGACCAGCCAATTGCAACGGTAAGCCCGTTGTTTTAATCAATTCCAGAGCCGAAAGGCGATCCATCACAAACGCATCAACACGGCCAAGAGCAACGTCATGTTCAATGCCAGTATCGTAAGTTTTGATGATGATTTTATTGTCTTTGTCAAAGCTGCGCAGTAGCTGCTCGAAGTTTGAGCCTAAATTGACCGCGACGGTTTTGCCGGCAAGATCGTCAATCCCTTTAATGCTGTCATTACCTTTGCGAACGGTAATTTGTGCACCGTCGATGACATACGGGTCAGCAAATAAGTATTTCGCTTTACGTGCTTCTGTGACGGTGATTTGGTTTGAAATGGTATCAATTCGGCCAGTTTCAAGCAGGCCAAAGAGACCGGAGAAATTAGCCGTAACATATTTTACGTCGTAATCATTGCGTTTACCTATCTCATCCCAAACATCCACTTCAAAGCCTTGCAGCTTGTCTTGTTTGACAAAAGTGAATGGAAAATAGCGCCCTGACATGCCGACTTTTATTTCCGTTGCCGCGTGTACGCTTGCAGCGGATAGTGCAATTGCAGTAATGGCGACTTTAACCCAGTTTTTCATCTTGAAACTCCTTATATTTATAGAGAGGGATGTTACTGGTAAAGCACTCAATAGAATAAATAACCAGTAGTTATTAACCATAACCGAACATAGTGACACAATTGGGGATAAGTATAGAGGATCCTTGTATATGTGGATCATCGTGTGGGTAAAGTGGTGCTAATTGTGAAGATCGACAAAAATCAAGCGCAAATTGTGTGAATAACTTCGATCTTATTCACTGGATCACGGATCAATCGCTGGCGATCTTGGTTATCAACAGGTAAAATCGCCAGTCTTTTCGATCATTTACTTAGGGTGAGGGCAACCGTGTCATCTTCGCTTTGGTTGCAATGTTTGCAACAGCTTCAAGAAGAGTTACCAGCAGCGGAATTCAGCATGTGGGTACGTCCGTTACAAGCGGAGCTCAATGACAATACTCTCACTTTATTCGCCCCAAACCGATTTGTGCTTGATTGGGTGCGCGATAAATACATCAACAGCATCAACCGACTACTGCAAGAGCATTGTGGCCACGATACCCCGAACCTGCGTTTTGAAGTGGGTAGTCGCCGGGTCAGCGCGCCTAAAGCTGCTCCCGTTCGTACTCAAGCGGATGTCGCGGCTGAATCTTCAGCTCCTGCACAGTTACAAGCGCGTAAACCAGTACATCGTACGTGGGAAAACGACACGGTTGTGGCAGACATTAATCACAGATCAAACGTTAACCCTAAACATAAGTTCAATAACTTCGTTGAAGGTAAATCGAACCAACTTGGTTTGGCTGCAGCGCGTCAAGTTTCCGATAATCCCGGCGCGGCCTATAACCCACTCTTCTTATACGGTGGTACAGGGCTAGGTAAAACACACTTATTGCACGCCGTTGGTAATGCGATTGTTGATAACAACCCGAATGCGAAAGTGATTTACATGCACTCAGAGCGTTTCGTGCAAGATATGGTGAAAGCGCTGCAAAATAATGCGATTGAAGAGTTCAAACGCTATTACCGCAGTGTCGATGCACTCTTGATCGATGATATTCAATTCTTTGCCAATAAAGAGCGTTCGCAAGAAGAGTTCTTTCATACCTTTAACGCATTGCTTGAAGGTAACCAACAGATCATTTTGACTTCCGACCGCTACCCTAAAGAGATCAATGGGGTGGAAGATCGCCTGAAATCTCGTTTTGGTTGGGGTTTGACGGTCGCGATTGAGCCACCAGAGCTTGAAACGCGTGTCGCGATTTTAATGAAGAAGGCAGAAGATCATCAAATTCATCTTGCCGATGAAGTTGCCTTTTTTATTGCCAAACGCTTACGTTCCAACGTGCGTGAATTGGAAGGTGCACTAAACCGTGTTATCGCCAACGCTAACTTTACCGGCCGTCCGATCACCATCGATTTTGTGCGTGAAGCGCTGCGTGACTTATTAGCTTTGCAAGAAAAATTGGTCACCATTGATAACATTCAAAAGACCGTGGCGGAATACTACAAAATTAAAGTAGCGGATTTGCTTTCTAAACGTCGCTCTCGTTCGGTTGCTCGTCCACGCCAGTTGGCGATGGCACTAGCTAAAGAGCTGACTAACCACAGCTTGCCTGAAATTGGTGATGCGTTTGGTGGCCGAGATCATACGACAGTGCTGCACGCTTGCCGTAAAATCCAGCAGCTACGTGAAGAGAGCCACGACATCAAAGAAGACTATTCGAATTTAATTCGTACCCTGTCTTCTTGATGCACAACCTTCTTATATCAGCTATTTTAACCCTCACATTTGGGGTCGCCCGATAACATCGTAAGAGCTAACTATGAAATTTACTATTGAACGTAGCCACTTCATTAAGCCACTTCAGCAAGTATCTGGAACATTAGGCGGACGAGCGACTTTGCCAATTCTTGGTAATTTGTTGCTCAAAGTGGAAGAGAACGTGCTGTCGATGACGGCGACCGATCTTGAAGTCGAACTGATTAGCCGCGTGACACTTGAAGGTGAGTGCGAAGCAGGAAGCATCACTGTCCCTGCGCGTAAATTTTTAGATATTTGTCGCGGCTTGCCCGATAGCGCCGTGATCACAGTGGTATTGGAAGGCGATCGCATCCAGATGCGTTCTGGCCGTAGCCGTTTCTCTCTGGCAACCTTACCTGCCAGTGACTTTCCTAATATTGAAGATTGGCAAAGTGAAGTGGAAGTGTCGCTCACTCAGGCAGAACTGCGCAGTTTAATTGAGAAAACCCAGTTTTCGATGGCTAACCAAGATGTGCGTTATTACCTGAACGGTATGCTATTTGAAATCGACGGTTCAACCTTGCGCTCTGTGGCAACCGATGGACACCGTATGGCGGTTTCGCAAACGGCACTCAGCGCGGATTTTGCCAATAAACAGATCATCGTGCCGCGTAAAGGGGTACAGGAACTGGTCAAGTTACTTGATGCGCCAGAACTGCCGGTTGTGCTGCAAATTGGTAGCTCAAATTTGCGCGCCCAAGTGAATAACTTCATCTTCACTTCTAAGCTGGTTGATGGCCGCTTCCCTGATTATCGCCGCGTTATGCCGCAGCAAACGACCAAAACCTTAGAAACGGGCTGTGATGAGTTACGTCAGGCATTTTCTCGTGCCGCGATTCTCTCAAATGAAAAGTTTCGCGGGGTACGGGTTAATCTTGCGGATAATGAAATGCGCATTACCGCCAACAACCCAGAGCAAGAAGAAGCGGAAGAGTTGTTGGATGTCACCTTTGAAGGCGACGCCATCGAAATCGGTTTTAACGTCAGCTATGTGCTCGATGTACTGAATACATTACGTTGTGAACAGGTTCGTGTATCGATGTCTGACGCCAACGCCAGCGCGCTGATTGAAAATCGCGATGACGACAGCGCGATGTATGTCGTCATGCCGATCCGACTTTAAGTTTGCGCAATGCCGCTGACTCGTTTAATCGTCCAACAATTTCGCAATATTAAAGCCTGTGATATCCCATTATCATCAGGCTTTAACTTTCTTATTGGCCCTAATGGCAGCGGCAAAACCAGTGTACTGGAAGCGATTTACCTGCTGGGTCATGGTCGCTCGTTCAAAAGCGCCTTAACCGGACGCGTCATACAAAATGAGTGTCAGGAGCTGTTTGTGCATGGGCGTTTTTTGACCTCGGATCAATTTGAGCTACCGATTGGCATTAATAAGCAGCGTGACGGTTCAACAGAGGTTAAAATAGGCGGTCAATCTGGGCAAAAACTGGCGCAATTGGCACAAGTTTTACCTTTGCAATTGATTCATCCGGAAGGGTTTGATCTGCTCACCGATGGACCAAAACAACGACGTGCATTTATTGATTGGGGGGTATTTCATAGTGAACCTGCCTTTTATGATGCATGGGGGCGTTTTAAGCGCCTCAATAAGCAGCGCAATGCGTTGTTAAAAACGGCAACCCATTATCGTGAACTCAGTTACTGGGATCAGGAGATGGCGCGCTTGGCTGAACAAATCGATGCATGGCGCACACATTATGTGACGCAAATGAAGTGTGTTGCCGAGGCGTTGTGTCGCAGTTTTTTGCCAGAATTTGATGTGCAAATGAAGTATTATCGTGGTTGGGAAAAAGAGACGCCCTATCAACAAATCCTCGAGAAAAACTTCGAACGCGATCAATCGCTAGGCTACACATTCAGTGGCCCGAACAAAGCGGATTTAAAAATAAAGGTCAATGGAACACCGGTTGAAGATGTTCTATCACGCGGTCAGCTTAAATTAATGGTGTGTGCACTGCGCGTCGCACAAGGACAACACTTAACCGAGCTGACAGGTAAGCAATGCATCTATTTAATTGATGACTTTGCTTCCGAATTAGATAGCCATCGTCGTAAGCGTTTAGCGGATTGCTTAAAATCGACGGGGGCACAAGTTTTTGTAAGTTCTATTACGCAAGGCCAAGTTGCAGACATGATTGAGTCAAACAGCAAGATGTTTCATGTGGAACATGGCACAATAGAGCACGGATAAAATAGTGAGAGAGTAACTCATGTCGAATAATTACGATTCATCGAGTATTAAGGTACTGAAGGGTCTGGACGCGGTTCGTAAACGTCCAGGAATGTACATCGGCGACACGGATGATGGCACCGGTCTGCACCACATGGTTTTTGAGGTGGTGGATAACTCAATTGATGAAGCGTTGGCAGGTCACTGTAAAGACATCGTAGTGACTATTCACGAAGACAATTCAGTTTCAGTTAGCGATGATGGCCGTGGTATTCCTACCGACCTTCACGAAGAAGAACAAGTTTCTGCCGCGGAAGTTATTATGACGGTTCTGCATGCGGGCGGTAAATTTGATGACAACTCATACAAGGTTTCGGGTGGTCTGCACGGTGTCGGTGTGTCCGTTGTCAACGCGCTGTCTGAAAAAGTGCTACTGACTATCTACCGTAACGGCGCTATTCACACACAAACTTATTGTCACGGTGTGCCACAAGCGCCGTTGGCTGTGGTGGGTGAAACCGATAAAACTGGGACAACCCTGCGTTTTTGGCCAAGTGCTGAAACCTTTACCAACATTGAATTCCATTACGATATTTTAGCTAAGCGTCTGCGTGAGCTCTCTTTCCTAAACTCTGGTGTATCCATCAAACTGTTTGATGAACGCGAAGAAGACAAAAAAGACCACTTCAGATATGAAGGTGGTATTAAAGCGTTTGTTGGCCATTTAAACCGCAATAAAACGCCAATCCATGAAAAAGTATTCCATTTCAGCTCTGAGCGTGACGATGGGATTACCGTGGAAGTGGCGATGCAGTGGAACGATGGTTTCCAAGAAAACATTTACTGCTTTACCAACAACATTCCTCAACGTGATGGTGGTGCCCACTTAGCGGGTTTCCGTGGGGCGTTAACTCGTACCCTAAACACCTTCATGGATAAAGAAGGTTTCTCGAAAAAAGCGCAAGCGGCGACCTCGGGTGATGATGCTCGTGAAGGCTTAACCGCGGTGGTTTCAGTGAAAGTGCCGGATCCTAAGTTCTCTAGCCAAACTAAAGATAAATTGGTTTCATCCGAGGTGAAATCTGCGGTTGAGTCAGCAATGGGTGAGAAATTGGCGGAGTTTTTGGCTGAAAACCCAAGTGAAGCCAAAATGGTCTGTTCAAAAATCATTGATGCGGCTCGTGCTCGTGAAGCGGCGCGTAAAGCGCGTGAAATGACACGTCGTAAAGGTGCGTTAGATCTTGCTGGTTTGCCGGGTAAACTCGCCGACTGCCAAGAAAAAGATCCTGCACTATCTGAACTGTACATAGTGGAAGGGGACTCTGCTGGCGGTTCTGCCAAGCAGGGACGTAACCGTAAAAACCAAGCGATTTTGCCGCTGAAAGGTAAAATTCTTAACGTTGAAAAAGCACGTTTTGACAAAATGCTTTCTTCGCAAGAAGTCGCAACGCTTATCACCGCATTAGGCTGTGGCATTGGCCGTGATGAATATAACCCAGACAAACTGCGTTATCACAACATCATCATCATGACCGATGCGGACGTCGACGGTTCGCACATCCGTACGCTACTGTTGACCTTCTTCTATCGTCAAATGCCTGAGCTGATTGAGCGTGGCTACATCTACATTGCTCAACCGCCTTTGTATAAAGTGAAAAAAGGCAAGCAAGAGCAGTACATCAAAGATGAAGATGCGATGAACCAATACCAAGTTGCTTTAGCATTGGATGGTGCCTCATTGCATGTTAACCCTCAAGCGCCAGCATTAGCAGGTGAAGCGTTAGAAACCTTGGTTAAGCAATACAATGTCGCCATTAAACTGGTGGAGCGTATGAGCCGCCGCTACCCTTACGCCTTGATCCATGAATTCATCTATATGCCGCGTATCATTGTTGATCAATGCGCTGATTCTGCAGTAGTAGAAGCGTGGGGCAAACAGCTGGTGGAGCAGTTAAATGCGAAAGAAGTTGGCGCAAGCCAATACAGCATTGAAACTGAGCACAATGCGGAGCTTGGTATTTATCAGCCTAAGATTGTAGTGCGCACTCATGGTGTAACGCACCAACATCTATTAAGTGCTGATTTGCTCAATTCGAAAGAGTACAGCAAGCTGGCGGACCTTTCTGAAGCACTTTATGGCTTAGTTGAAGAAGGGGCTTACATTCAACGTGGTGAGCGTATTCAACCTGTCGATAACTTTGTTGATGCGTTGAACTGGTTAATTAAAGAGTCTCGTCGTGGCCTAAGCCTACAACGCTACAAAGGTCTAGGTGAAATGAACCCAGATCAGTTGTGGGAAACGACGATGGATCCTGAATCTCGCCGTATGCTGCAAGTCACGATTGAAGATGCTGTTGGTGCTGATGAACTGTTTACCACCTTGATGGGTGATCAAGTTGAGCCGCGTCGCGCATTCATCGAAGAGAACGCCTTAAAAGTTGCCAACCTCGATGTCTAAGTCGTTGCTATAAAGCAAATCCCAAAAACACCGTTTCGCAAGAGCGGTGTTTTTTTATGGTCAATACAAAGTCACCCAACGTGGGAGCAACCATTTTTAGCATCAACACTTTCTACTTATCTTAGGTTGTCTTCAAGGATAAAAGCTCATAAACGTTTTTTTATTGGGATTTTCTCTCAATAAAAAAAAGTATCTACTATTTTATTTTATTCCATGTTTTTAGAGGTTTTTATGAGCTTGAATTATATTTTTTGGCCGATATAGTATTCATTAATTACTTTTTAGGAGATGTGGGTTTGTTATTTATCTTACAGTAATAAATCCGAAGGTCTAACTTTCGGATATTATCTAATCTATTTTTGGAATTATTGTAAGGAGTAATAAATATCAACTTATTTAAGCGTTGGCTTGTTTTTTTCAAAAGTAAAATAATAACAAGCTTATTTGTTACCTATCAGTCTCCACTGGTTTTACTGACTCTTTTCGAGAGAATAGAAGCAGAATCATTGGCCAGATCTACGGCAGAGCGCCGAGTCAACGTTGGAGATAGGGTCAGCTTTGTTGATACAGAAAAGTGTCAACCTTATCAAATTATTATAGTGCTTGGTGAGCGGAACAACCCTAATGATGGTCTCGTATCACTTTACTCTTATTTAGGCGCTTCTATTTTTGGATTACGTGAACAAGAGTGTTTTAAATTATATATTTTAGGAAAAGAGCGAGAATATAAAGTGGTTAATATTCTTCCTGAAAAGTCACTAACGTGTGTAAATTAAATTTCTTCGTTAAAATAAGGAGATTACTATGAGTAAGAAAGATATGAAAAAAGCGCAACTTAGCCTAAAAGAAAAGCGGAAATTAAAGCAAGAAAAAATGGAAGAAAGCAGTGTAATTAAAGAAAGGAAAAAACGCGGAAAATAAAATAAGTTTTCATCGGTTAAAGTGCAAAATAAAGCCTAATGATATCGTTAGGCTTTTTTATGTCTCTGTATTGACTCTATATCCTGCTAATGAAGGCTTTGTAACTCTACGGAGTATCAGTTTTATTCGATGTCCTCTTTCTAGTTTCTGTTCGCTCTAGCGAGGACTAAAAAATTTTTCAAAAAATCCTTGAAAAGAATTTTAGTGCCCCTATATCTATCAATGAAGAGGATGCCGTAAGGACCTCTGGAATGGCGACACAGGTTTGCTCTCTTAAGAGGAGCCTTGTGTTGTGATCATTAAATGTGTTGTTAGCTCCATGTTGAAAGAATGGCTGCTAACGGCTTAGCGCCTATGCGCTAAGGCTATTGCTTATGATGAGGATAGTATGATGAGAACAGTAGATTTCACCCCTTTATACCGCAACGCAATTGGTTTTGACCGTCTATTAAACATGATGGAATCCAGTTCAGCGAAGAATAGCTCTGCGGGTTACCCTCCGTACAATATTGAACAGCAAGACGACAATAAATATCGCATCACGATGGCGGTAGCTGGTTTTTCTGAAGAGCAGATTGAGATTACTCAACAAGAAAATACGCTGATTGTGCGTGGCGAACGTAAACCCGAAGAGAATAAAAACTACGTCTACCAAGGTATTGCTGAGCGCGATTTTGAACGTAAATTCCAATTGGCCGACTATGTCAAAGTACTCGGAGCCACAATGGAAAATGGCTTGCTACACGTGGATCTTGAACGTGAAACACCTGAAGCGATGCAACCACGTAAAATTGCGATTAATGGCAAAAACTTAATTGAGAACAATTAAGTTACTGGCCACATTAAAGTAGTGAAAGAGCGCCTTTTGGCGCTCTTTTTCATGGCAGAAAGGATGAATTACTGTTGATAAACTAATGCCACTTCTTGAGCAATAATTTGAATGCCCTTTTGCATGGCTTCATCATCTTGCACGTAGTTCATGCGCAGACACTGATGCGCGTGTTGCCAATCGTCTTGTTGACCAATAAAGAAATATTCACCCGGTACAATCAATACTCCTCTGGCTTTTAGACGTTGGTAAAGTTCCATAGTGGTGATGGGGAGCTCATCAAACCAGAGCCATAAAAAGATCGCCCCTTCTGGTTTATGGATACGAAAGCGCGGGTCGCTAATGGCTTGCTTGAGTAACTCGACTGCTCTTTGTGATTTCTGCTGGTAGAAGGGCTTGATCACATCACGACTGAGCCTTAATAGATCGCCTTTTTCAATCATGTGATGAGCAATGGCTGGGCCGATGCTGCCTGGCGCTAAGCTAATGATGCCATTCATGTTGGTTAATGCTTGGGTAATGGTTTCGTTGGCAATGACGATACCGCAGCGCACACCGGGTAAACCCAGTTTCGAAAGGCTCATGCATAAAATGGTGTTGTCATTCCAAAAGGGCTCAATCTCTTCAAAAATGATGTTGGGAAATGGAACGCCGTATGCATTGTCGATAATCAGTGGGATATTGTTCTCTCTAGCCAGCTTATCGAGCTTGTGGATCTCTTGTTCTGTGAGCACATTTCCCGTCGGATTGGTTGGACGGGAAGCACAAATGGCGGCTACCGACGAATCCACGCTCAAGGTTTCAAAATCCACGTGGTATTTGAATAAGCCATTGTCGAGTAGTTCTATTTCTGGGCGATAGGAGACAAAAATATCTTCATCTATCCCGGCATCACCATAACCAATATATTCAGGCGCTAATGGCAGTAAAATTTTCTTATGTGAACCATCAGCTTGCTGGCCAGCAAACAGATTAAATAGATAGAAAAATCCACTCTGGCTGCCATTGGTTAAGCTGATGTTCTTTTCACTGATTTCCCAGCCATAGGTTTCTTTGAGCAGTTTTGCGAGAGATTTAACGAACAGATCTTTACCTTGTGGGCCATCATAGTTGGCGAGGGCAGCGATCAGTTCACCACTGCTAAGCATGTCAGCACTGGTTTGATGAAAGTAGTCAATCATGGCGGGAATGGCAGCTGGGTTACCACCGCCGAGCATAATGGCTCCGGGAGTGCGCAGGCCATCATTGAGATCGTCCATTAACTGGGTAATACCGGAATACTGATTAAATTTTTCACCAAATTTCGAAAACTGCATTGCTGACTGCCTAATTCATTCTTGTATTTGCTTGCATAAAGGGGCATGAAACGATGCCATGCCCATCGAGTAATCCTTGAACATACCCCAATGTTTTTGCGAGTCAAAGCACTATTTTTCGCCAAATAACACACTGCGGTCAGATAAAACAAAAAGCCCAGCGGATGGCCGCTGGGCTTTGATAGATTAATTTGTGTGCCGAAATATCAGCGACTACTTTTGCAGCAGTGAAATATCAGCAATTTGTAGGAACAGATTACGCAAGTTGTTGAGCAGCGTTAAACGGTTTTGTTTTAATGCTTCATCGTCTGCCATCACCATGACATTATCAAAGAAAGCATCAACAGGTGCACGTAGTGCTGCCAGCTTGCTCAGTGCTTGTTGGTAATCACCGGTAGCGAAAGCAGGTTCTAGTGCTTCGGTCATCACTTCCACTTCTTCCGCTAAGGCTTTTTCGGCCGCTTCTTGAAGAAGTGTTAGGTTGATTTCTGCAGCCAGTTCACCGTCAAATTTCGCTAAAATGTTACCGACACGCTTGTTTGCCGCCGCTAGGGCTTCAGCCGCTTCCAGTTCACGGAAGTGGGAAACCGCTTTAACACGTTTGTCAAAATCAGCGGGTTTGGTTGGACGACGAGCAAGTACCGCTTGGATGATGTCGACGCTAAAACCTTCATCTTGATACCAAGCACGGAAACGGCCAAGCATAAACTCAATTACATCGTGCTCAACGTTGTCGTTGGTAAGGCGATCACCAAACAGAGATTTCGCTTTTGCTACTAGGTCAACTAAGTCCAAGTTATAGCCGTATTCAACGATGATGCGCAGTACACCCAGTGATGCGCGACGCAGAGCAAAGGGATCCGAGCCTTTTGGCGCTTGGCCAATACCGAAGATGCCGACTATGGTGTCTAGCTTGTCTGCGATTGCCACAGCGGCGGAAACGCCATTGGTTGGCAGAGCATCGCCAGCAAAGCGTGGCATGTACTGTTCGTTTAGTGCAACGGCGACTTCTTCTGCTTCTCCGTCATGGCGAGCATAATGCATACCCATCACGCCTTGCGTGTCGGTAAATTCAAACACCATTGAGGTCATCAAATCGCATTTAGCCAGTAAGCCCGCACGTTTTGATTTTTCTACATCCGCGCCAATCTGTTCTGCAATGTAACCAGCCAGTTCAGTAATACGGTCAGTTTTATCTTTAATCGTACCCAACTGCTGCTGGAAAATCGCGGTTTCTAGTCGTGGTAGACGATCGACTAATTTGCTTTTGAGATCGGTATTAAAGAAGAATTCCGCGTCCGCTAAGCGTGGACGAACGACTTTCTCGTTGCCTTCGATAACATGGCGAGGCTCTTTCGACTCGATGTTAGAGACGAAAATAAAGTTAGGCAGCAATTGCTTATTCGCGTCGCTCATCTGATGAGAATAAACCGGGAAGTATTTTTGGTCACCTTTCATGGTGTAAACCAAAGCTTCTGACGGTACTTTAAGGAATTTTTCTTCAAATTTAGCCGTAAGCACCACTGGCCATTCAACCAGTGAGGTCACTTCTTCAACCAAGTCATCGTCAAGATCGGCAACACCGCCAACCTGTAGCGCTGCTTTTTGTGCATCCGCAATAATTATCGCTTTACGCGCATCGTAATCGGCGATCACTTTACCGCGCTGTTCTAAAATCGCTGGGTATTGTTCTGCTGAATCGATGGTGAACTCTTTTTCGCCCATAAAGCGGTGACCACGAATGGTGCGCGCAGAAGCTACGCCTAAGATCTCACCTTCGATCAGTTCATCACCCATCAAAATAGTCAGAGTTTTTACTGGGCGGATAAATTGTGTTTCTTTATCACCCCAGCGCATGGGTTTGGCGATAGGCAAGTTTGCTAACGCTTTGGCGGCAAGTTCAACCACAATGGCTTTGGCATCTTGGCCTTTGACTTCCTGTTTGAACAGTAGCCATTCACCTTGTTCTGTTGTTAGGCGATCCGCTAGCTCAACAGTAATGCCGTTACCACGCGCCCAGCCTTGTGCTGCTTTGGTTGGATTGCCATCGGCATCAAAAGCAACAGAAATAGCGGGGCCACGTTTTTCAACCACTTTATCCGCTTGCCCTTGGGCCAAGTTGGTCACTTTCAGTGCTAAACGGCGAGGGGTTGCAAACCATTTGATGCCTTCGTGTGCCAGTTCAGCGGTTTTCAATTCTGCGGCAAAGTTAGCCGCAAACGCTTCAGCCAAAGTGCGAAGTTGTTTTGGTGGTAGCTCTTCTGTGCCTAATTCAATTAGAAATTCTTTTGCCATCTTATTTGTCCTCACCCTTTTTACACATAGGGAAGCCGAGTGCTTCACGAGATGCGTAGTACGCTTCTGCAACCGCTTTGGTCAGGTTACGGATGCGTAGGATGTAACGTTGACGTTCTGTCACCGAAATCGCTTTACGCGCGTCCAATAGGTTAAAGGCATGGCCCGCTTTCAAAATACGCTCATAGGCAGGAAGTGGCAGCGGTTTTTCTAGCTCAAGTAGATGCTTACACTCTTTTTCGCACTGGTCGAAGAAAGTGAAAAGAAAATCGACATCCGCGTGTTCGAAGTTGTAAGTGGATTGTTCGACTTCATTTTGATGGTAAATGTCACCATAGGTGACTTTACCTAATGGGCCATCTGTCCAGACTAAGTCATACACTGAATCCACGCCTTGAATGTACATGGCAAGACGTTCAATACCGTAAGTGATTTCGCCGGTGACAGGCTTGCACTCAAGGCCACCGACTTGTTGGAAGTAAGTAAATTGAGTTACTTCCATGCCGTTTAGCCACACTTCCCAGCCAAGACCCCAAGCACCTAAGGTTGGGTTTTCCCAGTTATCTTCCACGAAACGAATATCGTGTACTAGTGGGTCAACACCGAGCACCTCTAAAGACCCTAAATACAACTCTTGAATGTTGTCTGGTGAAGGTTTGATGATGACTTGGAATTGGTAATAGTGTTGCAGGCGGTTTGGGTTTTCACCATAACGACCGTCCGTTGGACGACGAGAGGGTTGAACATACGCCGTTGCAATGGGCTCTGGGCCTAAAGCTCGCAGGCATGTCATTGGGTGAGAGGTTCCTGCACCAACTTCCATGTCTAATGGTTGAACAATGGTACAGCCTTGTTGGGCCCAATAATCCTGCAGCGCGAGGATCATACCCTGAAAGGTTTTGATATCGTATTTTTGCATAGTCAGGTTCGCGCGATTCTTCTGTC
>Ga0075011_10000478_pt1 | contig 21366 bp, 18 predicted proteins | sample TARM_MetaG_T_14_FD_72354 | JGI IMG/M metagenome (GOLD analysis project Ga0075011, IMG submission 72354) | Freshwater microbial communities from Pennsylvania, USA, analyzing microbe dynamics in response to fracking - TARM_MetaG_T_14 | ecosystem: Environmental > Aquatic > Freshwater > River... | reverse complement strand
GTACATAATAACATACATCATAGAGAAGGTCAAGCTATTTATTCAATTTTATTTACTAATTTTTGCTTGTGCAAATTTTGTGTAATCTTCATCTTCCATTGCTTCAGCATTACCCATTAGATAACCATTACCTACTTGTGAGAAGAAGTCGAATGATGCTGTACTTACAGAAATACCATTCATGATAATTGGGTTTACATCATTTGCGGTAGTTGGGAAGATTGGTTCTAACCCTAAGTTCATTAATGCTTTGTTTGCATTATACTCTACGAACTTGATAACCTCATCAGATAAGCCTACTTGGTCGTATACATAACGTGTGTATGCTACTTCATTTTCGTATAGCTCCATTAAAGTCATGTATGCCCAAGTAGTATAATTTTCACGGTCTACATCTGAAAGCTTATTGATTTGTTTTGCGGCTTTAGCGCCAATGTAACTACCATGACAATTACCTTCAAGAGTGTTCGCTACACACTCCCAGTTCTCTTATGAACTTCTGCATGTCGCCATGCAGTTGAGACTATATCTTATCTGCTTTTGCAGATTCCACGTAACATATTTTACATATGCTTAACCTGTTTCCATTTAAAGGCTTTACAATAATAGCCATTATCACTATTAATACCTACCACAATCGCTTTGGCTGTACTCTACTTGTTTCACTAAAATCCTAATTCTTTTAGCTTACTTTTGATAGTCGTTGAGTCTTTAACGCTTACTTTTTTAATCTCCATCACTTCGTCTAATTTTTCCATACTAAATGTATCACTATACTGGAGTACCCATCCTTTATGTTGTAGGTTTCTATTGCCAGAATAAGTTCTTCCAGATTTATAAAACTGTAATACCCTCCATGCAGTAGATGTATCTAAACCGTAATCTCTACATAATTTCTCACGATTTTTTGTTACAACTATTTCGCATGTATTAATATTTATTGCTACAAACTCTAAGTTATTTCTTCTATTTGCATAGTTTTCTTGTGGCGATACAAAACTGCATTTGTCTTTACAATAAATTAAATTACTTGGGTCTTTTATGTCTTTATCTAGTTGTAATTCTCCCTTTATTAATTTATCTATATCGTAACCAGTAATTGAATCTACATCTTCTAAAAACCCATCATAACTGTGCCATTTTTCACAGACAGTTACCCCTCTTGCACCATAGTTTTTATAAGAGTCACTTTTGTCACTATAACATCTATTCTTCATAGACCGCCATAACTCATGTAGTTTTTTGTGTGTGGGATTGTATTTATTACTTCTATCTTCTACTTTTATAATCAACTTTAATCTCTCTCTTTCTCTCTACTTAAATTGCTGATTAAAAAAGTAAGCGTATTTAACACAGGATAATCTTGTAAAGACTTCCCCTGTTTAAGGTGTGGTTTTAAATCGGCACACAGTTTACCGATTCATCACGGATGATAAGGCGAATAACCTCTGCCGTGTTTACTAATTTACCATTTCCTAAATGGTAAAGTGGGATAAAGAACCCAGAGTAGAACAAGAATGACTCTAGGAAAACAGATGCGGTACGGATTGTTAATTCATCATCAGTCTGATACATCTCATTAATAATTCTTGCTTTGTTTTGTAAGAACTCATTGCTGTCTGCCCATTCAAAGATTGAGTTTACTTTGTCCTTGCTGTTTAGTGATGTGAAGATTGTTGAGTATGACTTTGCGTGTCACTTTTGTTTTTACTTCGTTAAAGTAATTCTGTATGTTGCCATACAGGTCAGACTATATCACAGCTTTCGCTCTTACCTTTTCAATTTAATGGAGAGTATTACTCACTACTCTACTTTACATCAAGCTAATGTCACTTGAACTCCAACCACTTGGCTTTACTCTACTCATTTACTATTATCTACTGTTACCATAAATAACATACTTTCGATAGTCGTTGCACATTTACCTATTGTAGGATTTAGTACAGAGTTACCCATGTAGGACTTTCCCTGTTTAGATAAGTTTCGCTAGTATACTATTTCTAATATACAAGAGCGCTACACATTAACGCTCTCCATAAATTCAATGTTCTTCATCACTGCTTTCTCTTGCTGAGTGTGAGCAAAGTCACTAACTTTACTAGCTCCTTCTTCTGACTGTAAAGTGTCTAGCATTGTCAATCCAGCTAGTGCTTTATTCACAACATCTTGCTCTGACTCTGACATCTCACGCCAGTCCTTTCTATCGTTGGAAACTGGAATTCGAGTATCCAACCAGAACTGACTTGTCAACTTCTCCCAAGTCATCTTATCTAGGACATCTTCCGACATGTTCCAGTTGATAGATTTATAATACTTTACATCTGTTACATCATTTAAACTACTACCTTCAATTTTGTTAAAAAATTCTGTCATTTATATTTATATCCTCCATTATCTAAAATCCAAATACTACTTCATTAACCAATTCATAAAGAACCAGACAGCCGACCAAATGAACGGTTGGATATACACCATAATATTAGCAGTCTTAACTTTTCTTTCCATACGGCTATAATCAAGCTTTATGTTTTTAAGCGCAGTCTCTCTTGTGTCGTTCTCCCAGTACGCATATGTATAGTTCTCTCTAAGATTTTTTATATCTTCGGTATTCATTCTTGTAGCTTCCATCAAGAAGTCAATCCTATCATTCAGTGCCTTAATTTCATCATCTTGTTTCTTAATATAGTTAAGAATCTCTGTTTTACTTTTGTCGTACATGTTACCCCCACCTTTATAAATTTAGTCTTACATGATTATAATACATCACGTAAGACTAATAGTCAAGTATTATTTAATTAAACTGAACAACTTTCACACATATTTACATTACTTACTTCCCCATCTTGAGTAAATGTACGTACATAGTAGATAGACTTGATTCCACTATTCCATGCATAGTTACGAAGAATGCTTAAGTCACGAGTTGTGTATGCTCCACCATTTGGTTTCCACTCATACATACCAGCTGGAATTTCAGATGGCATAAATAATGTTAATGACATACCTTGGTCAACATATTTCTGTGCTACCGCATAAATATCAATCATCTTACGCATATCAATTTCGTAAGCAGATTTGTAGTATGGTAATGCACCATCTTCCATATATGGAGCTGGGTAGAATGTCTTACCAGTCTTACCTTCTTGACGTTCTTCTACTTTCTGTACAATTGGTTGTAGTGATGCAGTTACACCACGTACATAGCTAATACTGCCATTTGGCGCAACCGCCATAAGATAAGCGTTATATAGCCCGTTTTCCTTGATTTCTTCTGCAAGCTTAATCCAATCTTCCTTAGTTGGAACTGGAACTTTGCTCATAATCTCTTTAACTTTTGGAGATGTAATCTTGAAGTCACGTTTAATAATATCGTCAAAAGCAGTTCCATTAGCATAAGCGGACTTATCAAACTCAAAGAATCGTTCATTCTTCTCAATAGCAATATTCATACTAGCTTTTAATGCTTCATAACGTAAAGCAGAGAAGTAAGCTTCAACCATTTCTAATGATTCATCTTCACCATAGAAGATTCCATGTTTAGCCATAGCCCCATGAGCATCCATAACACCTAATCCAACTGCATGATATTTATCATTCCCATTTTGGATTGTAGGAACTTCTTTAACATCTACTTCATCAGCAACATTAGATAGTCCACGAATCATTGTTTCTACTGATAATGCAAAGTTATCTGCATCAATTAAGTTGGTCATAATTGATGAACCTAAGTTACATACAATATCTACACCTAATTGTTCGTATGATTGGTCTGGACGAATGATAGATGGTGATTGTACTTGGAAAATTTCGGAACATAAATTTGAACCTAATACTTTACCATTTACGGGGTTTGCATCATTCACAGTATCAATATTGATAACATATGGATAACCAGATTCTTGTTGTAATTTAGAAATCTCTTGTTCCAACTCACGAGCATCAATCTTGTATTTCTTGATGTTGTTATTGGCAACCATGTTATCATATTCTTCTGTGATATTTACATATGAGAATGGCATACCATATTCACGTTCTACATCTCGTGGGCTGAATAAGTGCATAAATTTGTTTTGTTCTACTAGTTCGTAATATTTATCTGGAACAACAATACCTAATGATAAAGTTTTTACACGTACTTTCTCATCAGCATTCTCTTTCTTAGTTGAAAGGAATTCAATAATATCTGGGTGGAACACGTTTAGATATGTTACCCCAGCTCCATTTCTTTGCAATCTGTTACTACATCTGCGGTAGATGTTTGACTTACTAGTGTAAGCGATAAGGTCATCTCTGCCTTATTCTCTAGGGTCTCCCTAGATGTTCAGACTATATCTTTTTCGTTGGAGCTTCCAATGTAATTACTTACACTGAATTAGTCGTTGAACCTTACCCATATTATTATATAACTTAGGGTCTCGGATGCGTTTTAATGTGATTTACCAATCCTTTAAATTTTTACCGTACATTAGGCATTAACCTAATCCCTTATGTATGTTTCCATCATAAGTTGGTATTAAAGGCTCTCAGGCAGTCCCCGCAATTTCCCAACTTTATACTGAGCCGATTAACCCAGTTGGTTCGCATAGCTTAAAGCATCTTCGAACATCTTCATTACAGGTACTACACCAGAGCCAGCTCCTTCAATATCTTTGATAGGTGCGCCAGCTTCACGCAAGTTAGATAGTAGAATTCCAACTCCACCGCCAGATTTTGAAAGCTGTAAAGCAGAGTTAATTGCTCGACCAATATCATTCATATTGTCATGTATATCAATAATGTAACAAGAACTAAACATACCTCTACGTTTACGACCAACATTTAAGTATGTAGGTGTTGCTGGTTGGAATCGTTCTTCCATCATTTCTTGCATTAAGTTGATAGCTAAATCTTTATCCCCTTTTGCAAGATACAATGCGTTGAAACAAACTCTATCTTCATATCGTTCAAGATACTTCTTACCATCGTTTGTTTTTAGTGCATACTGCTTATAAAATTTATGAGCGCCCATGAATGTTTTAAAGCGATACTTGTAATCGTACGCTTGCTTGAATAACTTTTTCACAAAATCAAAACCATATGGTTCTAAAAATTCACTTTCAATATAATCGTTTTCAATTAAATAATCTAATTTCTCTTTCAACGAATAAAAGAATACTGTATTCTGATTAATATTCTCTAAGAAATATCTGCGCACAGCTTCACGGTCTTTATCAATTTGAATCATGCCGTCCTTTGGCTGATTAAGCATATTATTTAATTCATAGTAGCCCAACTCTTTACGTCCTTCTTCAACTCTGTTAATCAATTAAACATTCCCCTTTACTAATTCTTCTGTCATAAATTTAATTCCGACTTCTGACCATTTCTCATTTGGTGATAGTTGATAGTTATCAATATAGTTAATCAAACTCTTGCTGAAATCCACATCACTCTTATCTCCAAACAATTCAAATCTCCTTAATATGTTTAAGTCATATTGTTCAGATAGTCTTTTTGCAGTAATACAATACAATCCAAAACCTTCAAAGTTCATATTACCACTACCCATCACACCCACACAGTAATCTAAATTGTTTCCTGTTTCCAGTAGGTCTTGAATACATTCTTCCATTGGAGTCACATCTTCATATGAGGGTACAATAATAATATATGGTTCACTTAAGATGTCAAAGCAATTAGCTTCTGTAATCTCAGTTGCCCCATCGCAAATTTTGTCACAAAATCTCTTTGAGTTTCCAGAAATTGTTGTGTATAAAATAAGCATTTTATCACCCCGTTTCTATTTTCTAAACGTTGATATATCAACGTTTCTATCCATTAATTACGACTACTTGATAAAAGATTTTTGAAAAATCTTTATCATTCATCCTTTTTTCTGATAATTTCTTCAACCAACTCATAAAACAACTCAATTATTCTTAGATGGTCAGCAAACCCACCATCTCTTAGCAACCACTCATCATATTCTTCTCGCAACTCGTCATCAGTAAACCCATGATAAGTTCTCAACTCACCACACACAGAGACTAAATCTGAAATCATAACCTCACGTTTAAGTAAGAGAAACTCCTCCATCTCTAATATCTTTTCTATCGTGATAGGATTCCCACCATTGTGTCCAAACTTTTCCCACATATTGCCCTCCTTATCTAACTGATAATACTATGATAACACATACAAACCTAAATGTCAAGAAAGAAATAGCTAGAGATTTCTCTCTAGCCTAAATCTTAATCTAGTAAATCTGATAGCTCAGCAACATCTGAACGTTCAATCTTATCTAATTCTACCATACCAAACAAAGGATTGCCAGCTAATTTGTATAAGTTTGACAAAGCATTAGCAGATGAATTAACATCAGATTGCTTAGTATCACCATTAATCCATAATTCTGAACCTTCTGATACACGCCCTAGTAATAGTTTAAGATGTGCTTCTGTGCTATTTTGCATCTCTGTACAGTAGATAATAGCGTTCTTAATATCACGACCACGTAGATGCCCTAAGTGAATAACTTCTACTTTACCGTTAAGCAACCACTCATCTAACACATGTTCCCCACCAATATGGTCAGCTAAAGGCATAACATATGGTTTAAGTTTATCTTCTAACCCATTAGGCAAGAATCCAATCTCATTAGTTCCTTCTACTTCAACATTATTACGAACCCATACAATCTTATCAAACTTACCTTCTTCTATCCCTTTAACTGCGTGAGCGATTTGGATAACATCTTTACCAGCACCTTGTTTACCAATAATAGCTTTAACCTTGATACTGTCATCTTGCATTAAATCAAATGCTAACTTTTGGTTACCATTACGAGGAGCAAACTTATCAAAGAAGTACCCTCGAATCTTATCCCACTTAATAGTTTCAACAAACGTACCATTATATTTACCGAACGTATGTTTGTCTGCCTTAATATTATACACATGTAGGTATTGATTTACTTTCAAGCACATATCATTTGTAGTTGGTCGCATATACATGCTATCCAACAAATCAACATGTTCTTGATTATCTTCATCATACTCAAAGTAGTAAATACCGTTATAATTATCGTTAGGGTCGTACTCCAACCCAACTACATCAATACCAAAGCGTAAAGCCTTAATCTTTAATAGAACATCATTTGTTACAATAATAGGAGTATCATTGTTATCTTTTAAATGCAAAGCATATGCAATAATATTATTGTCTGCAAAGTCATCATATCCGCCCATATATTTATCTCTTACAGAGTCAACAAGTTCTTTCGTTTCTTCTGCAAATGTGATATTATCTGCATCAAGGATTCCACGTTTGAGTTTACGAATCTTGAACTGTAAAGTCTTATCATTCTTACGTCTTTCTAAGTTCTCAATCTCACGCAAAACATCTTCTATAATAACAAACTCTCTATCCTTGTAGTCGTTAAAGATTTCTTGATTGTCTAATAAAACGTTAGTATCTACTAAATAATATTCTGTCATAAATTTACCCATTTCTATTATGCCAAAGTGTCGTCTGCTATTTTGTATATGTAATTCTAATCTTAGGTCGTTGCCATGAATTCCCACTCATACCATACCAATAACCATAATACTCTTGGTTAGCACTATTTTGGAATAGTCCAAAACCAGATGCTTTACCATCTCGTAATTCTTCACCGAAAGATTTACTTACTGTAATCCATTTACCTTGACCACGGAATGTATATTTTTCTGATTTCAAAAACCCTGTTTCTGAATATCTGCCTGGTCGATTAGATTGATTATGTTTTCTAATTACAGCAGTACCGCCAGCATAATACCATGAATGACGATTCTGTAAAAAGATTTCTACTTTGTCAATCTTAGCTCCCTTAGTTGCATTTCTAATGCTTGCTACATCAAACCCAACCATACTCCTTTGAATACCATGATAGATTGGGCTATAATAAATATTTTCTGATGGGTTATAGTACCCATACTTACCTTGGTACATATCACCATTATCATTTGATGCTGGCTTAGGGGTGTTATCCCCACGATATGAACGTGACCATGTAGCACTCCATGTAGATACATGTTGTTTCGTACCAATGTTTTCCCATGTACCATTTACTCTACGCATTACCTTGTTTACTGGTTGCCATGAATTATTCTTACGAACTCTCACTTTATTCATGTCAATATCTTGCCATGCATTATTTTTTCTTACTTTAATTCTACCCACAATGTCAACCTCCCTCTAGGCATTAAACCAAATTGAACCCTCTGGAATTGCGCCACTCCACTCATCTACATCTCCAACTGGGTCATTACCTTGTATAAATACTTTCTTACCACGAATTGCAATCGAGCGGTTGAAGTTAGGGAAGTCATTCTCATCTCCAATAGAGAATACTGTCTTGTTACCAGCCCAGTTTTGGAATGCTAACTCTTTCCATTGTTTACTCCATGTAAAACCACTATGGCCATTTGATGTCTTAAATCTTAACTCTGGTTGGAAACCAGCAATTGAATCTAAGTGTAGTCTACCAGACTGCATGAATCCATTCACATTTAATGCAAGCGGAGAGTATTCACCAACATAGAAGTCTACACCACCATTTTGTGTAAATTTAGCTGAACCTTTAGCCCAATTAATATCGCCACCTAAACTAATACCACTCCCGAATCTATTAAGTTTAGTAAATGAGTTTGCATCATCTACGCTAACTAATTTAGAGCCATCCTTACCTTGAACTAAGTCTGCATCTAACCCAGAACCTTTACCATCATTACCATCATGCCACAACTTATTATTGTTGTATTTTAATTGGTTTCCTTGTCCATATAGGTTGGTAATAGCGTTGACGTCACCTACATTAACTGTACCATTTGTACCAGTGCCTACTAAATTCTTCTTATTGCCAGAAGCATCAGTGGCAGTAAGAGCTTTACCATAGAATAAACCTACATTACCATTCACCTTGCTGTCGCCATCTTTCAAAACATAACGTGAATCATGGTTGTGAGTTGACATTTGACTCTTAAGTGTGTTTACTGATGAAGATGTTGTATTAACTTTACTCAACAACTCATTGATAGCACCAGTTACAACTTTACTAGTTGTCTTTAAGTCACTTGCATTACCTACATTACTACCAAGATTAGATAAACTATCCTGTACTGAACCGCCAATTTGTTTCCATTGTGATGAAGCGATACTAGTACGCTCATAACTTTTACCTGTTAATGAGTCTGTAAATGTATACTTAGTCATTGTTGGATTATTAATATCTGCACCAACAGATGTTACTTCTAGCATGTGGTATGCTGTTGAAGATAATCCCGCTGGCATATCACTCAAACCTCTAACACGGTAGTTACCACTCACTTTTAAACTTGTAATAGCTCCACTAGTTACTGTCTTACTTTTAAATAAATAATCATCAATTGAACCTTTACTATTCTTACTTCCGTCCAAGACTTTTACAGACTGTTGGTCTGTTTCAAAGTAAATGTTATCTGTACCATTTGTACCTTGGACATTATATTTAGCTCTGCGTATTGTCATTGTTCCACTCCTCGCCCACCATTCCGTGGGTTATTTTTTCATCTAATTCATCATCAAACATTCCATCAACCCCACTATATATTTTGTCATCATATTGATTAGCAAATACTAAAGATGGTTCATCCATCTCATTCCCCATTTTGCCTACAACATATAGATTCTTCCCATCATTATATAAATCCTGTACAGAAACAACATCCCCCTTCTGAACCCAATATAACATATTTTCTGAAACTAAGCAAGTAGTTTGTACCCCAGACAACATTACTTGTGTTTGCCCATCTACTGGGTCAGTTAGCATAATACCAATCTTACTATTGGTCGTATTTTCTTTAGTTAATTGGTTATCTATCAATATATTAACTGCATCAAACAGTTGCTTTTGTTGTTCTGTTATTTCCAATACTATCACCCCATAATTCTAACTTCTGCTGTATCTGTTAGTATCTCTGTAAACATAATTTTAATCTCATTACCGTCAATATATTCAAATGTAAAGCCTAATGGTTGTTTAGTTTTATAATCGTATGCTTTAACGAACACAGTTGTTGTGCCTATGTTATGTTTTATGTTAAATTCTTGATTATTTAATATTAACTTTCTTACATGTTCTTGCATATACACTTTGTTCAAAGGTGCTTGTTTCCATTGTAAACTAGATTTATCTCCCTCAACTAGCTTAACCCAATTAATTTTCATTGAGGTTGTATTATTAGGTATATTATATAGTAATAATCTTTGTGGGTCTTGGTCAGTAAACGTGTTAACTCCACTAACTGCCGTTCTTTTCCACTTAAACGTAGTTTGATAAACCTTGTAATCATCTGAATCTGATGTAGCATTCCCCACAGATATATTCCCATTTGAATTATACCAGCTAAATCTTTGACCTATTGGTGCAGAGCCTTCCCATGTTAATGTAACTGTCTGACCTTCTTCTATATTCTTTACCATATCGTAAACGTAAACTTGATATTGTGATTCATCTATCTTAGTATCTGAATCATATAGCAAGTTCACTTCATCATCATAGATACTACCTTGTTTACTGACAATAACCCTATTCTGACCATTGTTATACAAGTCTTGTATCGTTACAACATCCCCTTCAAATATCCACGTATGTAGATGTTCTGGGATAGAACATAAATATGAGTTCTCTCCCACTTTTACATCTACTGAAAAACCAGAGGGTATACCTTGAACAATACCAATTTTACTTGTGGTAGTGTTATTACTCTTAATCTTCTTGTCAATCAATGTATTAACACTATCTACGAACGCCTTTTGTGCATTGCGACTTCCGTTCTCCTCCAAACAAAATCACCCCTAGTCAATAAGTTCTATAAAGTTAGTTCCTGGAATTGCATTCGTTACTGGTGTTTCTGATACAAATAAGTTATTTAATAACGCCCAATCATCTGGACTTGATGAAGGTGTTGCACCTGTATTAGCTCTTACTGCAATATATAATAATCCACCATAAATACTATTTGAACGATAGTATACTGCATCATTAATAGCGTAAGCTGTTGCAGATGCCCAGTTACCTTTAAAGTTAGCTGCGATTCCAGCATCACCCTTTTCACCTTTTGAACTAATCTTAACCCAGAACTCTGTGTTGCTAGTAGTTGTTGATGCGGTTGACGTATGTGTTTTACGTGCTAAATATAAATCACCATTAGTACCTGTTACCATGTTTTGGTACTTGTATTGTTTACCAGAAACCCATGTGCCTACATATTTAAACTCATTAATGTAGCCATTCCACTCTGTTTGTTTACCTTCAATATATCCAGTTACTTCATCATTAAAGAATTGTTGCAAGTTTACAACCGCATCCCCAAACGTATTCATATCATTTGGTGTTAATGTGGCACTCTTTAATGAAGCATTAATGCTATTGATTTCCTCTTGTTCAACGTTTGTTAAGACTTCTTTTGACCGTAATTCTTGTAGCCGTTTTGCTTGTGCAACTTGACTAGGTTTAAGGTCAAATTTCTCCTCAAAGGAATCTACTCCTCCAGGAAAGACACTTCTTCTACCTGTTAATTTTGCCATTTTTTCACACTCCGTTTTATATTAATTATATCATACTTTGACTAAAATTACAATCATTATTTAATAAATTGTACATCGAATCCAATTGATGTTGGCATTGATTTTCCATTGTTAAATACTGACTCTGCCGTCAAATCTACACCAACACCATAATGTGCCATAAAGTGTTTACCTAACACACTCATAGTATCTTTATCATTTATATCAAATAATGCTGTCCATGTACTATCCATACCAGATTCCAACATGTTAATTATTTTTGTTTTTATCTGCTCATTCGTACCCAATGATGGCGCTAATTTATTTAGGAAGTTTAATCCTATATTAGAACTATTTCTAAGATTATTGAACATTTCCATCCATTGTGCTTTTGGTAACAATTTATACAATGCCATAACGATTAACGCACTAGCTACATAATCCTCGCTTGTACCAGAGAAGTTATTACTCAATAAATATTCAGCTAACTTAATTAATTCAGCTTTCTTATTAGCGTTTGTCTCCCCGTTAAATACAGTTAAGAATCTATCTTTAACACCATGTAAGAATTCAGCAGTACCTTCTTCAAACCATACAGGTAATACAATAGACTTCTCGTAACCTAAGTAGCTATTTGTAACTGCGTGCATCATCTCATGGGCAAATACCCTATCAGCATAATCACCTTTACTACGATTAGAACCAGCTAAATATCCACCATTTGGATTATTAAAGTCTAAATCTCTAAAGTCTGCAAGGTCAATAGCGAATGTTTGCACTGTTGTTGTAGGGTAAGTTGTAACACTAGCTTGCTCCCCACCATAGATAACATCTTGGAATACAACATTTAATCTTGAACCATTACCAACAATGTTATACCCTAGTTGAATGGCTTCTTCACCTAAACTTAACCATCCATTATTTATAATACCAAGCTTGATTGCATTTACTAATGGTTTCTTTTCCTCTCCGTACTCGACTGTTGCGAAATACATTCTGTGGGCGGTAATACTCATAGTTGAATCTTCACTAAAGTCGTATGAAAAATCATCTACCATATAGTAGTTTTCTTTTCTTGTTCTCGGATGTCTGACAAGTATAACATCATTCAAATCAATCGTATAGATTGGGATTGTTTCGATTGTTGCTACTTCATTAAAGCTCGCACGTTTCAATACCTCAAATTTAGAGTTAGCAATACATTGTTCATTTACAACATATTTATCCTTTACGTCAATATATGTTCTCTCACCAATTGCGTATACGTTAAACGGGCTATCTAAATCAGTTATTCTAGCTTCGCCTTGTGGAGTGATACCAGTTCTTGTACTAGTTTCTCCATAGGTAACTACACGATTACGTACATCTTTTAAGTTATAATTCTCTCTAAATGATACCATAGATTTGATAGAATCATCTTCAATGTCAAACTTCCACTTAGGTTCATCTATTACATCTAAGCTTTGTTGTTGTACTTTTCTGAACTCAAACTTACCTTGAACATCATACCCACAGATATAATCCATATACATATCTCTAAGTTCTTCGATAATATCCATGACATCATCACCAATACCATACTCTAATGTATATGGTACTACCTCTTTGTCAGTTGATTCTTCTATATACCCAAACTGTTTCTCACCAATATCCTCCATAACTAATCTCATAGCTGCGCTTATTGGTGTATCTGGTCTAATAACAATAGGATTCTCTAATTGTCTATCTTCATACTTAGTCATCATGTCCTCAAATGTAGCATCTACCGTTTCAGTATCACCTTCAATTGAGTAATTTAGTTCAGATACAATAAATGTACCTACTAAAAAGTTTACTGCTTCGTCTTTCTTAGTTAAATCATCTATCCCAAAGTATACTCTAGCTTTCATACCATACCAGTTAATTGACTTTTCACTTGGAAATGTGTTATCATCTGCTGTCATAGTAAGCGACAATACACGTCTAATTAATGACGTGCTGTCTGCTTTAATACTACCAGAGTGTGTCATACCAGATATATTTGCAATTACTTCATCAGTTTCTTCAACTAATATCTGTATCGTAACACCAATTGTTCTAATTGATTGTTGCAAGATTCTATTTGCAAACTGTGGCAACTTATCAACTCTGATGTCATCTATGGGATTTTGAACCGTCAATGCTCCAGACATATCTGTGTTTAAATTAATATTATCCAACTAACTCACTCTCCTAAATATCCCATATTACATCTCCATACTCATTATAAGTATATTTTGATTTAACTGCTTCGGCTACTAACCCTGTTCTTGTTAGGTCAGAGCTATTAATTCTACCTAATTCTGCATAATCAAACTTAACGCTTTGAATATCTGGTAAGTATGTTTCTTTAGGGTCTGTTTGAACGTTTTGAGATGCGATAATCATAACATCCCCATTATCGTTTCTTAAAATCTTAGCTTTACCGTTATTTAAGAATGACGTTACTTTATCACGTACAGTTCTTTCATCACGACCATTTACATCAGTACCACCAGTATCAAGTTGTTTCTGTGATATTGGTAAGAATGTTAATGAGCTTGTTCTGTAATCCTGTTTACCAAATACTGCAATTGGGTACTTACCATTTAGTGGTGTAATCAAAGCACTATTACGATTATGTTGAACTGTATCTTGTTGGAAATCTAGTTCAATACGGAAGTTGTTCTCTGTATCTGATATGTATACACCATCATATTCAACTTTTTGAGGTTCACTTTTGTTTAATTCTCCAGCTATTTTATTGGCAACTGGCATAATAGCATACTCATATGTTCTACCGTTTTCGGTAGTATTATCAACGAATGAGTATACGTTAAACTCATCAGTATAATCAGTATCACCAATTAAAACCCAATCACTTGTACCACTATATAATCTTCTGTATAGTTGTAGCCTTGTAACAACATGGCCGTTGCCATCAATCGTACCAGCTTCCAAGTCGTTCTCGAACTTAGAGTTCATAATTGTTTTAAGTGACCAGTTTTCTCTATTGCCATCATCTTGAATATTGGTATCAAGTGTCATATATATTTCATCATAAATACCTTCGCCCATACGCATTGTATCTAACTGTGTTGTCGGAATAGCTGTATCCCAAACAACATCTTCTAGCCCATAAAATGAATATCCTACTATCATTAAATCACCGCCTTAATTGATACTTCAATTCTAAACTCTATCGCCTTAACATACATATAGAAAGAACCCTTCTTTAATCCTATAATTTCATTAGATTGATGTAGGCTTACTATACCTGTATTATCTTCATCTAGGTATCTCTTTTCCGCTACGACATAGTCATCATACTTAATAAAGTCTACTCCAATACCATTCCCATCTTCTGTTTCTAACTCAAAGAATTTACCATTAGGAATATTCTTTAGCCATACTTTTAAAGCATAATCACTTGACTTACCTACACCTAATTTTCTATATTCCAATGGCATGTTTGGTGGAACTACTAGCCAGTTGTCGTTCAAGTATACATACTTCATTGGTGAATTATTTTCATCTGTTGGAATATTAGGATAAGTTTGGATACCTAACTGTTGTCTCAAATATCCTTGGACTAATACTTGACCATCATGATTATCATTACTTACTACTAATGATGCTGTTGTAGATGGCGCTACGAAATGTGGGATAAACTCGTGTGAATCGAAATACTCAATACCATTTAATGTATGTACATAACATCCAATATAATATAGAACACCTTTTTTAAGGTTACTAATACGCTCTGTCATTACATTAGGTGTTTGCTTTTCTGGGTACTTAGTATTATACGTTCTAATAGGAACTTTATTTTGGTCTAAAAGTACAAAGTTATAATACTCTGGTTTGTCTCCTTGTTCTTGTTGGAATACGATTCTCATCATTACATCATCATTATAAACATACTTATCGTCATTTAAGTTTTCGTAAACATATTTAGGCGTTGCCAATGTTACAAAACGCATCTCTGGCGACCATGGAGACCATACATCATTTGCATCTTTAACTCTTATTTGTGCTACATACTCTTTACCATTCACTAGCATTTCTGCTGGTAATATGTGATTCTTATCAAACTTAGTTGTTTCACGCTGATATACAGCAACACTACCAATTTTATCTTCTCTAATCTTTAATTCGTTAGTAGATATTTGTTCAGAGCCAAGATAGGTATATTCAAATGTTTGCCTAAAGTTGGCATCAAAACTACTTATCAAATTTAATATTGGTTGATTCATTTTCTCTTTCCCTTCTTCTTATCATATAAATTAGAGAGTAGCCCCATACTCTCTAAATCCCCTATTTCTTGCTTGCTTCTTGTGAAGCCACTTGTGGTAAATCTCTGAAGAAGTTTGCAAAACCTTCGCCATCTGTAACGTTTGGAAGTGATATATTTGAGATATTGTATTGAGTACCAATCCCACCTTCTGCTCTCGCAGCGCTTAATGCGTTAAGCAACTCTTGTCCAATAATTGTTCCTAGCTTTTGGGCTGTATTATCAAACGCTAATTCGAATGCTTCACCCATTGAGTTCAACATCATCTGGTTTGTATCTTCATTGGTTAATCCTAATATATCATCTGTCATAGATTTTGTCAATCCTAAATACTCACCATATGCTTGAATTGCTTCAGCACTATCTAACATATTGAATCCAGGTATTTGTGATAACACACCACCATAAACTTGGTTTAGGTCAAGTAAATCTTTTTGCATATCTTCAGTAGTTGCATACTCCCCATCAGCAGCTCTGTCCATAATATCTTTAATACCTTTAACGTAATCAAGTCTTGCATCTTCTTGGAATTCTGTAAGCTCTTTTTGTGCATCATTCATATCTTCATACGTTTTGTCGTATTCAGTTTGGTCAGCAACATAAGCCCAATCCCAAGTACCATCATCATTACGAACAATAGTTTGAACATTACGTTCATTCTCAAGGTTTCTAAGTTTATTTTGTAATTCGATAAGCTCCATTTGCTTTTCAGTATACTCAATATCTTTCTTAGAAACTTGTTCTTGTCTATCTAGCATTTCAAGTCTATTATTAATAGCTTCATTTTCTAAAGAAATTGATTTCTGTCTTAGACCTTCTAATGACATTTCTTTCTCAACACCAGCTACCCAATTATCTCTGAATGACTCCCATTCATCTAAAGTCTTACCGTCTAGCAATCCTCTAGTGAATCTTTCAGATATTGCATCCATAGTGTTCTCTAACATATCTTTGTTTGTATTCAAAGCTTCGATACTTAAGTCTCTTATTGACTCTTTGACAGAATCAATTTGTTCGCCTAATAAATTCCATTCTAGTGAACCTTGCTCGAACCTAGATTGTTCATCATTATATTGGCGTAGAGCATCTTTAGCTTTAGCATACTGATTAATGATACTTCCTAATACAGCTTCATACATCTTGTTAGTTGTTTCTGGGGAGATACTAGAGAACTCCGCAACTTCCATAATGTGCTGTAATTCTTCTGTATACTTCTCAGCTTGTTTTGCAGCTTTGTCATACAGACTAAATTCATAGTCGAATCTATCTTCGATACTAGAACGGATAGCTTCTTGAGCTTCAATGTTAGACTCTTTATACTCATTGATTTGGTCTATTAAGTCTTGTCTTTGAGATGTAGTTAATGAAGATGATGCAAGCATATTCTCAGACAATTTAATATACTCATTATTTGTCTTAATAATTTCTTCGTACATTTGTTCTTGGTATTTAAGCTGTTCGATAATAGCACTACTATAAATCTCTTGTTTAAGCTGTGCATTATCGGTAGCATCCATAGCTTCCTGTTGTTTAGCTAACATCTTGCTATAAGCTTGTGTATAAGCATAGCTCATTTCGTTCAAGCTATTCTTCCATTGCTCGTATTGTTTCTCTTGAGCATTTGTTCTAGCAGATATTAACCCACGGTCACCCGCTTCAACATCAACGAACTTACCACTTGCAAAGTCTTGTTCCATTTTAGTCAATTGATTGTATCTGTCAACGTCTAGTTGTAATAAACGATTGTTTTTCTTCTTAGTTCTATCAACTTGCATGTCCGCAAATTCTGCCATAGCATCATTTACTTGTTGCTCTAACTCAATTCTTGACTTAGCAAGATTAGTATAACTGTTATCTCTACTCAAGTCAACTGCAATAAAGTTGTTTAAATCAGTTAGTTTTTGACCACTTATTAAACCATCACGCATTGCATCAATATTGCTTTGTAGTGCATCTGTATTGTACTCAATTGCACTTGTGTATCTCTCGTAGTCTGAAGCGGCTCTATCAAGCTTGATTTGTTCAATTTCCTGTCTATATTCAATAATTGCATCGGCAGAACTTAAGATTGAATCTCTCAAATCTTCTAACGTTCCTTGTAGTTCCCCAGCATTTTCTGCATATTGGATATTCATTACTGATAACTTATTAAACTCTGACATTAAACCCTGTAAATCTCTTGATGCAGTATTAGCACCTTCAGCATTTATAGTCATTAACAACTCGAAATCAGCATCATTAATTGCATCAAGTTTTGTTGAAACTAAATCTAAGTTATTTTCATTCTTACGTAATAATACGTTAGTTTGTTTTAGCCTAGATTCAATCTTCTCTAACTCTCTTGCAGTTTTAGCTTCAAGAATATCTTGCTCTTTTTCCCATCTATCAGTACGTAAATCATTAATCTTTTGAGCAGAACTTTGTAGTGACTCGTAAACAGACTTCCAATCATTCAATAATGACTCAACATCACTTGCTTCATCACCTTTGAACGATTTAGCTCTATCTAAGTTTGTAATATTATTACCACTTGTCTTAAATCCTTTACCTCTAAGTTGAGATAATAAGCTGTTCATTTGAGCTTGGTAAGATGATTGCATACTTTGTTCATAAGCAATTTGTTTATCAATTACTTTAATTTGTTTACCATATAGGTTAATTAATTTATCTTGATTTTCATTAGCCTGTTTGATAGAGTTTTCTAAGCTTGACATTTGATTTTCTAATGAATTACCTGTATAAAGTTCTTTACCCCAATATCTCCATACATCTTCACTAATACGATTGTCATTTTCGCTACCTGTTGAAGCGTTTCTAGCTCCACTAATAGATGAACTTGCATTAGTTCCTCCACTACCAATTGATGTACTGAAAGCAGAACCAGCATTTGCAGTAATTGCAGTCGAAGAACCTGCCTTTTTACCAGCAACACCAACAGAAACACTACCACCGCTTGATAATACACTTCTCAACACGGAGAAGAATCCACTTGCTTCACCTTTAATTGTAACTGTTGTTGAGCGTGGAACAGACAATTGTTGGTCTACTAAAGTAATAGCATTATCAAATGCTGACTTATTAGCGTTGATTTTAGGTGTTGCGGTTAAATTATTTAACGCTGTTGCTTGTGCTTTAGCACTATTTACTTTTCCTACAAATTGTCCATCATTAATATTCACTGCTACAATAGCGGTCATACCATTTAATGACATTAATGCCATTTTTGTAACAGCAATTTGTGCAATATTTTGACCTAAACTAGCATCTAATGTAGATACATAGCTACCTTCAGCAGCTTGTAAATCATCTTTAACTCCAGATACTTGTTCTGCACCAGATGATGTAACACTTAAGTTTGCACCATGTTGACCAGCTACACCGTCAATAGATTGTTGCAAAATAGTTACGGCATCTCCACCGCTTGTGCTAGCATTAACACCTACGTCTACACCTATTTTAGAACCTGTTTGATATGGAGCAACAGCATTATTAACAACTTCATCTGTGTTGTTTGAAACTATTTCGGATTGAACAGTACCTTTATTTTCAACAGTAAATTGACCAGTTTTAACTTCTTCATCTGTTGCTTTACGTACAACTTCCCCAGTATTATTTTCAACAATCTCACCGTTGATAATGATATATGCATCAGTTGATACTTCTTGAGTTTCTATTTCTTCTTTTGAAGCTGCTCTTACCTTTTCACCAGTGTTGTTCTCAATAACTTCACCATTGACTCTTAATCCTACTTCAATATTGACATCTTCAACTTCTGCTTCTTCTTTAACCGCTTCTTCTACTTCACCAGGGTTTTCAACTCCAGGGAATAGTTCAGCCATTACAGATATAGCCATGTCAACTTGTTTTTGGTCACCAGAGTTTAACATCTCTTGTACTTTACCAATTACATCTTCAACACCAATATTACCATTACCAGCTTCCATATTCAAGCTTGTAAGGATTTCCATTTTCTTCTCATCTGGAAGGTTGTTTAGTGCTTCTGTGAATGTACCAATATCTTCACCAGTAACCTCTGCATCAATTGATACTACCTTATCAGCACCTTCAATTTCGCTTAGTTTATCAAATACATTTTGTAAACCTAATTGTGCATCTTCTGTACTAACGATAACTGAAAACTCTGCATTTTCCATAACCGCTTCGTCTTGGAATGATTTTATATCCGCTTCGGCTTCAGATGTTTCAGCGACAAATTTGATGATATTACCTTCACTATCAAATTCAGCCTTCATACCTTGTAAGTTTGCCATTTTTTGAATAGCATCTCTGGCATCAGCACTAATTTTAAGGTCTTTATCCTCAATGCTATTAAACTTCTCTTGCATTTCTTCAAGTCCGCCCTCTTGATAAGCGGTATTAATCTTAATTTCTAACTCATCTTTCTTAGCATCTATCTCATCATATCCAGCTATTACATCTTCTATTTCATCATAGTTACCAGTTACAAGGTAGTTCAATACTTTTTCTACATCACCTGGCGGTAATTTATCGAACGCTTCTTGTACACTTTCCATAGTAGCTACGCCGTCATTGGTTTCAATTTTTAACGCCGATGCAATTTCTGGTGGAAATGCTGTTAATAATTCCGAAATACCTGACAAATATCCTTCAGATAAAGAACCATCTGATTCAAATATGCCATAATATGTAGTTACTTCTGGCGGGATTTCAGCTAATAACCCTAATGTATCAGCATTAACTTGACCATCTTCGGTTGTAATGTTCATTTTAACTAACGCTTCAGCGCTAAGTTCTTTACTTGATATAGCCTTGTCTACATCCTCTTGTGCTTTAATTAATAGGTCATTTACGTCAATACCAGTATAGTCAGCTAACATACCAAATTGTGCGGTAACATTAAACTTAGCATATGCAGTTTTTTCATCTATTTCTAACAATTGTTGCAAGTAGTCTGAGCCGCCTTGACCTTGTAACATATTAGAATAGGCATCAGATAATCTATTAATCTGTTCTTCTGATGCACCTGTTGCTCTAGCAATCTCATCTACATTCTGAGCAACCTTTTGATTAAGCTCCTCATGTTTAGTAAGCAACTCTGACACAGCCTTACGTTCTGTATCTGACCATTGTGACACATCATTACCTAGTTCAGCATACTGGTCGCCATATTGGCGTACAATTTCTAAATCTTCATCGCTAATGTATGCATCTGCGCCTTCAGTTTTTTCACTAATACCAGCAATCTTGTTACCTAATTCTTCATAGGCAGCCATTTGTGCTTTTATTTCTCCTACACCTTCAGCAAGAGTAGGTAAAGCTAATTGTTTTTCTTGGTCACTAAGGTCAGCGAAAGCATCTGCTAATTCTAGTTCATCCATTTGCTCAACTAATTTACTAGCTTCAGTAGTAACTTGCTCATAAATATCTCGTCTTTTAGCATATACTTCATTAGCTTTCTCTATTTCTTCTGGATTATATTCTTCTCTAACGGCTACGTCATTAGGGGTAGTTGCCTTAGTCCAAAAGTT
>Ga0075011_10000477_pt1 | contig 21384 bp, 18 predicted proteins | sample TARM_MetaG_T_14_FD_72354 | JGI IMG/M metagenome (GOLD analysis project Ga0075011, IMG submission 72354) | Freshwater microbial communities from Pennsylvania, USA, analyzing microbe dynamics in response to fracking - TARM_MetaG_T_14 | ecosystem: Environmental > Aquatic > Freshwater > River... | reverse complement strand
CGCCCGAAGTGTTCACCGCCAAGGGGCGCGACGGCAAGACCGATATCTGGGGCCTCGTCGTGCGCCCGCGCGACTATGACCCGTCGCGCAAGTATCCGGTGATCGAGAACATCTATGCCGGGCCCCACGACAGCTTCGTGCCCAAGCAGTTCTGGCCGTTCGGCTATCACTCCGGGGGCGATAAGGTGATCGGGATGCAGGCGCTGGCCGATCTGGGCTTCATCGTCGTGCAGATCGACGGCATGGGCACGGCCAACCGCTCCAAGGCGTTTCAGGACGTGGCGTGGAAGAACCTTGCGGATTCCGGTTTCCCTGACCGCATCGCCTGGCACAAGGCCATGGCCGCGCGCGATCCGTCCTATGATATCAGCCGCGTGGGCATCTATGGCGCTTCGGCAGGCGGGCAGAGCACGCTCAACGCGCTGCTGTTCCATGGCGATTTCTACAAGGCCGGGGTGGCCATGGCGGGGTGTTATGACAACCGCATGGACAAGATCAGCTGGAACGAACAGTGGCTCGGCTGGCCGGTCGATGCCAGCTATGCGGCGGCCTCGGGCGTGGACCATGCCGCCAACCTGCATGGCAAGCTGTTCCTGATCGTGGGCGAGCAGGACAGCAATGTCGATCCGGCCTCCACGATGCAGGTCGTCGATGCGCTGGTCAGGGCCGACAAGGACTTTGACCTGCTGGTCGTTCCGGGCGGCGAGCACAGCGTGGGCCGCTCGACCGGGCCGATCGACTATGTGACGCGCCGCCAGTTCGATTTCTTCGTGCGCGCGCTGCAATAAGCGTCCTTCTGGGGCGGCGTGGGCACATTCGACGCGCACCAGCCTGGCAAATGAAAGCGCTGGGCGCTGTTGGCCCATGTCTCGTCATTCCCGCGCAGGCGGGAATCCAGCTTGCACGGGCTGTTCACGGGCGCAACCATCGGACCTGGATCCCCGCCTGCGCGGGGATGACGAATGGAATGACAGAAAATCAGATTCTTATTTAAAGCATTGGGATGGATCACAAAAAACCGCCCGGTTCCCTTGGGGGAGCCGGGCGGGTCAGTGTTCAGGCGGCGCGCCTGGAGGGGCCAGAGAGGTGCCGCCTGAGAAGGGGGGAAGGGCCTTGCGCCGACCGGACGGGACCGGGCGGCGCAAGGGTTTGGACGATCAGAAGTTGATGGTGGCCCCCACGAAGATCGTGCGACCCAGCGCATCGTAGACGCCCGGATAAGTGTTGCCGTTGCCGAAGAGCTGGAGCAGCCCGGCTGCGAGCAGCGGCGGATCCTTGTCGAACAGGTTGTTCACGCCCGCGCGCAGGGTGAGCTTCTTGTTGAGGGTCTGCGTCAGCGACAGATCGAAGTAGTTGTAGGCGTTGATCTTGCTGTTCACGAAAGTCTGCGGCGCGCTGAGCAGGGGGTTGTCGGTCAGGCTCGACAGGCGGGTGCCGCCGATGTGGCGCCACGACAGCGAAAGCACGGTGTCGGTCGGCGTCATCCAGGTGAACCGCGCGACATGGCGCCAGGTCGGCGAGGGCTGGCCGCAGGTATAGCCGAACAGGCCGTTGCAGTCGTAGGAGCCAAGGCCCGGCACCGGCTGCGCGATCTGGTTGAGCAGGTAGGTGCCCACCAGGTTCATGTTGAGGCTGCCCGCCTTGCCCAGGCCGACGGTATAGTCGGCGTTGAAGTCGAGGCCCGAGGTCTTGAGGTAGCCGGTGTTCATCGTGGTCGAGATGACATAGCCCGCATTCTGGCCGAACAGCGCGCCCGAACGGGCATCACGCTTGAACAGGCCGCAGAAGTAGGGATCGCCGGTCTGCGCGCACTGGCCCATGATCAGCGAGGGCGCCATCGAGCTGATGTAGTCCTTCACCTTGATGTTGTAGTAATCGACCGAGAGCGAGAACCGGCGCAGGAACTTGGGTGTGAAGACGATGCCTGCGGTATAGGTATTGGCGGTTTCGGGCTTGAGCGCGCGGTTGCCCCCGCTCAGGGCCGAGCAGGTGTCCGACGGGCACTCGACGATGTGGCCATATTGCGCGGCGGTTACCCCCGTGACCGCGCAGGTCGCCAGCGAGGCGCTCGGGTTGGGGCCCGCGCACGGGTCTATGCCGTTGACGTTGCCCACCGATTGCGAGGCGAACAGTTCGGCCACGTTGGGCGCGCGGATGGCGTGGTTGTAGCTGGCGCGCACGCGCAGGTCGTTGACCGGCTGCCAGCTCAGTTCAGCCTTGTAGGTCCGCACGTTGAAGCCCGACCCATAGCCGGTCGACTGCTGCTTGTTGTCGTAGGACGAATAGCGGAAGCCGCCGTTGACCGAGAGCGAGCGGAGCAGCGGCATGTCCTCGACCAGCGGCACTTCGAGTTCGCCGAAGACTTCGGTCACGCTGATCACGCCGTCCGAATTCGTCGTCCCGTTCTGCTGGGCCACGGCGTCGGCGGTGAAGGCCAGCGTTTCGCGGCGGTGGTCGACGCCCAGCGCCATGCCCAGACCCTTGCTGGTCCAGGGCATGGTGATGCCCAGCTTGCCCAGATCGCCGCTCAGCGTGCCCTGGATCACGCTGAGGGAATTGCGCGAGGCGGTGTTGCTCTGGCCGAACAGATAGGCGCCCTGTGCGGCGGTGAGCCCGTGCGGCTGGAAGATGTTGGCCGGAACGCAGCTCGGGTCGGTGCCGTCGAGTACCGAGCGGCAGGTGGGCACGCCATTGACGCTGATCGCGTTGAGCGCGCGGCCCGCCTTCACCTGGTCCACGTCGTTGAGGTAGGTCTCGTCATAGCGGACCAGCGAGTACATGTAGTTGACATCGTAGCTGAACCCGCTGCCGATGTCGCCGCGCACGCCTGCCGAGTAGCGGAAGTCGTTGTGGCGCAAGTCGTCGCGACGCGGGGCAATGTCGGTGCGATAGGCCGCCAGCGCATCTTGCGTGGTGTTGGTGCCCGCCGCGCTGCCGCAGATCGCCTGAAGCTGGTTGGCGCTGGCATAGGGGTTGTTGCACGAGATCGCGAAAGCCGTGCCCAGCCAGATCGCCGAAGGGGCGACCTGCGAGAACGTGCGGTCGTGCATGTACATGAAGCTGCCGTAGATTTCGGCGGCCCGGCTGATCTCGAAGTGGCCAAAGGCGCCCGCCGTGATGCGCTCGTCGGAGCGCTGGAAGTAGTTGTTGGGCGCGTAGTTGTAGGCATAGGAGCTGTTGTAGGGCACCAGCGTGCCGTCGTTGGCGCGGCTGTTGACCAGCGTCTGGCCCTTGTAGGCGCTCAGGTCCGAGAGCGGCACGAACGAGCCATAGGGCGAGTTGCTCGAACCGCCGCAATAGAGCTGCGAGCCGTTGTTGCGGTCCTGGATCGCGCAGGACGACACGTCGCGGGTCGACTGGCGCACCGGGCTGAAGCTGCGATAGCCGCCATAGACGGTGATATTGCCGCGGCCGCTGGCAAAGTTCTTGCCCGCCGAAACGGTGATGTCCTGCTTGCCGCCGTCGAGCACCGAGCCGGGGGCCGTGTTGTACCCGGACGAGGAAACCAGATTGCGCATGGCGGTGTTGCCGTTGTCATGCTGGGCAAAGCCGGTCTGCATGTCGACCCGCACGCCATCGAGGTTCTTCTTGAGCACGAAGTTGACGACGCCCGAGATCGCATCCGAGCCATAGACTGCCGAGGCGCCGCCGGTCATCACGTCGACGCGCTCGATCAGGCTGCCGGGCACGAAGTTGAGGTCCATGGCCTGCGAGGGCATCATGCGCTCCCCGTCGAGCAGCACCAGCACGCGGTTCGAGCCCAGGTTGCGCAAGTTGATGTTGGAGGTGCCGTCCGAACCGTTCGAGACGTTCTCGTTGGCGTCGGCGGTGAACTGGGGCAGGCGGTTGAGCACCTGCTCGACAGTCGTGGCACCCTGATAGCGGAACTCGTCCGAGCCGACGACCGTCTGCGGGCTGTTGCTCTTGAGGTCGGGGCGCTTGATGAGCGTGCCGGTGACGACGATGGCGTCGCCCGGTGCCCCGGCACCATCGCTGGCCCCCTGTTCGGGCAGGCTTTGGGGCACACTCTGGGGCGTGCTTTGGGCTTGGGCCGTCCCCGCGAAGAATGTGGCCCCGGTTATCAGCGCAGTGTGGGCGACTGCGCAAAACAGCTTGCTGTGACGAACCCTCATGATCGGCATTCCCTTGTTGTTTGCCGAGAGGATGCGTCATCTATTTGTCGGAGTCAAATATAGTATACGAAATATCGTAGATTTGTGACATTTCTGCCTCACGCACCGGGCGCAGGCCCGGCGCGTGAGGCAGAAGAGGGGATCAGTGCCCGCTCACCACCAGCAGGACGACCCCATGCGCGGGAACGGTGCGGGTGGCGCCAAAGTCCGCAGAGGCCTGCCCCGTCCAGGCATCCTGCGCCCCGCTCACCGTGGTCAACCCCGTGTCCTGTGCGCTCAGGGCAAGGCTGGCGGCTGTTTCGCCCCGGTTGAACAGCGCAAGCGCGACGCGGCCATCGGCCAGCGGCCTGGCCCAGACTTCCATCGTGCCGACCTTGCGCACGGCCTTGCCCTGAATGCCCTTGCTGTCCTGATCGATGGCGATGACGCGGGGGTTGGTGAGCAGGGCGAGCGTCTCGCCCGTGCTCTCGCGCAAGTCGTGGCCCATCATCAGCGGCGCTGCCGACATCGCCCAGAGCGTCATGTGCGTGCGGTATTCGTCAGGGCTCATCCCGCCATTGCCCACTTCGAGCATGTCCGGGTCGTTCCAGCCATGGGGGCCCGCCCAGGCCGGATCGCCATTCTTGTCGAAGCCGATCCGGGCCATCGTGGCATAGTCGTCGGTGATGTCGCCGGTGGTGCGCCAGAGCTGGCCGCCCACGTCGCGGCCCCAGGTACCGACATCGAACCGGCCATATTCACACAGCGAGAAGACAATCGGGCGCCCCGTGGCCGCCAGCGCGGCGCCCATCTCGTGATAGCTGCGCTTGACGGTATCGGCGTCGGGATAGAACCATTCGCCCGAGCACAAGTCGTACTTGAGATAGTCGAAACCCCAGGCGGCGAAGGTCTGGGCATCCTGCTGGACGTGGCCGTAGCTGCCCTCGTATCCGGCACATGTGCGCGGCCCTTGCGAGGAATAGATGCCGATCTTCAACCCGCGCGCGTGAACATAGTCGGCCAGCGCCTTCATGTCGGGGAACCTGGCATTGGGGTGCAGCACGCCTTGCGCGTCGCGTTCGCCCTGCCAGCCATCGTCGATGTTGATATAGCGATAGCCCGCATCGCGCAGGCCCGTGGCAACCATCGCATCGGCCATGGCGCGCACGGTCTTGTCGTCGATCCGGTCGGCGAACTTGTTCCAGCTGCTCCAGCCCATCGGCGGGGTGGCGGCCAGGTGCGCGGGGATCGGCTGGCCCAGCGGGGGCAGCGGGGCAAAGTGGAAGGCGCGGGCGCGCGCATCGGCGCTGGTGCCGCGATAGCCCTTGCTGTCGATGGCCGATTCCCAGATCTGCCCCTTGAGGTGGGCCCTGAGACCGGTCTTGCCGCCTTCGAGCGCGACGCTCCAGTCGCGGGTGGGATGCGCCTTGTCGTTGATGTTGCGGGTGGTGAAATGCAGCACGCCGTTTTCGACATGGGGCGTCTGCATGGCGATCGGGCCATACCAGCGCGTGGTGACGCGCCCGGCGATGACCCCGCCCCGGGTGGTCACCTCCAGCATGGTGACGCCCGGATTGGGCGGGGCATCGTCGAACAGCCACACGCCGTCAAAGGCGTTTGCTGCATGAACGCGCGCAGCATGAGCGGGTGCAGCATGGGCCGAAACGGGCGCAGCGACCGTTGCGGCAATCGGGGCCGCCGCCAGAACAGCAGCGGCGAACAGGGCGCGCGACATCGCGATCTCCTCGAACGGGGGATGACGGAAAAACGGAAAAAAGGAAGGCGTGGGGCTGTTGGGCGGGCGGGGTCAGGCGCCCGCGCCTGCCTTTTCTGCGGCCCGTTCGCGCCCGGCCTCGCTGCTCAGGCGTCCATAAAGCCCATAGAAGGCCAGCCCGATCAGGTTCCACAGGCCAAAGCGGATCAGCGTGCTGGCCGGCAGGCTGAACAGCAGATAGGCGCAGCCCGCGATGGTCAGCGTGCCGACCACCATCGGCTGCGGGCAGCGGAACAGGCGGGGCAGGTCAGGCGAACGGCGGCGCAGGATCATCAGGCAGGCGCCCACCGCCATGAAGGCGATCAGCGTGCCCGCATTGGCCAGTTCGGCGATCTCGTCGAGGCGGAATATCCCCGCGACCACGGCGATCGAAATGCCGGTCATCAGGGTGATCCGCGTGGGCGCGCCGGTGCGCGGGCTGATCCTGGCGAGCGAGCGGGGCAGCAGGCCGTCACGCGCCATGACGAAGAACACGCGGCTTTGCCCGTACATCATCACCAGAATGACCGAAGGCAGCGCGATCACCGCAGCCAGCGCGATCAGGTAGGCAGCCATCGGCTGGTTCAGGCTGCGCAGCACCAGCGCGAGCGGCTCGGGCGAGTTGGCGAGTTGCTGGAAGGGCAGCGCGCCGATGGCGGTCACTGCCACGGCCATGTAGATCAGCGTGCAGACCACCATCGAGCCGACGATGCCGATGGTCAGGTCGCGGCCCGGATTCTTGGCTTCTTCGGCCGAAGTCGCGACCGCGTCGAAGCCGTAGAAGGCAAAGAAGACGATGGCGGCGGCAGCCATGACCCCGCGCTTGTGCCCGGCGATTTCGGTGCTGCCAAAGCCATAGGGCATGAACGGATGGAGGTTGCCGGTCTGGAACGCGGGCAGCGCGATGATCACGAAGACCGAGAGCGCGGCCAGCTTGATGATGACCAGAATGATGTTGAGCGTGGCGCTCTCGCGCGTGCCGGCGATCAGCATGCCCATGACGCCCAGCGCGATCACCACCGCCGGCAGGTTGACGATCCCCCCGCCATGCGGGCCGACCAGCAGGACATGGGGCAGGTGGATGCCCACCGCCTCGATCCAGCCGACCAGATAGCCCGACCAGCCCACCGCGACCGTCGAGCAGGCCAGCGAATATTCGAGGATCAGGCTCCACCCCACGACCCAGGCGACCGTCTCGCCCATGGCGGCATAGCTGAACGTATAGGCGCTGCCCGCCGCCGGGATCAGGGTGGCCATTTCGGCATAGGCGAGCGCCGCGCAGGCGCAGACCGCGCCCGCAATGGCAAAGGCAAGGATGACCGCAGGCCCGGCGCGCTCGGCGCCCACGCCGGTGAGGGTATAGATGCCCGTGCCCACGATGGCGCCGACCCCCAGCGCGATCAGGTGGGGCCAGCTCAGGGTCTTGGCCAGGGAATGCCCGGATTCGCGGTGTGACAGTCTCTCGATGGATTTTCGCGGTCCGAGCATTGGTCCCCCTGAAACGGTATGGATCAGCCTGTCTGGCTGGCTTTGAAATGGGCGCGCAGATCGTCCAGCGTGCTGGCAATGTGCGCGGTGAGCAGTGCCTTGACCTTGTCGGCATCCCCGGCGAGCCAGGTGGCCAGAAGGTCGCTGTGTTCGGTATGGGCGCGGTCGCCGCGTCCGGCCGGTTCGAGGTGGGCGCTGACATAGCGTTCGGCGAGCACTTCGAGGCGCTCGACGAGCTGGGTGGTGAGCAGGCGCTTGCCCGGACGGACCAGCGCGACATGGAATTCGCGGTTGCGCACGGCCACTTCGCCACGGTCCCCGGCGGCGGCGGTATCGAGCACGTCAAAGGCCTGACGGGCGGCTTGCCTGTCGGCCTCGTCGGCGTGGAGGCAGGCATAGGCCGCCGCCGCCGGTTCGATGGCCAGACGCAGCAGGTAGATTTCCTCGGCCTGGTCTTCCGACATCGGGCGCACGAACCAGCCGCGGTTGGCCTGGCTGGTCAGCAGTCCCTCGTGCTCCAGCCGGGCCAGCGCCTCGCGCAGGGGGATCTTGCTGACCCCCAGTTCGGCGGCCAGCGCATCCTGACGCACGGGCTCCATCACGGGGAGCTTGCCCTCGACGATTCTTTCGCGAATGACGTCGAAAATGCGTTCGGAAAGCGTGCGGACGACGATTGTCACCTGTGGATCTCCATATCGGGCACAGCGCTGTCATGGCGCCGGAGGGAATTGCCGTATACGGTAGATGATCGGCGGGCGGCCTGCAATCGGGCCGGTCCCGCAGGGCTGTTTGCAGGGCGAGGAAAAGATCCGCCAAAAGATTGGCTTGCTTTGCGATCCGCTCCATCGGGGGCTGCCCGCGCCGGTCCGTGGGCGCCCAAGGCGCGCAAGAGGGCCACGGCGGCACGCTTGCGGCTGGTCGGGCGCCGGTAAAGAAAGGGCCGGTAAAGATCGGGCAGGCGGCGGATCATCTTGCGCATCGAGCCTTGTCGAATGGGTGACGATGGATATAAGGTATACGATACAGTCTGGCATTTGCAACGGAGTTTTCGTGGGTCTCATCGGTATCGTCGGCGGCGGGGTGGTCGGGCTGTGCGCCGGGCTGGACTTGCTGGAAGCCGGGCATGGTGTCGTGCTGGTCGATGACGACCCGCGCGCGCAGGCGCCCTCGTGGGGCAATGCGGGGCATGTCGCCACCGAGCAGGTCGAGCCGCTCGCCTCGCTCGAAAGCTTGCGCAGCGTGCCCGGACGCCTGTTCACGCGCGGCGGGCCGCTGGCCTTTCCGCCCGGCGCCATCGCGCGGTGGATGCCCTTCGGGATGCGGCTGCTCGCGGCCTCGGCCCCGGCGCGGTTCCGGGCCGGATGCGCGGCGATGCGCCCGCTGATGGCGCAGGCGTTGCCCGCCTGGCAGGCGCGGGTCGCGGCGATCGGCGAACCGGGCCTTTTGCGCAACGACGGGCACTTCGTGCTCTGGCAGGATGCCGCCGCGGCGCAGGCCGGGCAGGCCGCGTGGGAAGCGGCAGACACCGGCACCGCGACAGTCCGCGCCGCGACCGCGCCCGACCTTGCGCGGCTTTCCGCGCTGACCACCCGGCCCGTGGCGGGCGCGGTACACTTTTCGGGCACGGCGCAGATTGCCGATCTGGGCGAATTGCGCGCGGCCTTGCGCGCGGCTTTCGTGCGCAGCGGAGGAACACTGGTCGACGAAAAGGCGGCGCTCGTTCCCGACAGGGATCGCAAGCGGATCGTGCGGATCGCCGGGCGCGCACCCGTTCTGGACGCGGTGGACCGCGTGCTGGTCTGCGCGGGTATCCGTTCGCGCGCGCTGATGGAGGGGCTGGGCCATGCCGTGCCGATGATCGCCGAGCGCGGCTATCATGTGCGGGCCAAAGTGGAAGATGGCGATTGGCCCGCCGACATGCCCCCGGTGGTGTTCGAGGAGCGCGGGATGATCGTCACGCGCTATCGGACCTGTGTTCAGGCGGCCAGCTTCGTCGAACTGGGCGATCCCGATGCCCCGGCAGATCCGCGCAAGTGGGAGCGGCTCGAAACGCATATTGCGCAGCTTGGCCTGCCCGTGGCCGGGCCGTTTGCCCGCTGGATGGGCTGCCGCCCGACCTTGCCCGATTATCTGCCCGCGATTGGCCGCTCGGCCCGGCTCGACAACCTTTTCTACGCCTTCGGGCATCAGCATCTGGGCCTCACGCTGGCCCCGGTCACCGCGCGGCTGGTCGCGGACATGATCGGGGACAAGGCGCAGGCCAATGCGCTGGCGCCCTTTGACCTTGCCCGTTTCGCATAAGGACTGGAAATACGATGATTGGCGGATCGACCGCGCAGACCGAACTGGACCGTCTGTCCCCCTGGACCGACCGTGCCCCCGCGATTTCCCCGGCCGAGCGCGAGGCGCGGATGGACCGCGCCCGCACGCTGACCCAGGCCCTTGGCGCCGATGCGCTGCTGGTCGATGCCGGGGCCTCGCTGCGCTATTTCACCGGGCTGCCCTGGGGCCAGAGCGAACGCCTCGTCTCGATGCTGCTCGCCCCCGGCCGCACGCCGATCATGATCTGCCCGCACTTCGAGATCGGCACGCTCGAAGCCGATCTGGCCGTTCCGGTCGAGATCCGCTCGTGGCAGGAAGACGAAGACCCGGTCGCGCTGGTGATTGACGCCCTGCGCGAGATCGGTGCGCGCACTCTGGCCATCGACCCCGAACTGCCATTCCACTTTGCCGAGCGCATCCGTGCCGCCGGAACGGTCGGGCTGGTCGATGCCATGCCGGTGATCAAGCAGTGCCGCATGGTCAAGTCTGCCGCCGAACTGGCGCTGATGCAGCAGGCCAAGGCGATGACGCTGGTGGTCCAGCATGCCGCCGCGCGCATCCTGCACCCCGGCATCCGCCAGAGCGAGGTGGTCCGCTTCATCGATGCGGCCCATCGTCGCCTCGGGGCGAGCGGGTCGAGCTTCTGCATCGTCCAGTTCGGCGAGGCGACCGCCTATCCCCACGGGCTTCCCGGCGACCGTGCACTGGAGGAAGGCCAGCTCGTGCTCGTCGATACCGGCTGCACGATCGAGGGCTATCATTCCGACATCACGCGGACCTATGCGTTTGGCGCGGTCTCGCAGGACATCCGCGACATCTGGGCCATCGAGAAGGAAGCCCAGCAGGCCGCCTTCGACGCCGTGCGCCCCGGCGAAACCTGTGAAAGCGTCGACAATGCCGCGCGCGCGGTGCTGGTCCGCGCCGGGCTGGGGCCCGACTATGCCCTGCCGGGGCTGCCCCATCGCACCGGCCATGGCATCGGCCTGTCGATCCACGAACCGGCCTATCTGGTGCGCGGCGACCGCACCGTGCTCGAACCGGGGATGTGCTTCTCGAACGAGCCGATGATCGTCGTGCCCGGACGTTTCGGTGTGCGGCTGGAGGATCACATGCATGTGACCGCGCAGGGCGCGTGCTGGTTCACGCAGCCGCAGGCCGCGATCGACGATCTGGGCGGGCCCGTGCTGGCGGGATGACAGGCAGGATGGGCCTTCCGTCCCCTTCGCATGAGCAGCGAGGGGACGGAGCCGATCCCGGTTCCTGTCACCTGAAACTGCACGGATTTGGCAGGGTCGCATGGCAGGGCGACAGGTCTTGGATTAGGATCGTCCTGTTCCATGGCAAAAGGGGCGCGCGGGCATGTTCGGGAAAATCTGGCAGCGGGTTCTCAGATCACGCGCGCCCGAGGCCTATGCCCGCAGCATCGGCGTGAAGCTGGGCAAGGGATGCCGGCTTCTGGATGTCGATTTCTCGTCCGAACCCTACCTGATCACGCTGGGGGACCGGGTGAGCGCGACGCGGGTGCGCTTCGAGACGCATGATGGTGGCGTCTGGGTCGCCCGGAGCGCGCATCCGCAGATCGACATGGTGAAACCCATCGTCGTGGGCAGCAATGTTTTCCTCGGCTATGGGGCGATCATCATGCCGGGTGTGACCATCGGCGACAATGTCGTGATCGGCGCAGGCGCGGTGGTCACGCGGGACATCCCCGCCAACAGCGTCGCCGTCGGAGTCCCGGCGCGCGTCATCCGCTCAACCGGCGCCTATATCGCCGATGCCCTGACGCGCGGCGAAAGCACCAAGGCAATGACCCGCCGCGAAAAAAAGGCATTCTACGAAGCAAAATACCGCCCCGAGCCATAAGGGCCTCTGCCGGCCCCCGCTGGCAGGCCATCTTACCTATCCCAGCCGATCCTCGTCGGTATAGATTTCGAAGCGGGACAGTGTGGCCAGGCCAAAGGTTGTGGTCAGCGCTACATCGGCGGCATCGCACCCGCGCGCCATCAAAATGCGTCCGCGCCGGGGGAAGTTGTGGCGCGCATCAAACACATACCAGCTCCCGCCCAGCCACACCTCGAACCAGGCGGAAAAATCCATGTCGCCCATGATGGCGGGCAGGTCCATGTCGCCCAGATATCCGGTGCAATAGCGTGCGGGAATGTTCATGCAGCGGCACAGCGCAATCGCCAGATGCGCATAATCGCGGCACACACCGCTGCGCTCCTGAAACACATCCCACGCAGTCTTTGTCGACCGGGCCGTCATATAGTCAAAGCGGATCGCGCCATGAACATAGTCGACAATCGCCTGCACCAGTTCCCAGCCCTGCGGCACATGGTCAAACAGGTTCCAGGCGATTTCGCTCAGCCGGTCGGTTTCGCAATAGCGACTGCCCAAGAGATAATGCAGCACATCATTGGGCAATTCGGCCAATGTTGCCTGCCTGGCTTGCATGTCTGCCAGATCGGGTTCGAACGAATCCTCGATCACAAAACCGCAGGAAATGGTCAGGCCACCCGCCGGCATGGTCAGCCGGGTACAGATGTTGCCGAAAGCATCGACATAATCATACAGCGGCACATCGGGCGTGGTGTAAATGCGCTGTGCGGTGCGCAAATCCTTGTTGCGCGATGTGTGAACGCTCAGCGTGGCCAGCATCGGCACGGGCTGCTCGCAGGTGAAGCCGATATTATATCCGGCGCGGATCAGCATGCAGCAGGCCTTTCATCGAAGGGGGGGCTCGGGCAAAATTCCTTGCCGCAGCAGATCGACCAGCGTGGCAATCTCGATCGTCGCCATGGTCGAGAAGGTGTCGGAAATCGCATAGGGCAGAACGATGCGATCCCCGAATTTCATGGCTCCGCAGGAATAGACCACATTGGGCACATAGCCCTCGCGCTCGGATTTTTCCGGTGTCACCAGTGGGAGGCGCAAGCGACCGATCACGCGGCTGGGGTCTTGCTTGTCCAGCAGCACAGCCCCGATCGAATAGTGACGCACCGGCCCCACACCATGGGTGAACAACAGCCAGCCTTCATCCAGTTCGACGGGCGAGCCGCAATTGCCGATTTGGACGAATTCCCAAGGAAATTCAGGGTGCAATACCGGCGTTCCCAAACCCCATTCCTGCAAATTGTCCGAATAAACCAGATACAGGCTTTCATTGTCGTGCCGGGCGATCATTGCATAACGCCCGCCAATCTTGCGCGGAAACAGCGCCATGCCCTTGTTGCTGGCCGCCAGCCCGCGCAGTGCAACGAGCCGGAAGGACAGAAAATCTCGGGTTTCCAGCATTTCGGAACGGATCTCGCGCCCGTCATAGGCGGTATAGGTGGCGTAATAGGTGGTGCTCCCTGCCTCCTCGAAGGCGACAAAGCGCGCATCTTCCAGGCCATTGACCTGTGCCTCGGTGATCGGAAAGATCACCCTTTCGGTGATGTCGCTATCGGGGGCAAAGGTCAGTTCCACCCGGTCCCCCACGCGCGCGATCACTTTTGGGAGGCTGGCGAACCGCATCGGTGGCTCAATGGCCAGTATGCCCTCTTTGCTGATTGTGCCGCAGCGGAAGGTCAGCGAAGAGACATGCCCTTCGCCCACCGCCCGCAGCGACATGATGAAGCGCAGGCTATCGGGCGGCATGCCGCTCTGGTCGGGATGGGAGACGATGCTGGGGTTGAACAGCGCAGCGGCCTCGAAGCTGTATTCATGCAGGAAATAGGCCCCGATCAACTGGCGTTGGGTCTGGGAAAAGGGGGTATGAAAGGCAAAGGCATGTTCCATGTCCTTGGCCCGCTGCTCGAAAATGCCAAGCATGTGCCCGCGATCATCAAAATGAGACAAGGCACCGTCCAAAACAATCGCCGCCTCTGTCTCGTCGAGGGCCAGCACCCTCTCCACGATGTGATTGGCCCGTACCTTGTCGGTCGGATTGAATTCGCGCGGTTCGGCGGCAAGCCGGAAAGGACGCACAACCACGCGCGAGGGATCGGGCCGCAAATGCAAAGCATGGCGGTTGAAAAAGGGCGCGTTTTGCATGAAGTCCTATCCGACGTCGTGAAGGGGGAAAAGCGAAGGACCTGAAAGCCGAATGGGTACGGGCAAAGGCAGGTCGCGCTCGAATTGCTGCATGTCGCAAAGCGACAGAAGATAGGAGAGCAGGGACTCAGCCCCCCTGTTTTCATTGGCCCGATCCGGGTGCAGGCCATCGCGACAACTGCCGGTGGCGATGTCGACCAACGGCAGGCCCAGATCATTTGCGCCCGTGAACCAGGCAAAGGCCTTGTGCGCCTCGACATGCCATGCGGGGGCCGGATCAGCGACAGAGGCTGCCAGACAGGCCGCAATGGTGGCGCAGGCCTCGACCGGCTGTTGATCAAAGCCGAGCGGTGTCTCGCGCGAGATCAGCAGGAAACCTTGCGAGCCGACCGGGCGGAAATGGCCCTCAGGGGCGGTTTGCCGGGACAACAGCCAGCGCAGGCTGCGCAATCCCGCCTCGACAAGATCGCGCACGCCGCAACGCCTGCCGGTCACGATCAGTGCCTCGCACAGACGTGCATTGTCATAGGTCAGCCGATCCTCGAACCAGACCCAATCCTTGCTTTGGCAGGCCAACAGTCGGGCGTGAAGTCGCTCGCCCAGCACCAGTTGCAACCGCCGCGCCTTGTGGTCGTTTGGTCGGGCGCCGCAATAAAACGACAGCCCCAGCAGTGCGAAGGCCCAGGCCCGCGGCGAGGTGAACGCCTTTACCGGCGCCAGAGCCTGCTCGAACAGGGCGCAGGCCCATTGCGCCAGCGGTGTGTCCTGCCCCTGCGCCATGCAGGCGCCCAGCGCCCAAAGGGTGCGGCCATGGCTGTCCTCGGACCCGGCCTCTTCCAGCCATCGCCTGTCATAGCCCATGAAATTGCGGAACCGCCCCGTGTCCGGATTCCACCCATGCTGAATAAACGCGGCAAAGCGGGGCTGCATCGTTGTGATGAAGCCGGCGTGCCGGTTCGTATCCCGATGCGGCCCGATGCCATGGCACAGCAGCAGTGCGCGGGCATTGTCATCGATACAATAGCCATGATTGCGGTCGGGAATGCCGTAAACCGCGTGTTGAAACAGCCCCGTATCATCGCACATCGCCGCAAAGTGATCGAGCGGCATGCGGGGCGATTCGGGCATGGGCTTGCGGCATACCGCGCGAAAGGCTTCGCGATAGCACAGCGCAGTGTTGCGCCATGTCATCGCGCGACTGGCGACATAGGCACGGCGGCCCATGGCAAGACGCGAGGCCTCGTCCGTCAATAGATCGGACACTACCGAGCCCATTGCCGCCGTATCGCCAAAGGGCACCAGCGCGCCCGAGCCGTCGTTCAGCAATTCGAGCGCATGCCAATAGGGTGTCGAGACTACCGGCCGCCCCAAGCCGTGCGAATAGGCCAGCGTGCCCGATGTCATCTGGCTTTCGACCAGATAGGGGGTCACATAGACATCGCACATGGCAATATGTTGCAGCAATTCGGGCCGGTCGACGAAGCGGTTGAGAAACACGACATGCCCATCCAGCCCCAGTTTATGCACCAGCGCCATCAGGCTTTCGCGATAGGCCTCGCCCGCATCGCGCAACAGGCTGGGATGGGTCGCGCCCATCACCACATAGATCGCATCGGGAGCAGCGGCCAGCACCGCCGGCATCGCCTTGATCATCGTTTCGATGCCCTTGTTCGGGCTGATCAGCCCGAATGTCAGGATGATGCGATGGCCTGAAAATCCCAGTTTTTCCTTGGCCTGCTGCGGTATGATCAGCGGCATGTCGGGAATGCCATGGGGGATCACGAGGATCTTGTCGGGATCAGCACCATAGACGTCGATCAGGATTGAGCGCCCCTTTTGCGCCATCACCACCACCCGTGCCGAGGCGGCCAGCAGCGCCATGGTGACCTTGCGCTGGGCATCGCTGGGTTGGTCGAGCACAGTGTGCAGCGTGGTGACCAATGGAATGCGCAAGGCGGCGATCAAGCCAAGGATATAGTCGCCGGCCTCGCCGCCATAGATGCCGAACTCGTGCTGGAGCGAGACGACATCAAAGCCCTGTTCATGGATGAAGTCGGCCGCTGCCAGATAGCCACCGGCATCTTCCTGCGCGATGGTCCAGCGGACATGGGGCGGAAAAGCATATTGCCCGCCCGGATCGCACATGGCGATGATGGCAGTTTGCGCCACATCATCCAAGTGGCGCACGGCCAATTCAAGATCGGTGGTAAAGGTTGCTATGCCACAGCGCCGGGGCAAGGCATTGCCGATAAAGGCAACGCGCAGCGACTGGTTCTGGAGATCGTCCTAGTGCTTGCCTTTCGGCTTGCGTGTGGCGGCCAGCACTGGCGAGCTCTCTTGCGGCATCAGCACCACGCGGGCCTTGCCTTTGGTGGCCTTGGGTTTGCGGATTTCGCGATTGCTGCGTTTCTGCGATTTGGCCATGTCAGTCGCTGCCTTGAATCATGTGTGATTGAGAGTTTTTCCCCAACGCCGATACGGGCACACGAAAGGGGACATGGGGCCGATGGGGATAAGGGAATGCCTGAAAATCCGTCCGCAACCGGCGCAAGGTTTGTATGCTGGCGGCTAAAGTAGGCCCGTTAGAGGCCAATGCGTAACGCATGATGGCGAGTTGTTCGTCTTTGAAATCTGATTGAGGCACATGATGTGTCCTCCTGCATCGAACGGGGGCGCACCGCATCCCTCAGCCGCGAGTGGCTCGATACCGAAATCTCGCGATAGGAAAGCTTATATCATGGATCGCGGATTACCTTGCATCAATTCGATGTCTGACAGCCCGCTATGCGGGTCTGCGCTGAAACAGATGCCGCGAAGTGCGGAGAGCCGAGTTCATGCCCCGCTTTACCATCGTATTAGACTGGCATGCACCGTCGGCCCTTGCCGCGTCTGAAGCTTGTTCCATGCCGACATCCTTGAACGTCGGGCGCACGTCGTCCTTGGGCAAGCCGCGTTCGAACAGATCGGCGGCCATCAGTTCGGTCCTGCGAACTTTCGTGTCGCTCAGCCCGCCCATACCATATCCCCTGAATCGTATGCCATGGATCAAGCCATATGGCAGAGCGGATGCATGAGAAGAAATGGGGACGGTTCTGGACGGGGAAACCGCAAATTGGCCGCCTAAGTATCTGTAAAAAAGACATTTACAGATGAATTAGGACGACCGCTTGGCGGAGACGGAGGGATTCGAACCCTCGGTACCGGATTTACCAGTACGACGGTTTAGCAATTCACGAACCGGAAGCGCGCAAAGCGGCGAATTTCGGGAATATCGCCTGTTTCTATGGCGTTAGAGCCTGTGCAGAACGCGCAAGACGCGCATCCAAGCGCAACACCTTCCGTCGCAAAAGTCGGCACACCTCCTTTGGACCCTTGGGCCTAGCTGAAAACCGTTGTTTTGACGCCAAACGCGCAAGACGCACCATGGCGGCAGTGAGTGAACCGTTGGAAGGTCTGCCATCCTTGCCGCAGGTCCGGGGCATAGCTCGAAAGCCACAACTGCAATCTACCTTGCGGCTTTCTAGGGGGCAAGATTTGCTTCGAAGGGAGGAGCGCCATGAGCACCACCCTTGCCCATAGGGGGCTGCCAGCAGGCGTGGGGCGTTTCGATCTGCTGCGCCTGTTCGAACAGGTGGCGCGGCCAGGCTTCGGTCTGTCCTCAACAGCGGTCGCGTTGGTCCGTCACTATGTGCTGAAGACGATGGACGGTGATTACCTGTCTGGCCGCATCTGCGCTGTCTGGACTCAAGCGTGCCGTTTCGCCGAGGCCTTGGGGCTGACGCCACGGTCGATCAATTCCGCCGAGCGCGAACTGGAGAAGGCCGGCTTCATCTTGCGCAACGCCGGCATTAACGGTGAGCGCGCCGGTGATCGGCAGGATGGGGCCGTGGTCTGGGCAGCGGGCATCAATCTGGCCCCGCTGGTTGAGCGCTTTGCTGAGATGCAGGCCAAGGCCGAGGCGCTCGAATTGCAAGCCCGCGCCATCCAGCAATGCCGCGCCGAGATACGCCAGTTGGGCCAGCGCATCCGTGAGGCGGGTGACGACGATTTGCGCGAGCGGGCCGAGACCATCCTGCCCGATGGCCGCACGGCCCGGATCACCAGCATCGAACGCTTGATCGCTATCCGCGAGGCTCTGTCCGCCATGCTCGCCGCCATCGAATCTGGGCCCGATCCCAAGCCCCGTGCGCTGAAAACTTCCGACGCGCCGGAAGAAAACTGCGCACCCAATATACAGGACAAAAACACATCACGAAGGTGTACCGCGCGACTCAGCGATCCGCTGGGGCGCATCCGGCCTGCGACCGCGCTGCTGGTAGCCACAGAGAGCTATCGCGGCATCGTCGAGGCGCTGGGCGGGCCAACCTGGCCCAATCTGGTCGAGGCATCGTGGCGCAGTTGTGGGCGGCTTGGAATTGCCGAGAGCACCTGGGGCCGGGCTTGCCAGCAGTTCGGGCGGGAACGTGCGGCGCTTAGCGTCTTGCTGATCGACCGGAATGCCCAATTGCCGCCAGGTCACCGCTATCGGGTTGGTTCACCAGCGCGCTGTTTGGCGGGCATGGTACGGCGGGCGGGCTCGGCAGGGATGAACCTCGCCGGACTGTTCCGCGCGACTGAACGCAATGCCCAAGAGGCCCCGCAACAAGCCCCAGAGGTTGAGCAGTTGATCGAGCCGCAGGCAGGCCCACTGGCTCACCTCACCGCGAGGCTGATGGCTAGCATGGAGCGGCGCGTCTCCCCTGATGGTTGAACCTGTCCAGCATCTCACGCGTCCAAGGGTCCACATTCTCACAAGCCCACACGTCCACATGTGAACGGCCAAGGAAATCATCATGACCATTATAGCCATCGTCAGCCAGAAGGGCGGCTCGGGCAAAACCACCCTGTCGGTAAATCTGGCTGCCGCAGCTGAAACCGCTGGCGCCATCGCGCTCATCATCGACACCGACCCGCAGGCCACCGCCAGCCAATGGGGTGCTTGGCGCGCGGACAAGGCGCCCGAAGTGATCGACAGCGCTCCGCCGCGTATTCAAGCCAAGGTCGATGCAGCCGAGGCGCAAGGCGCGACCTTCATCGTGATCGATACGCCGCCCCATGCCGACAGTGCGGCCAGCAGGGCGGTGGAGGCTGCTGATCTGGTATTGATTCCCTGCCGCCCCAGTGCTTTTGATCTTGCGGCGATCAAGACCACGGTCAGTCTGGTGCGACTGTTCTGCAAACCTGCGTTCGTCGTCTTCACCGCTGGCCCGCATTACGCGCCGCGCATGTACGAGGAGGCGGCAGAACTGGTTATGGGCTTTGGGATCGAGGCTTGCCCGCATAACCTACCGGATCGCGCCGTCTATCGTCATGCCAGTGCTGCGGGTGCCTCGGTGATCGAGTTCGAGCCTGGCGGAAAGGCCGCCGCAGAGATAGTTGCGCTTCACATGTGGACCTTCGCACAGGTGAACAAGTCCACCACCGTACATGAGGGAGTGTGAGCAGATGAGCCGATTTGCCAACCTCGCCGACAAGCCTAAGGCCAGCCCCAAATCGCAAACTCAGCCCACCGCGCCCGGCCATGAAGATGGCGCTGCCTCAGCAGCACATTTGGGGAGTAAGTCCAGATCGAACAGCCGCACTGGTCGCAAGGCCATCGCAGCCTACTTTTCGCCAGAGATGTCGCTGGCCATGCATGTATGCGCCCGTAAGCACGGCCTTAGCCTTCAGGAACTGATGGCCGAGGCCTTCGATGACGTGCTGCGTAAATATGGGCAAAGCCCTGTGGGGGAATGACCATGATTAGGGACGATCCGGTTAGTCCCCTTCCGAGCTTGCCGCTGCCCTAAACCGCCGTTTGTTCACGCCCATTAATGAGCAGGCTCCATCAAGCATATCGTGGATTCCACGAAAGTACCTTTTCGCAAGGAAAAATAAATAGTTAGCCTTAATTGGCCAAGGGGTGGCTAGCAATAGGGTCAGGCCCCCTTCAAGCGCTCGGCCATCATGCCCAGATCGACCGGCGAGGCCGCGCCCAGCTTCTTCATCAAGCTGCCCCGGCACAGCTTGACGGTAATCTCGCTCAGCCCCAGCTTTGCGGCGATCTGCTTGCTTTGCAGCCCCTCGTCCACGATCATCGCCATGACCTCGCATTCGCGCGGGCTCAAGGAGGCATGACGGCGACGCAGATCATCGTGCTCGGCCTCGCGCGCGAGGCGCTGGCGCGATTGGGCGAGCCCGGCGTAGATCGCGTCGAGCAGATCCTGTTCGCGGAAAGGCTTGGTGAGAAACTCGATTGCGCCCGCCTTCATCGCGCGCACCGACATCGGCACATCGCCATGGCCAGTGATGAAGATCACCGGCACTTCGGGATGGCGGGCAGCAAAGGCCTCGTGAAAATCGAGCCCGTTGCAGCCGGGCATCCGCACATCGAGCACCAGGCAGGCGGGGCGTCCAGCCAGATCAGCCTCGCTCAGATCCTCGGGTGCGGCGCAGGCCAAATGCGTCAGCCCCACCGAATCGAGCAGATTGCCCAAAGCCCGGCGCACCGAAACATCGTCGTCGATCACCACCACCAGATCATCGCTCATGGCTGAATTCCCGAAACCGGCAGGAAAATCGTCATCATCAGGCCGTTTGGCGCGCGCGCTGCGGCGGTAATTGTACCGCCATGCGCCTCGACGATCGAGCGGCAGATCGCCAGCCCCATGCCGATCCCTCCCTGCTTGGTCGAATGGAAAGGCTCGAACATGGTGAGCAGGGTGCCAGCGCCAAGGCCGGAGCCATTGTCCTCGACGCTGATCATCACCCCGCCGCGCGCACCCTTCGTGACAATGCCGATCTCGCCGCTGGCGTGATCGATCGCCTCGCTGGCATTGACCAACAAATTGAGCACTACCTGCTGGATCTGCACCGGGTCGATGGACAGCGCCGGCAGATCGGCTCCGGCGGCCAGATGTAGATCGATGCCGCGCTCGCGCATCTGCGGGGCGATCAGCGCCATCGCCTGACGGATGGTGTCGTTGATATCGCTGCGTTGCCGCCGAGGCGCGGCGTTCGAAATCAGGTTGCGCACGCGCGCGATGATTGCGCTAGCACGGGTGGCGTCCTGCTCGATATCGTCGATGGTGGCGGCGACGCGGTCAAGCCGGGGCGGATCGCCCCCCATCCAGCGGCGGCAGGCCCCAGCATTGGCGACAATCGCGGCCAGCGGCTGGTTGACCTCGTGAGCGATGGCGGCGCCAATGCCACCCAGCGTGGTGATGCGCGTCACGCGCGCCAGTTGCGCCTGCGCGATATCGGCGCGTCCCTGCGCCTGATCCGAGCGGACCGCCAGCCAGGCCACTGCGCCAATCGCCAGCAGGCTGATCGCGGTGTTGATGATGCCGGTGTGGAAATTGCCGTCATGGGTGAGAAAATAGCTGAGTATAGTGAGCCCAAGGCAGGCCCCCGCCACCGCGAGCAGCGCGCGCATTCCGCAAAACCGCGAAGCCAACAGCACCACCACCACATAGAAAGTGGCGGCGGCGATTTCATAATCGGTCAGCGTGTCGGCGGCAAAGATCGCGCCCGCCAGCAGCACGGTAATCAGCGGCAGTAGCCAACGCGCGGTCTGCCCCAAAGGGCGGGCGGCGGCATAGGCGCGCCAACCATGATGTTCGCGGGGGGAACTCATGCGATATAGGTCCTCAGCAC
>Ga0075011_10000475_pt1 | contig 21428 bp, 17 predicted proteins | sample TARM_MetaG_T_14_FD_72354 | JGI IMG/M metagenome (GOLD analysis project Ga0075011, IMG submission 72354) | Freshwater microbial communities from Pennsylvania, USA, analyzing microbe dynamics in response to fracking - TARM_MetaG_T_14 | ecosystem: Environmental > Aquatic > Freshwater > River... | reverse complement strand
ATTATATGGTCAGGAATATTTTGACCAATTCCAGGTCTGTTAGGTACAGTAATATACCCATTAACAGGTTGGATATCATATTCGCCTAAGCTTCGAGTAAAGCTACTTAAGTTTCCTATATGATGTTCATGAATACAGAAATTAGGAATTACAGCTTCTATTTGCAATGCCGCAGCCGCAGATATCGGTCCGCCACAAATGTGAGGCTGAACAAGCACATCATATATTCTCGCCATATCGCATATCTTCTTAGCTTCAGAAATGCCGCCACATGTAGCAAGATCGGGCTGAATAACATCAAGTGAACGATTTTCTAAGAATGGTCTAAAACCATATCGTGTATAAATCCTTTCACCAGCGGCTAGTGGAACATCAACTTGGTTGCGTAATTCTTTAACGAGATCAGCATTAAGAGAACCACATGCTTCTTCCATATAATAGATATTAAGGTCTTTAATAATCCGATTAATTTGCAATGAAGAATTAAAATCCGTCTTAGCATGAAGTTCTAGAATAATATCGACATCATCCCCAACAGCTTCACGAATAGCGACAAGTCTATCTCTGCAAAGTTTAAGTTTTTCGTTCGATATTAAACCATCATTTCTTTTGTTTTTATCGCCGTTAATGTCTCTTTGCAACGGATCCACTTTGATTGCATCATAACCGTCATCGACAGCACTCTTTGCAGCAAGTGCTAGTGGCATCACACCTGAAAGTGGTGTTTCTTTTTCCCCCCATCCGAACTGTATTTGGCTAGCGTAAGTTCGGATAGTATCGCGAGTCTTGCCTCCAAGTAATTCATACACAGGAACATTTAACGCTTTGCCTTTGATATCCCATAGAGCAATATCGATAGCGCTAATGGCGGAGAAAATGACAGTGCCGCCACCTTGCCCCCAGAACGTATCTCTGTATAGCTGATCCCATATCTTTTCAATACACAACGGGTTTTGACCAATAATCAATTTCGCGAAATCTTGGAGCTGCCCTATTGCACCTTGTTTGGCGTTACCATACGCCACCCCTGCTTCCCCAAAACCACTAATACCTTCATCTGTGTTAATTTTGATAAAAATAGGTTCATTAGGAGACGATGGATCATAGTCTGCACAAAATATATCTACACTGGTTATTTTCATTAAGAGTTCCTTATGAGGTTATACCTTTTATATAACCTCATTGATTAATTAACATATGCTATTCGTTGTAATCTTGTTTTAAGATTTTGAAATTTTTAAAGCAAAATCTAGAACTTTTTTACCATTCATAGCACCATAATCCATCATATTTATGAGATCACATGGAACACTTTCTTCGTCACAGATCTTCTTTATTTCCGGCAGCTTATGCCTAATTTGAGGCCCCAATAAAACGGCAGTTGTTCCTTTTAAATTTGCTTTTACTTGGTCAGCAGAAACTGCATTAATTTCACAATCAATATTCGCTTCAACGGCAGCTTGCTTCATTTTAGTTACTAGCATACTTGTAGACATTCCAGCCATACAGCACAGTATAATTTTATTCATCGTGTCACCTCATTAATGATTATGCTTTAACTTCTTCTTGCTGAATAAGTGTTTCATCTTGTTGGATTTTAATTTCCTCTTGACACTTTTGTTTGTCAAAAACTTTGAAAAATGGATAGTAGATAGCTCCAATAATCAGCAAGTTAAATACCGTTAGAATGACCGCAGAAAAACTACCATTTGTTGCTAAGAAACCATATACACCTACAGGTGTTGTCCATGGCAGTGTTACGCCTGTTAATCTTGGTACTAGATCGGTTGCCATGGCAAAGTAAGTTGTTGTTGTTGCCACTAATGGGGCCGTAATAAAAGGTATTAATAATAGAGGGTTAAGAACGATTGGAACCCCAAAGATTACTGGTTCGTTGATATTGAAAATACCTGGAACTATCGAAAGCTTACCAATTTCTTTTAGATGTTGTGACTTAGCCAAAAATGCCATGAAAAAGACTAGCATCAGTGTAGATCCAGCTCCGCCCATTTTGGTTGAAAAGTAGAAGAAATCAAAAGTTACGACGTTTGGCAATTCTTGACCGGCTTCAAAAGCTACTCGGTTTTGGTCCATTAATGTCAACCAAATTGGCATCATAACGGCTTGAACAATCGTTGAGCCGTGTAGACCTATCGCCCAAAGTAGACTAATGAAAAGAGTAGTTAACATCGCGCCCCAATATGATCCACCAGCATGTGTTAGTGGTTTAGAGACAAATGTTTGAATCAATAAGTGCACATTTTCCCAACTTGTTTTTTCGATTCCAACTCGGATAAGTAGAGCGAATAGAACGATGAATAGAATAGGAACTAGTGCAGTGAATGATTTTGACACTGCTGGTGGAACACTCTCAGGCATTTTTATTACAATTCCTCTTTTGACGAAGAATCGCATAATTTCTACAGAAATGATCGCCATCATGATGGAAACAAACATCCCTTTAGCGCCCATATAGTTTAGGTTTATACCTGTAACATCTACTGTTTTATCAAGTTCTTTGATAAACACTTGAATTTCATATGGAGATACAATCATAAATGCAGTGACAGAAGCGATAGCCGATGTTATTGCATCAAGAGAGTATTTTTCAGCTAGACGATAAGCTACACCCACGCTCACAAATAACCCAAGCAAACCAAAAGTCGCATTTACGGGAATAGAAAGTGCTTGCTTCCATCCAGCACCAAAGATAGATGCCATAAAATCGGGATACCCGGGAATAGGGAGATTTCCGATGATCAAAAATACAGAGCCAACAATAATTAATGACATAGACATAACTAAGCCATCTCTTATTGCTTGTAAGTGTGTTTGATTAGCAACCTTTGCAGCATATGGTACGAAATACCGATCAAGGAAAGCTGTTAATTTATCCATGGTCGTTGCCATAATTGAATCCTTAGTAATAATAGAGGTAGATATTTATTGTTATTATTAATAGAGCTATTATATTTTCTTCAACATAATAGCTTTATTAGTCGTTGTTAAATCTTGCAATTGACGTTATTTAAACATCCAACGAAATTGAGGCATGTAATCCAAATTTTCTTTTACTGTCTCTTTAAGTGCTTCATCTAAAATAGTGCCAGTATTAACAAGTGGGTTTAGAATTAACCCTCGTTTTGCAGCAACTAAATCTCCTTTTACCGCGGCCTCAACAGTAAGTGTTTCAAATTCCTTCATTAACTGAATAAGGCGCAGTGTGTCACTTGGAAATGGGTCTACATTTAATGGTAAAGGACCATTCTTGGTAATAATGGAGCTAACTTCTACAGCGCAATCATCTGGCAAACCACTAATAGCGCCATTGTTACGTGTATTAACATGCATAACGGTACGTTTATCATTGAAAATCGAAGACATTAATTCACATGCTGCTTCTGAATAATATTGTCCTCCACGTTTTTCCAGCTCTTTCGGCTTTTCTGCTAACTCTGGATTTTTGTAGATATCGAATAAACGCTTTTCCATAGCTTTAACTACTTCACCACGAGTGCCTTCACCTTCAGCCTCTTCTTGCTCTTGCTGCATGATGTCGTCACTGGTGTAGTAATAGCGTAAGTAGGCACACGGTATCATTCCCATGTCTTTCAATAGATCTTGAGGCCACTTAAACGGTGGAATATTGGACGGTACCAATGGATCATTTCCTTTAAGGATTTCATTCATAACAACTCTTAGTTTATCCGTCCCTTCGTGGAGTATTTTTCTCGCCCAAATCATATGGTTCAATCCCGCAACCTGCATAACGAAATCACCTTCATTGGCACCAATAATTTGAGCAATACCTTTTTCCATGATGACGGGAACATTACACAAACCAATAGCTTTGACATTGGTATATTTGAGGACGGCTTCTGTAACCATACCCGATGGGTTTGTGAAATTAAGTAGCCATGCTTCAGGACAAAGCTCCTCCATCTCTTTACAGATTTCCAATGTAATTGGGATCGTTCTGCAAGCATTAGCAAAGCCACCAAGACCATTTGTTTCTTGTCCAATCATTCCATATTTTAAGGAAATTCGTTCATCTCGAATTCGACCTTCAAGACAACCAGCTCTAAACTGCGAGCAGACAAAGTCAGCGCCTTCTAGGGCAAGACGACGATCAAGAGTTACTTTTACATCAATACTTAAGCCTTTGTTTTTGATCATTCGGTTCGCCAGTTCAGAAATAATCTGAACCTTTTCGCGGCCGTCTTCGATATCGACCAACCATAGTTCACCGACAGGTAACTCTTCATAGCGGTTAATCAATCCTTCGATGAGTTCCGGTGTGTAACTAGAGCCGCCACCAATCACTACGATTTTTAATTTATCATTCACTTTTAAATACTCTCTCGTATGTCCGTATGTTAATTTCATACCAGAAGGTAACCACCGACAAACGAAATCGCAGTACTTATGAATTAATAATTCTAATGCATAGGGGAATTCTCAAAGATGGCAGATAAGCAAAATATATTAGCAAACCTTTATACTTTCAGCGTTGTAGCAAAGTTTCTAAGCTTCACTTTAGCAGCGGAGGAATTATGTCTAACTCAAGGTGCTGTAAGCCAGAGAATTAAAAAGCTTGAAGCAGATCTCGGTTTCACTCTTTTTGTTCGTTTAACAAGAAAACTGGAATTGACAGAAGACGGTCATAGAATACTTAGAACCTTGACAAAATCGCTGTCAAATATCTTCACCGAAGTTGATGATATTCGCTTCAATGAATTAAGAGGGGAATTGTATATCGGTGTCGCGCCTACTTTTGCACATTTGTGGTTGGTTCCAAAATTATCCAAATTTCAGAAGCAGTATCCTTATCTCGATGTGAAAATACGCGTTAAAGCAAGTAAGCTAGATTTCCAAAACCAACCTGTTGATATTGCCATTTACTATGGCAATGAAACACATCCAGACTTCTACCACATTCGCCTTTTTGATGAAGAGTTAGTCCCCGTATGTACGCCTGAATACGCAGAACGTTTTGGTCTGACTAAAGATGATTCTCGACTAGAAAGTGCGACTTTTCTTCATTGCACCGAATCTTTGGAATTTTTATCGCCACTTACAGAGTGGCAGCATTGGTTAAGTTCAACAGGAAGAAGTACAAGCATTCTGAAACATAAATATGTGTTCAATCATGAAGAACTGACAATGGTTGCAGCACGAAATTCAATGGGGATCGCCTTGGGTAGATATCAAACCATTAAATCTTATATTGATAGTGGGGAACTTATTGCTCTATTTGAACGCATTCCATCAGGCTATGGATACGATCTTATCTGTCCTAGAGGGCATGAAACAAGACCGAAGTTACAAGCATTTCTTAACTGGATTGAGCAATATACAAAATCTTATGACATAGACCCTAACCTGTAATATTGGAAAGAATCTTAGATGAATTAATGGTATCAGAAACTAAACAAGGTCGTACCAAAACATTAGTTTTCGCGATATTGGAAGCTGCTATTCAGGTTTGATAGAAGGAGGATTAGACGATTTATGACAACAAGAGTAGCTGAAAGAGTGGGAATCAGTGTTGGCTCCCGTTATCAATATTATTCCTAATAAAACTCCTATCTTATTACAAGACCAAATCCCTATTCGTACAGTATGACGGAAAAGTTCTCTAGCTTAGAATGGGGCACAGGCTTTCCAGAGGTATGAAAAGCCCGTATCAGTCCTTCTAGCAATCCGTTTGCTCTGAGAGTCTCAGAGCGTCTTCTAGTTCAACGCCAAGATATCTAATAGTGTTATCTAGCTTCGAATGACCAAGTAAGATCTGTACCGCCCTTATGTTTTTCGTTCTGGCATAGATCAGAGTAGCTTTAGTACGACGCATAGAATGCGTACCATAATAGTCTGCATTCAAACCAAGCTTTACAGCCCAGTTCCTGATAATCGTACGATAAAACGAATAGCTGATGGCTTGGCCTTTACGGCGACAGCTTGGAAATAGAAACTACTTGCCTCTAGATGTGCTGAGTAAACCCACCGACTAATACTCTGTTGCGTTCTCGGAGTAATCTCATAGTGTACATCGGTACCTGTTTTTTGCTGGATGCATTGAACCCTCTCATATATCACGCCTTGCGAAGAAACATCATATACGTTCAGCTTTAGTAGATCACTCGCCCTCAACTTGCTATCAATGGCTAGGTTCAATAGTGCAAGCTGCATTAGGTCGTTTTCAAGCTCTAGCCTGGTTCTGATTCGCCAAATCTCTTCCAACTTGAATGGTCTTTTTATCCCGCTACATTTTCCTGAAGATAACTTTCTCATGTTGACCTCCTCTTAGGTGTTATTGGTCAACATAAAGTCTGGCCATAGACTACAACTGTTGCAGCAGTGTCGATCGCTGTCGGTCAGGGCGTGCAGGAACGCCCATGGACATTAATGAGCTAGAACTATTGCTCTAACTAGTTTCTGTCAGATTGAGAAAAGTATGTTGAGACCATAGTCGTGTTGAGACCATAGTCGTTTGTTAGCCTTTTGGAGTTGCAGCTAGGCCAAACTGGATTTCCACGACATTATTTTCTGAATCTGGCCCTTCCCATGTATGGTAGACCTCTCGGCTTTCCCCAGAACATTCCAAGTTTACGGCGTTAATTTCTTCTATAAGTGGTTGATAACCCATCTCGAATAGTTGATGCAAACTACCTTCGAAAGTACGACTTGCGCAGTAAAAGTCACTGAGTGTGTCTAGTTCTATGTCATCACCATTTGGTACTTGTGTGATTCCTGAAATAGGAAGGCAAAAATCCACTATAAAACGAGTTTCAATATCTTTTGGGAGCCTGTGCGAAATAAAGTGCCAAGGACCAACAACACACGCCCCTATTTCTTCTGCTTTCTCGTAAATTCTCCCACAGCATTCTGCACTCTGTGGACCTACTTCTGGTATGGTTAGATTACGTCTAATACGTAAAATGCTACCGACATCTGTATTCTTAAATTCCATGACAACTCCATTAATTATCGAAAGAAGGCTAACAGTGTCTTTCCAGCAGACATTGTCTTTATAGTATTTTCAGAAAATACAGACGCCATTGCAGCAACATACTGTCCTGTAAGTCTTGTCCTTCCCATACACACACAAATTGCAGAACATGCCTGTATAGTCGTGAGTGCTCAACTAGACTCATAATCTGCCATTAAGAAAAGTAGGTCAATAACTGACTTAAGAAAGTGGTCAGGAATTGATTGCCGAATGATTTCGGGGCAAAAGCATGTAAAACCTGATGTTGTAAAAGGCTTATGTCGGATTAAGAAGCCCTATATTGGCTTCTTGAACGTTTAGAACTGATATGACTGGAATGGCAGCCTCTTCAATCCATATTCTTATTTACATAAGCAATCGTATCGATAAATCGTTTTGACATTGAAGGCGAAATTTTGTTGTGGTTCAACTGAAACTTGTCTACATAGCTCCAATTACCTTCTTCTAAGGATTTAACCAATAACAACAATTCACCGAGATCACCTTTGTACTTCAAAATAGCGTCAGTGATGTCTCGGTCCAAGTTTAAACTGGAGAGAATCACGGGCATGTGCATGTCCATTAACGCATCGAAAAGCGACAACATACCTGTGATATATGCTTTTCCTGCAACAGCTCCTCCATGGAATTCCAACGCTAACGTTTGAAGCAGATGTGCACGATATAATGAACTAAGAAACAATGCGTTAGGCTTGCTCTTCGGGCACATAGAGAGAATCAGATGCGATGAAAATCGCTTGAGCCTTTCTTTACCTAGATAGCTAACCGCTTGATTGATTGAACTGATTTCTGCACGTATAGATACTTGACTATTGACATAGTTGAACAATCGAATTGTTAGGGATGGACTTTTAGCGATGATTTTTTCAATGGTGTTGACAGAAAACTCTGTCTTACTTATTTCTTGAAGAAGTTCTATGTTTGCTTTGAACACTTCATCAAGTTTATTGTGTTTGATTAATTGCGGTTTAGAGAAAAAATAGCCTTGAAAGAGTTCAAAGCCTAAACCCTTGGCTTCTTCAAATTCTTCATACGTTTCAACTTTTTCTGCTAATAACTTTTTATTGCGCTGTTTTAGCTCAATGGCAAAGTGTTTAATTTGGTTTAACGGGCAGGCTCGTATATCGAACTTTATGATATCTGCAACGTCAATAAACGGACTCCAACGTTTATCACTAAAACAGAAATCATCGAGTGCAACAATGTAATCATTCGCTTTAAGAGATTGTAAAGCATGCAAAAGATCTGCGTCAGGCTGACAGGTTTCCAATACCTCAACGATATACTGGTCGTTTGGGAACTCTAACGGCAGTTCATTAATGAGATCATCGTAATCAAAGTTCACAAACCCCAATTTTTGGTCAAGTAATATCCCTTGATAAGTCAAATGCTGTTCAACAAATAGGCGTTCGGTGATGCCATAGGTCATCCCATTCGGAAATGCATTACTTGGTCCATCACGATAAAGTAATTCATAACCATAAATGTCTAAATTTCTGTCAAAAATGGGCTGCCTTGCTACATAACTGAACATAGTTCGCTACACCTTACACTCGCTGATGCTGATCACTTATGAGATGTAACTCGAAGAAAACACAAAAACCAACTAGAAGTTTTGAATACCATGATGAAAAGCTATTTCACATAACTTTAAAGTGATAGATATCAATTAAAGACTGTAAACATTTCATTTTTTACAATATACCATTCAACATGTCTTATTCTCCGTCGTTATAGTGCCAAAAACAGCAACCATACCAAGGCATCACAGACTGTCACTAAGGATTGTTTGCAGAGAACTCTGTATCCCAATCATATCCAGATTCGCATTATCATAAGTAGGTCAATTGATGACGAAAGAAAGATTCCTTCATTCCTTGGCTGAGAAACTTTGGGGCAACAATTTATCAGTGACTTTGCAAAATTTGAAAATAGTAAACAACCTTCGGTTTAGAAAAGCTGTTTAAATTGGGAACCAATAATGATGTATCAGATCAATCTTCATTGCGTTGTGAATGTCGATTTTTTAGCAAATATACTCGCAACGAAATCCATAAAAACAATGGCTCGTTTGGGAAGAAGACGGTTGGCCAGATAAACAGCTTGAATGGGTACTGGTGGGGCGGTGTAATCTCTCAGTAGTAGTTGAAGATTACCATTTTTCAGCCCTTCCTCGTATAACCATTCGGGACCTTGGGCAATCCCTAGTCCTGCATTGACACATTCACGTATGGCTTCAGGAGAGCTTACTCGCAGCCTGCCAGAAACAGGGACATCTTCCTCCTTAAAACGCCAAGTGGCCCCCGTTGACAGCAGCGTATAGATTAAGCAATCGTGCTCTCTCAACTCATTTGGTGTATTTGGGATGCCCCGTTTGGACAAATAACCTTTACTCGCAACACATACCCGTTCGAACATCGCCAAGCGGCGCGCCCGCATTGCGCTGTCGTCCAGATGACCTATTCGAATAGCCAGTTCAGCCCCCTCGTCGACCAAGTTAACATAGCGATCATTAATCTGGAGATCGAGTGTCAATTCTGGATAACTTTCCAGAAAACTCGCTAGATGTGGGACCAAGAATGTATGTGCCAGTGCCGTCGGACAGGCAACCCGTAATAACCCAGATGGAGTAATATTCTCCCGCAATGAGGACTCGGATTCCTCCACAGCTTCAAGAATACGCCGCGCCTCTACATAATACCGTTCTCCTTCTGGAGTCAGAGCAAGTCTGCGGGTTGAACGATTAAGTAACCTAGTTTGTAGGTGATTCTCAAGCGCTGCAACATAACGGCTGACGTTAGGTTGCCCTAGTCCCAAATCTCGCCCAGCCGCCGAAAAACTTCCGGTCTCAACCGTGCGAACGAAACACGTCATCAACAATAATCGATCCATTCAACAGTCCTGTTATTTATGCATATTTAGCATGAGTCATATTCGAAAAATCAATCTTATCAACGGTTATACATAAACCTATAGTAAAGCTCCTGTCGATCAGCGAATTGACTGATCCAGATAACCTCTAGGAGACTTTATATGTCGAAATTACAAGGCAAACGCACTCTTATTACCGGTGGAACAAGTGGTATTGGTCTTGAGACCGCTAAGCTGTTCCTCTCAGAAGGTGCTCGTGTAATTGTTACTGGCGTTAACCCTGATTCTATCGAAAAAGCGAAAGCGGAACTGGGTAGCGATGTTTTAGTACTGAGCGCTGATTCTGCTAGAGTGGATGCACAGAAAGAGCTAGCTCAGGCTGTTAAGGCTCACTTTGGTGAATTGGATATCGCTTTCCTAAATGCTGGCATATCTATCTATATGCCAATCGAAACGTGGACAGAAGACAATTTCGACCGCATTTTTAACATCAATGTTAAAGGTCCTTATTTCCTGATGCAGGCATTACTGCCCGTGTTCGCGAGCTCTGCATCCGTGGTCTTTAATACATCGATCAATGCTCATACAGGGCCAGTGAACTCTTCTGTTTATGGCTCAACCAAAGCAGCATTACTTAATATGTCGAAAACACTTTCTAACGAGCTAATTGCTCGTGGGATCCGCATCAATGCAGTAAGCCCTGGCCCAGTTGATACACCGCTTTACGACAAAGCGGGTATTCCAGATGCTTACCATGACCAAGTAATGAAAGATATCGTTGCAACAATCCCTGCTGGCCGTTTTGGTAAGCCAGAGGAAGTGGCAAAAGCGGTGCTTTACTTGGCTTCCGACGATTCAGCCTGGACCGTGGGTTCGGAAATTATCATTGATGGCGGTAGCTTACTTTAACGGATTCTAAGGTATGTCTTCCGCTGTTGCCACAAGCTAAGGTCTCGTTGTCATTTAGATAAACCCGATACCAATCTTCGTATAGCTCTTCCTCTAGAAAGCCCGTCAACATTTGTTAGCGGGCTTTGTTCTCATTAGGTCTTCAATGTCACACTTTCATTGCCTCTCACTCTTGAACTAGGGCGTGCACTGCGGTAATCCGGGATCGATTCCCGTCATGGCAACAGAGATATCCCAGAGTCGACGAGCAAGTGCTTCATCCGTTGCCCGCGCTGTGCGATCTGACTCCCCAGACACACCTCGTATACCGCCGAAACCAGTTGGCCCATAATATCCACCGGATAGTACTGGAGCAGTTGCAGCCTGCAGCGTGGGCCAAGCGCCCTGTGCGGCGTTGTTGAGCACTAAACCAACCAGTGGCAGTAGCATTTGGATAGGTCCCATATAACGACCAAGATTGGTCGCAGCTAATCCCGGGTGACAGCCGACCGCGGTGATTAATGAGCCAGAAGCACGCAGACGACGATCCAGCTCAAACAAAAATAACGCATTGGCCAGTTTACTAGCCGCATAACGTTGCGTTCGGTAGTAGCTCCTCTCAGCATTAAGATCATCCCAATCTATGTTTGCATGTCGATGAGCTATGCTAGAAGTCACCACCACTCGGCTCCCTTTAGTTTTGGCAAGTGTAGGCAACAGAAGAGATGTGAACGCAAAACATCCTAGATGATTAACGCCAAATTGAAGTTCATAGCCTTGTTTGGTGCGTGTCAAGGGCGGGGTCATCACGCCTGCATTATTAATTAGTACATCAATACGTGATTCTTTTGATAATTGACTAGCAGCCTCACGGATACTGTCAATATTGCTCTGATCGTAAGGCAGAAAGGATAGATCGGCAGTAGGACTTAACTGTTTAATTTGGGCGATGGCTTGCATCGCCTTATCCTTTGACCTACAAGCAATAATAACCCGAGCACCGCGTGCAGCCAGGACTCGGGCGACTTCAAAGCCTATACCTGTGTTTGCTCCAGTGACAATGAAACATTTTCCCGATTGATCAGGGACATTGACTTCCGTAAACCCAGTTAACTTGGACATATTTTCACACTTCCTTATTGAGTGGATGCCCACTCACTTTTAAGTAAAAAATCGACTTGGAAGTTCTCTTACTTCATAGAACAACACCTGCCTGCTTAAAGTTACAACGCGGCGTCTGCGTGATATGCGTCAGGCAACCGACCAACGGCTCAATACAATACTGGCATTCACTCCACCAAACCCAAACCCGTTTGACAGAGCATGCTGGATTTGCATTTTACGTGCATGCAAGGCAACCAAATCAAGGCCATCCGCTGCCGCATCAGGGCTGATAAGGTTTAACGTTGGTGGAACAATCTGATCGCGAAGAGAAAGTACGGTAAAGATAGCTTCAATCCCTCCGGCTGCGCCCAATAAATGACCGGTACTCGACTTAGTTGACGTGATAGCAGGGGTAGAACCTTCACTAAATACCGCCTTGATAGCCGCCAGTTCGCTTTTATCGCCAACTGGTGTAGAAGTCGCATGGGCATTGATATATTGTATCTCGTTTGGATCAACACCTGCTTGTTTGAGCGCTTTTCTCATGGCTCTCTCAGCACCATTGCCGTCTTCTGGGCTTGCGGTTAAGTGATATGCATCTGAGCTGGTACCATACCCAACAATTTCAGCTAAAGGCCGAGCTCCTCTAGCTTGTGCATGCGCCAACGATTCAATGACCAGCAATCCCGCACCTTCAGCCATCACAAATCCGTCCCGGTTCCGGTCAAACGGGCGAGAAGCCTCTTGAGGATTATCGTTAAAGCCTGTCGATAGTGCGCGAGCAGCAGCAAAACATCCGAGAGTAACTCGGTCAACTGCGGCCTCTGTTCCACCGCATATCGCAATATCAGCCTCGCCACTGCGAATCATTCTTGCTGCGTCGCCAATAGCTTGCACTCCTGCAGCACAAGCCGTCACTGGAGCGCCCAACGGTCCTTTAAAGCCATATTTTATGGAAACTTGTCCAGCGGCCATGTTGGCTAAAAACGAAGGCGCGGTAAAAGGTGATAGACGACGAGGACCACGGGAATCCGTGGTGCGAACAGCTTCTGCAATCGCGCCAAAACCGCCCACACCAGAGGCAATAATAGTGGCTGTTCGTTCTTGTTCCTCTTGCGTAACCGGGCGCCAATTGGCTTGTGCCAATGCTTCTTCGGCAGCAACTAGGGCAAATTCGATGAAACGATCCATCTTTTTCCGTTCTTTCGTCACAATGAAATGATCGGGGTTGTAGCCAGCGAGTGGATCTTCTTCCAATCTGGGGACTCGACCTCCCACTGCTGTTCCTGTGCCAGTCGTTAACTCATCGGACAATATCCGAATACCTGACTGCCCAGCTAATAAGCGCTGCCATGTGGCCTCAGTACCAACCCCTAAGGGGCTGACGGCTCCCATTCCAGTAATAACAATTCTCATGTCTTTAGCTCTATTCATGGATGACCTCTAGTGCTATTTCCTTTTTACATATGACTCAATGGTAATCAGTTACATATAATTCTTTGCATGATACGTTTCTCAAACGTTCGACCTGATCTTGAACCAGATCGAATACATGGCTGGTAAGAAAACCAGTGTTAAAACGGTTCCGGCAAAAGTCCCGCCAATCAGCGTGTAAGCCAGAGTCCCCCAGAACACCGAATGAGTGAGGGGAATAAAAGCAAGAATTGCGGCAAGCGCCGTCAGTATCACTGGGCGAGCACGTTGCACCGTCGCCTCAACAACCGCACTGAATGGGTCTAAACCAGACACTTCGTTGTGACGAATTTGCCCCATTAAAATCAATGTGTTACGCATTAAAATGCCGGATAATGCAATCAAGCCAACCAACGCATTAATACCGAACGGTTGCTGGAACAAAAGCAAAGTAGGCACAACACCAATTAGTCCCAAAGGACTCGTTAAAAATACCATCACCATGCCAGCAAATGAGCGCACCTGGAGGATGAGAATCAGTAAAGTGATAGCAATCATGATTGGGAATATCGGCAACATAGCTACGCTGGCCTTGCCGGACTCCTCAATAGAGCCTGCTTCTACAATGTGATAGCCGCTAGGCATTTTTTGTATAATGGGTTGTAATTGTTGAGTAATGACATGCGATACATCCGGTGGTTGTAAGCCTTCGGCAATATCACCGCGTACCGTAATCGTTGGCACCCGATCTCGGCGGCGCATGATCGGCTCTTCTTGTCGAATCTCAACGTTCCCGACTTGAGACAGAGGAATACGTTCACCATGAGCTCCTGCCAGAGTGAAGTTTTCTAACTGAGATGGATCAAGCCGTGTTTCACCCGATGAACGAGCTATCACCTGAACAGTACGAATATCTTCCCGCACACTGGTTACTGGAACACCATTCAACAAGAACTGTAACTGTTGAGCGACGCTACTGGAGTTCAAACCTAAAGCCTGAAGCCGATCCTGCTGCAATGAGAAATGTACGGTAGGCACACGAGTTCCCCAATCCGTGTTCACAGTGCGCATCATGGGACTTGCTTCCATAACCTGTTGTACTTCATTCGCAATGTCGCGCAATGTATCTGGATTAGGACCCGTCACCCGATACGCCACTGGGAAAGGTGAGTAAGGGCCGAATACCAGTTGAGTCACACGCACTCTCGCTTCCGGCGCTAAACCATCAGCGATAGCTCGACGTAGACGATGTTTCAACACTTCGCGCTCTTCTTGGTTGTCAGTACGAATGACAATTTTGGCAAAAGAGGGATCAGGGAGCTCTGGCCCAACGGAAAAGAAGAACCTTGGAGCCCCTTGACCGATATAAGCGGTCACAATCTTGGCTTCTTCTTGTTGCGCTAACCACTGTTCAACTTTGGCCGTAGCGACGCTGGTCTGAGTGATGGAAGTACCGTAAGGCATCTGCACTTCAACCAACACTTCTGGTCGATCAGAAATAGGGAAAAACTGTTTCTTAACTACCGACATCCCGAGTACAGCGATAACAAACAGGCTTACGACTGATACCGCGACCCACCATTTTTTAACAATGACCCGCCCAAGAAACCGGCGGAATTGGTTGTAACGTGGCGTGTCATAAATTGCGCCATGTCCACCTTCGACTTTCTTCATCTCAGGCAGCAACTTGACGCCTAAATACGGCGTAAAGACCACCGCAACGACCCAGGATGCGATAAGTGCTATACCGACAATCCAGAACATATTGCTGGTATATTCACCAGCAGTAGAACGTGCAAAACCGTTGGGCATAAATCCAACCGCGGTAACCAATGTTCCCGATAGCATGGGGGCAGCAGTCAGACTCCAGGCATAGGATGAAGCAGCGATACGGCTATACCCTTCCTCCATTTTCACCACCATCATTTCGATAGCGATAATGGCGTCATCCACCAATAACCCCAACGCCAGAATCAAAGAGCCGAGCGTGATACGGTCAAAGTTCTTCCCCGTCGCCAGCATGACAACAAAAACAATGGCAAGCGTTAATGGCACGGCCGCAGCAACAATAACACCAGGGCGCCATCCCATACTGACAAAGCTCACCAGCATCACAACAGCCAATGCCGCGAAGAATTTGATCATAAACTCATCGACCGCCGCATGAATGTTCACGGCCTGGTCGGTCACTTTGGATAAGGCCATCCCCAAAGGCATTTCGGCATTAATTGCCCCAACTTCCTGATCAAGGGACTTACCCAAATCAAGCCCATTCCAACCATCACGCATAACAATGCCCAGTAACAACGCAGGCTCTCCGCCATTACGGACCATGAATGTAGCCGGATCTTCATAACCGCGTTTTACCGTCGCAATATCTGACAGCTTCAACGTCTGTCCTTTCACAACAATAGGGGTATCGCGTATTTGTTTTAAGTTGTCGAAAGCCCCATCCAAACGAATAAAAACTTCTGGCCCCTTGGTTTCAACCGAACCTGCGGGGGTCAGAACGTTTTGATTGTTGAGCGCAGCAAAAACCTCCTGTGGACTTACCCCTAATGTTGCTAAGCGTTCATGGGAAAACTCCACATAAATACGCTCTGGCTGTTCACCGATAATATTAACCTTTTTAACACCAGGGACATGAAGCAGACGTTGGCGCAGAGATTCTGCATCACGCACCAGTAATCGTTGAGACTCACCTTTGGCTTTGAGTGCATACAGCGCAAAAGTCACATCAGAATATTCGTCATTAATGAATGGTCCCATGACACCAGCAGGAAGATTACGAATTTCGTCGCCGATTTTTTTGCGGGCCTGATAAAACTGCTGCTGCACTTCAGATGGCGGTGTTTTATCCAACAAGGTCAACGTGGTAAAGGCGAGTCCTGGACGCGTGAAGGTTTCGGAACGGTCATACCAACGTAGCTCCTGCATTCGCTTTTCGAGCTTCTCGGCAACCTGCTCCTGCATTTCCTGGGCGGTAGCACCGGGCCAGGCGGTAACAATGGTCATCACCTTGATGGTAAAAGAAGGATCCTCAGCACGTCCTAGCTTGAAGAATGAGATAACGCCAGCAATAGAGATCAACAGTATGAGAAATAAAGTGACGGCGCGTTCACGTACTGCGAGCGCGGAAAGGTTGAAACGACTCTCGCTCATGGACGCGCTCCCTCGGCAACTGACCCGAAAGAAGAAACAGCAACACGCACCTGTTCACCATCGCTTAACAGATGAGCGCCGAGCGCGACGACTTGGTCGCCATGTTTGATTGGACCACTCACAAGCGCAGAATCATCGTCAAGGCCTAAAACCGTGACGGGATGCCAAGAGACTTTGGCAGGCTCTCCATCGACACTCCAGACTCCCGTTCCTTTACCCGCATCAAACAAAGCGCCAATCGGTACTTGCAACCCTGTTTTTAAAACGGAACGTTCGTTGACTACGTTAATGGTAACGGTGGAGCCCAAAGGAGCATCTTGCAGTGCTCCGGTAAGCACATACCTTGCTTCAAAAGTGCGAGTGGCGGGGTCTGCGGCATCGGAAAGCTGTCTGAGTGTTGCTACCGACGCCATATCAGGTCGGCCAAAAAGTTGTGCTTGTCCAGGTGAACCCAATGAAGGACGCAAGGTTTCAGGTAACTGGATCACCGCTTCCCGAGCCCCTGCATGCGCGACTCGGACCACTATCTGACCAGCACTCACAACTTGCCCTGGCTCGGCAAGGGTTTCAACTACGGTCCCATCAGCATCGGCGACAAGATCCGTATAACGAGTAGCATTGATTGCCACTTCAGCTTGTGCTTGTGCAGCACGAAGTTGAGCTTATGCTGTATCCGCAGCCGCTTTGACCTGATCGTAAGCTGAGGCCGATATCGCGCCAGTGCCGCGCAAATCCCGGTAACGGGCCTCATCTTCCGCCGCTTGTTTCGCTTTCGCTTTAGCAGCCACAACCGCCTCTTGTTGGGCATGAGCAGCAAGCTTCAGGTCTACAGGGTCAAGTCGCATCAGAACTTGCCCCCGCTTCACCACTTGTCCGGTATCCACCAGGCGTTTTAGCACCTTACCTGATACACGAAAACCAAGGTCGCTTTCTATTCGAGCCGCTATGACACCAGTAAAAGAGCGCGATTTTGCACTGGACGTACTAATCGTGACCGTCCTCACCAGAGGGGCCTCAGTACGGGGATCGGTTTGCTTTTCTTCACCGCAAGCCGTTAAGACCAGCGGTAAAGCCGTGATAATTGCCATTGTCAGTATGTTGTAACGAGACATACATAAGTCTCCATGAAGAACTATTCAGGAGTGCAATTATTATTCTTGTGACCAAATTAGTCAATAGTCAGTTTTAATCTATGGTGCGAGGCTGCGAAGAACCAAGCTGGAGAGCTGAACTGGGGCCTCTTCAATGAAATCAAAGTTGTGTTGCAACATAAGAGGATTCAAATAAGGTCTCATGACCAGATAGATAGCTGTCGTCATTTCATCTAACGGTGTTTTACGCTCGAAATCTCCCGCTTGACGCCCTTCCTGAAGAATTTCTTGCAGTAGCGCTTTGATGTTTTGCTCATAGTGAATCGTTGCCTGCCAACGTTCAGCGGCCGCAGATGCTGCAATTTCATAGAGCTTTTGGTCTTGAGAAAATAAACGAAAGCTTGCCTGAACGATTTCTTTAAACATCCGGCGCAGCTTCTCTGGCGGCTGGTCAACCTCTTCTATTGCTTTTCGAACGTCGGCCTCAATTTCACCTAAGCAGTTTGTACAGATACTTTCGCCAATGGCCTGTTTAGAGGAAAAGAATTTGTATATATATGCCTTTGAAAAACCGATTGATTTTGCCAAATCTGAGACAGTGGTCTTCCCATAACCGTAGCGGCTGAAATGTTCCGTTGCCGCAATAACAATCTGATCACGCACATCATGATCAACAGGGCCTCGATTCAATGCTGGGCTGTTGTGCTCTTCATTCATAACCTTCTCTCTGACTTCTATGCATTCGTATCCGAATTCTAACGCGTCACGGCCAGATTGACAACGAGTGACTAAATGGTAATATGGTCACTCGTTGTCAATCATTGGTAATACTATGCTTATTAAAAACTCATTCCTCATGCTTACTGTAAGCAGTTTGTTAGCTGGTTGTGCGGTCGGGCCTGACTACACTCCGCCGAAACTGTCTACCCCCAATCACTTTTATGGGCATGACTCTGTTGGCAAGCAAGAAACAACAGCCGATGCTCATCTACAAGTATGGTGGGAAAAATTTGGTGACGAGCAACTGACTCATTACATCGCCATTGCCTTAAACCAGAACCTTGATTTGGTTCAGGCAACGGCACGACTGGCTCAAGCCAGAGCAGGGCTGGGTGCAGCGAATGCAGCCCTGCTCCCATCCGGTGGTATCTCTGGCCAGGCAGCTCGCGCCTATCAATCAGTAGAAACGCCTTTGGGACAAGTATTGAACTCATCCCCAAGTTTTGATCGTTATGGCAGCAGTTACGAAACCAACCTGAACGCTAGTTGGGAGCTAGATGTGTTTGGAGGCCTCCGCCGAGACCAAGAGGCGGCTCAAGCTGAGTACCATGCAACTTTAGCAGGAATTGCGGCAACACAATTGGCCGTAGCCGCACAAACCGCCAGCATCTACGTCAACATTCGCGCCATACAAGCTCGACTCGACATTGCTCGAAAACAAGTAGAAACGCATCAGCAGATACTCGATTTGACCAATCTCCTTTACAGCAAAGGGTTAGTGCCAGAACGTCAAGTTCATCAAACACAAGCGATGCTCGCACAATATCAGGCGACGGTTCCTCTGATGGAAGCAAGCCTTGAAACAACATTGAACGCACTAGATGTAATACTGGGTACACTCCCTGGGTCACACCGCGCAGAACTTGCTGCAATCGTACCGCTTCCTTCAATCCCAAAGACTATCAACATGGGGACGCCAGGTGAATTACTCACGCGCCGCCCTGACCTCATCATTGCAGAGCGACATCTGGCAGCGTCAAATGCAAAGATTGGTGCCGCGATTGCCGAGTATTATCCAAAGTTTTCACTGAGTGGACTGCTGGGCAGTGCGACTTCAATATCGGAAGGAAATTTATTTGGCAACGGGGCTAACCAAGCTACTGGCATCTTGGGTTTACGTTGGCGCTTGTTTGATTTTGGTCGAATCGATGCTCAGATTGCGCAGGCCAAAGGTCGTGAAGCAGAAATGCTTGCTGCCTATAGACTGGCTGTTCTGAAAGCCACTGAAGATGTCGAAAACGCGTTCTCAACATTAGCAAAACGGGAACAACAAACTGAGATGGTATCGCAGGGAGTTGATGCCCTTCAGCGTGTACGTAACACCTCATTTTCTGCATACCAGAAGGGAATAGCCAGCAAGTTGGAGGTACTAGAAGCTGATGAAAGCTTACTGCGAACATTAGATGAAGAAACGCTTGCTAGAGCCGAGACCATAACGTCAGCAATCGCTGCCTTTAAAGCACTGGGCGGAGGCTGGCAAGCTGATGAGGAGAAATCGTAATGTCAGCATCTTCACCGGGGCTAAATTCGAATCAGGCATCATCGATAACAAGAAAGACCAATGATATCCTAGAAGGCCCTATCATCCCAGTAATGCTCAAATTGGCGTTACCAACACTTGCTGTGTTAGTCGTTCAAACCTTCGTTGGCATTATGGAGACATATTTTGTGAGCTCTCTTGGTGCAGATGTTTTAGCAGGCGTATCTGTCGTTTTTCCGGTATTGATGCTCATGCAAATGATGGCTAACGGTGGGATAGGAAGTGGTTTAGCGTCCGCAATAGCAAGGGCATTAGGAGCCGGAAAGCAGGAGGAAGTCCAGTCCTTAGTATGGCATGGTGTTGTGATTGCCATAGCAATAGGGCTGCTCTTTGCTGGAGCACTTATCATTGGTGGTCCGGTATTGTATAAGGCAATGGGTGTTTCCGGACCATCCCTGAACGCAGCACTTTCATATTCAAATATTGTGTTTTTAACCTCGCCACTCATCTGGGCGATGGCAATGTTGTCGGCATCACTTAGGGGAGCCGGGGACACAAAGACTCCAGCCTTTGTTACCTTAGTTGGGGCGTTCATTCTGCTACCATTGTCGCCAGCCCTGATATTTGGTTGGGGACCAATCCCATCATTTGGTGTCAAAGGAGCAGGCATTGCGATCTTAATATATTACCTATTAGCCACGATATTTTTGGTGAAACACATGACGTCGCGAAAGAGTGTTCTTAACCTATCAAAAAGCCCCCTAAAACCCCAGTTATTCAAAGATATACTTGGCGTAGGCGTGTTGGCTTCCATTGGAACCGTCCAAATCAACTTAACCGTCACCATTGTAACAGCTACTGTTGGTAAGTTTGGCCCTGATGCCGTCGCCGGGTATGGTATTGCCTCAAGATTAGAGTACTTACAGGTTCCGCTGCTATTTGGTCTAGGCACAGCCATAATTACAATGATTGGCATTAACCTTGGCGCAGGTCAGTTACAGCGCGCTCGGGAAATCACAAGAATTGGAGCTATGATTGCATTTCTATTTACAACATCGATAGGATTCATTATTCGCACTTTTCCAGAACTGTGGCTCACAGTATTTAGTGAAGATAGAAACGTACTCAGCATCGGAACAAGCTACTTGGGCAAAATTGCACCTTTTTACGGTTTTATTGCGGTAGGAATGACACTTTATTTTGCCGCTATAGGGATGAAACGCGTCTTTTGGCCTGTGCTGGCCGGCACCATAAGGATGATAATTGCAGCGTTTATTGGGTGGATAGCAGTTATGAATTTTGACGCGGGAATGCCGACGCTGTTCAGCCTCTTGATTGTGAGTATCTTGGTGTACTTCACAATCACTGTTGCTTCAATGTGGCTCATATTTAAATAATGAGCCGTACTTACTTTTCTATTCTTCCGTTTCAGGCACCACAATTTACTGTGCGGTTTAGGGCAATGATGTCCGCATGGCTTGGATTAGCCCCTAATGCAGGAAATTGCTCAGGGAGCGAATCTCGTTTCTGAACGGCCTTTCCTTTTTAGAACTGATTCATCTCAACAGCATTCCAGTCGCAGCAATATGAAGGCGTTGAGGAGTGCTCACGTCACGACACTTCCAATGAT
>Ga0075011_10000472_pt1 | contig 21468 bp, 22 predicted proteins | sample TARM_MetaG_T_14_FD_72354 | JGI IMG/M metagenome (GOLD analysis project Ga0075011, IMG submission 72354) | Freshwater microbial communities from Pennsylvania, USA, analyzing microbe dynamics in response to fracking - TARM_MetaG_T_14 | ecosystem: Environmental > Aquatic > Freshwater > River... | reverse complement strand
AGGTTGTTGATGACCGTACCGCAATGGGGGCAAGCCCCTACAGCACCGTAGCGGGTTGGTCTGCGCACGAAGGCGGGTTTCGAGTGGAAGCCCATGCGCATCCTGACCCTGCCGATGATGAAGAACTCTTGCCCCACGGCGGGCGCACCCAATTGCTCGCGCAGCTTGATGAGCTTGATCAGGGTGTCCGGGCCGTTGAGCACCCAGACCTTGGCCCCCGCAACGGTTTCGAGGATTTCCCGACGCCACTTGTAAACCAGGTGGGGCGGACTCAAGACCAGCGTGCGGCGGTAGCCCTCCGCGTTGAGAACGGCCGCCAGCGCAATGCCGACCGTGGTTTTGCCGGTGCCCATCTCGCCATTGACGATCGCGGCGCGCTCGCCCTGGTTGATGAGCAGCTCTGCGGCGGCGTGGACGATTTCAGCCTGGGCGGAAAACAGCTTGCGCTTGAGACCGGCCAGCACGAGCTGGCGGCTGGGCCGGGGTATGCCGTCATAGACCGGCGGATTGGCCCGGTTGAGGGAGTCCAGCAGTTCATCGCCGAATTCGGTGACGAAATCCTGCAAGGTGAGAGACAGCCCGGAGGCTTCCGGGTCGAACAGATCGTCCGTGTCGGACGAGGTAGGAACGACCGAAGCCGCTTCGATGGTAGTGGTCATGGTGATGCTCCAAGTGAATGGGCATGCACCGCCCCCAAGGGCAGTGACATGCCCTCGGGGGGAAGTGAGATGGCAACACGGGGTTGCCACCGATAACGCCTGCTTGCAAGCAGGACGGGAGCGGGACAGAAACGGGGTGAGAAGCTGCCCTGCGGATCAGTGGATGGTGACGATTCTCCCCAGCGTGGCTGACTCGGGCGTCAAATCCCAAGCGCGGATCACCGGCACGAACTTGTCCGTGAGGATGCGGGTTTCGGCGATGGAGCCGTCGTCGCGTTCGCGGTATTCCGTGGTGGTGCTCTTTTGCTTATAGGTATCGCCCTTGACGGCCAGTGTGCGGCCGCTGGGGGACTGAACGACACCCGAGATCGCACCAGCCGCAAGGGCCAGCGCCAGGTGCCAATGGGACAAGGCCCGAGCCGGGGCACGCAGGGACTGTTGCGCCGCGCCGAGATGGGTCTCGAACGACGGCCACAGTCCATGCAGACGCCTGGTTTCCTCGGCGAACTGCTCAGGCTCCATGCTGATGCGACAGAAATGCTCCGGCTCGGCAGGCATGGCGGGAACGGCGTAGGGAAGCAGCGTCCATTGGGGCGGCAGCTCCGGTGGCTCGAACTCGCCTTGCCCAACTTGCAGCAGCCGAGTGCGAATGGCTTTTACATCGTCGCCCGCCAGCTCGCGCTGACGGGTTCTGCGGCCAAAGATCACGACCTGCTTGAACTGCGGATCGACAGCGCGGTGGATGCTCAGATCGGTGAAGTGCCGCGTCAGCCAGCCGACCAGCTCCTGATCGAGCACGTAAGACGGCACGATGAAAACCAGGATGCCGTCGTATTGCAGCAGCGGCAGCGTCTTCTGGTAGAACAGCTTCTCCAGCCTTGCTCGGCCTTTGCCGTCGTAACCCATGTTGCCGCTGGCATCCTTGGACAGGTCGCCATACGGCGGGTTGAGCCACAGCAGGCCGAAGCTCTGACGCGAGATCAGCGTGTCCATCAGATCGCCGTGGATGCAACAATCGACCAACTGGCGTGCGTGGTTGGCGCGCGCCTGGTCGTACTCCACGGCGAATGCGGTGACTTGCTCACGCCCGAGGGCATGGGCGGCCTCCGCGATGGCCACACCTTCTCCGGCGCAGGGATCGAGGATGCAGATCGGCCCATCGCTGGGCATCAGTGCGTTGAGCGCTCTTTCAAGCGTTGCTTCGTCGGTCGGGTAATAGCCGTTCTTGGCGAAATTCCGGGCGATGCGGGGGAACATGAGTGCCATGGCAGTCTCCTGGTTGGCGGGGATGAAAAGGGATGGACGCGCCCTGAGCGGCGCGTCCCGATTGATGCGTCAGGCCACGGCCTCCAGTTCCAGCAAAGCCGTAGCCGGTTGTGAGAACGGATAGGCCGAGAGAACGCCGCAGCGGATCAGTTCGCCCAGCGCATCGGTTAGCACAGGAACGTCCAGATTCAGGCGGAACCCTTGCAGCGGCCCCAGGGTCATCGGCAATCTGCGGAGCATTTCCCGCTCGTGCAACAAGGCCAGCACAGGGGCCTGCCAGTGGTCGAGCAAGGGCAATGGGCAGGTGTCCTTGACGAGGTGCCACAGCCGTGACGTGGGATCGGCGGCTGAGCGCGGCAGCAGCGCCAGGGCGCTGGAGGCGCTCTTGTCGGGCCGGCTGCAGCGTCCGTCGAACAGCCACAGATTGACCATCGAGCCGAACAGCGTGCGGCGATAGGCGCGGGTCAGCCGCTTTTCCAGGCGATTGACCGGGCCGACGAACACGGGAACGGAGCCGCCCTGTTCGGTGATGAGATGGAACTGATCCAGCCCGTCCTCGTCCCGGCCCAGGGTCAGCCGCGCCAGGAATTGCTGGATCGCGGTGTCCCGCGCCCAGACCGAGAGAAAGACCAGATCACCCTGCTCACCGCAGACGCAGGCATCGGCCATCAGGTCGCTGCATTCGTCGATGCGGTACAAGGTCGTGGAAGATAAAGGTGCAGGCATGGTGGTGTCCTCGAAGAAGAGGGACAGCACCGCCCGCAAGGGCAGTGACTGCCCCGTGGGGTGGAAGGAAGAACCGCTATTCGGCCTCGCGGCTCCACTCTTGCGTCTTAAAGTCCAGCGCGTAGCCCAGAGCACCCAGGCGGGCGATCTGTGCGCGCAGCGTGCGGCGGTCTATGGTCAAATCCAGTTTCACGGAATCGTCCAGCGGCCACAGCAGTCCGAACAGCGCCGCGTCATCGCTGTCGGGACCGCCAGCGGCGGCCACCTTGGCGGATGGCGCGTCCACGCCAAAGGGCGTGGTATCGACCAGCGGGTCTGTCGATGCCTGTACCGGAGCCTGGACAGGCTTGGGCTTGGATGCCGGGGCGGCAGCAGGCGTGACCGGCTGCGCACCCAACTCCTCGTCGAGCGGATCGATGTCCTGGGCGGCGAAGCTGCGGGCCTCGTCCTTGCTCAGTTTGTCGATACCCGAGAGGGTCATACCGTCCAGACTGGCGCGGATCTCGAACCGCATGCCGCCACCCGTGGGATAGGCCCTCGGGTAGATGTAGCGGATGATGAATTCCCCGTCGTACTTGCCTTCGGGGTACTGCTCCAGTTCGGCATCCTTCACCTCGAACACACCGAGGTGCGTGGTGAGGCGCCCGATCGTGAACGGGCCATTGCGACCCCGGATCGTGCGCAGCGTGAGCTGGCCGGGAACGAGGATGGGCGAAGCGGATTTCTGAGAGGCTGAAGTGACCGCCATGACGAATCTCCTTGTGATGAGGTCTGGGGCCGCGAGGGGCACCCGATGTAGGAAGAAAAGTACGGACTGCGCCCTGGTGGGCGTAGTCCGTGCGGCACTCAGGCTTTCAGTTGGCGCATGCCATCGGCCAGCATCCACAACGCCCGGTTGAGGCGCAGGTTCTGGTCGATGCCTTGCACTTCCCGGGTTCGTTGGCGGCGGCCAAGGGCCGTACGCGCGGACAGGCCACCTTTGATCATGTTCTCCTGGATGCGATTGAACGCCGACCACAGATCGGGCTTGCGGTCATCGAATCGCCGGGGAACCAGCAACTGACTTTCCGTGACAGGCGCGGGCTTGTCGGGATCGCCGTACTTCAACGCCAGCGCGGAGCGTGCGAGGATTTCAGCCTCCCCTGTATCCAGAGTGATGGCACGCATCGCATCGCGCGATTGCCGTACCTGCCCGAAGCCCTGGAGGACTTCGTAGGCACCTTCGATCACCTGGCCTGCCACATCGCCCTTGTGGGGCACACGGATGTCGGCGGCGGTGTCACCGCAAACCAGCCCGTTGTGGCAGACGAATCTGAACATGCCAGCGAGCATCTGATAGCTGCTCGTGCCATCGTGGGAGTTCAGCAGGATGATTTCGTTGGCCTCGCTGCCGTTGATCTGGCTGGCGTGGCGCATGCGGATGAGGTGCTTGGTGTATTCGCGCCGATCCTCGTTGCGCACGCGGGTCTGGCACACCATGAAGGGCTCGAAGCCCTCCTGGCGCAGCTTGGTCAGCACGGTCGCGGTCGGTATGTAGGCATACCGCTCCGATCGGCTACCATGCGGCGCATCGGCGAAGATGGAGGGAGCGACGGCACGGATTTGATCGTCCGACAGCGGGCGATCCGCGCGCAGCACAGGGGAGCGAGATGCAAAACGGGTTGCGAGAGACATGACGGTTCTCCTTGAGAAGGATGAAGACGAACGCATATGCCTCCGTGAAAGGAGGCGCATGCACAGGTGGGAGAATTGACAAGGCCCAGGGGATGGGCCTTGCGGGTTCAGAACGAAGCCGCCAGTGACGGCTCTTGCTCCACCACTACGCCTTCGGTCTCGCGCTCTGCGGGAGAAGAAGGCTGGGTGTCGGCGGGCGGGACTGCATCCGTGCCCTCGGGCGTGGACTGCGCCGCGCTTGCCGCTGCGGCTGGATAGACCTGCTGGCCGTCGATCTTGATCAGACCGATGTGGGTCAGCGTGGACTCCAGGCTTGCGCCGGGTTCTCCAGCGCGCTCGCCCTTGTTGCGGATGAACGCATCGGCCTTCATGTCGTTTAGACGGAAGGCAATCAGCACCTTGCACTCGGCTTCAACAGCCTGCACGCAGCGGCGCACCAGATGCTGGGCATCGGTCGTGGTGACGATGGTCTCGATGTAGCGGTACTCGGGTTCGTCCACCGGCCCGGCCAATGCCCCGATGGAGCACGACAAGAACGGATCGCTATCCTTGGGAGTGACCTCTTTCGGGCGATTGAGATAACCGATGCCACGGGTCATCAGCTCGTGCTGCGCGATCCCTGCAAGTTCGGCACGGTCGATCAGTTCGGCTTTCAGCAGACGCCCCTTGAGGCTGGCTGCTGCTTCACCCTGGCGCTCACCACTGGTACGGATGAACGCATCGCTCCACAGGTCGCCGATTCGGAAGCGAACCAGTGGACGCAGCTTGGGATCATCGACGCCGATGTAGCGCTCGACCAGTTTCTTGGCCTCGGCACCGGAGACCTTGACATCGAAATAGCGGATGGTCGGCTCCTTGGCGGAACCCACCAGCGCGGCGATGGTGCATGCCAGGAAGGGTTGGGCACGACGACCACCCCTGACGGGAACCTCGCGGACACGTTGCAGATAGCCAATGCCGGAGGTGTGCAGATCGAAGTAGGACTTCTCTTGGGATGTGGTGTTCATGGTGAATCTCCATAGGAAAAGCGAAGACACACCAACCCCACGCTGCGGGGATAGGTGCGTAACCCCGCGATGGGTTGAGAAAGGCGAAAGCATCCACTACCGGGCGAGCCGGTGGCCGTTCGCGCGAGGATGCGATGCGAACTGGCTCGGTCACGCAGCAGGCGCTGCGCCGCAACCCCGAAGACCGATGGTTGCTTGGCATGTCGCTGACAACGTCAGCAGGCATGGCGGAAGCCTCACACCCCGAAAGTGCCAGCGCTACGGGAAATGGGAATCGAGAGGCATCCGTTTAGGCCCCGATGGGTTGAAAAAGCCCCCGAAGATTCGGGGGCTGGGATCGGACGGTCAATGAGAAGCGGCTTTGCGTCCCGAAACGGGCTGCACCAAGATGCGACGCCATGTGTCGTCGTCGATCAGGTCAGCCAACGTGCTTCCGAGCATGTCGAAATACACCTCGTCGAGCCGCTGAACCAACTGCCCGTCACGATGCAGCTCGATGGCATACACATCCAGGCCACGCATGTAGATCACGCTGACGCGCCCCTGGAACTTGCCCGTGGAGACGGTGAAGCTGATTGTCGGTGGCGTGCGGATAATGTCCGAAGGCTTCGGATCGACCACGGAGAAGTCGCGGGCCTGGGCATCGACCAGCATATGGCTGATGGTGCGGTGCCTGTCCGGCGCCGGCATCGATTCCAACTGCGCGATGAGCTGCTGGAGTTCGAGGCACTGTGCTGAAGGGATAGGCAAAGGCGCCGGAGCAGCGCCCAGAATGATGCGCTTGACGGTATAGGACGTGCCGTCTGCAGTGCGCTCCACGACTTCTTCGGGAGTGTCGGCGCGCTGGCCGTCGAACCGGCGACGCGCATAGGGCTGCACGCTGACTTTCGTGCCTTCTGCCGGAACGGCTGTCACCAAGGTGCGATCGAGCACGGCAAACTGCGTGCGCCCGGTCTTGATGATGATGGCCTCGTCGGTGGCCGCGATGACCTTGCCCTCGAAAGGCTGCGGATCGACCCGAAAGCCCAGCATGGACTCCTTGGGCTGACCGTCGAAGATGTTGTACTTGAACCCCGAAGCGTTGCTGGGCACATGCTTGGCAACCAGGGTGGGAAGCTGCTGACGAATGGCTTGATGATCCATGGCGGAGTCTCCAAAGAGAAAATGGGACTCCCCACCCGTCAGGGATGGTTTGTCCCTTGGGGGTGGAATGGAAAGGAGGGATACCGCCCCGAAGGGACAGGTGTCCCTCATGGGTTGAGAAATGAAGGCATTGGCCTGTCAGGGCTTACCAGCCGGTGTAGTTCAGCATCAGATCGGAGATGACCTGCCGCCGTTCGAGATCCAGCCCACCCAGGTCGGACAGCCCTTCATAGCCGCAGCGGCGCAGCATCGCCGCACCTTCGCGGGCGTTGTAGAAGCTGACCATGGCGGAGAGGAACATGCGCTGGCCTCCACTCAGGACGCCGAGAGCATCATTGAGTTCATGCAGCCGGGGACGCAAATCCCACTTCTCGCAGGCGCGCTTCAGGCAGTCGGACGTGCCATCGCCAAACCATTCCGGCCCGGCGATTTCCGCACCGCGCTTCCACGCTTGAAAGAAAGCCTCGGGAGCACGCGAGAAATGACGCTCTTCCCGAGCGAGAAGATCAAAGACTTCTTGGGGCAATTGCTGATTCATGGAGAACTCCTTGAAACGGGTCAGGGATGGGTCAGTTGTGTCCAGCCGCCTCGTTCGAGAGCACACTGGGCAGCCGCTTCGCTGCGGAAGTACTGGCACGACTCACGGGAAACCGGCCCCTCGCTATCGCGCGTGCCGATGTAGTGGCCTGCGGCGCTGTGCAGAACCTCCAGCGGCAAGAACTTGCCGGCGTAGATCAAGGCCAGATGGCCGAAAGAGGCTTCGAGGGACATGGATCGCTCCGTGGTGAAAACCGGGTAGCCATGCCCTGGACGGGATGGATTCCCCGCGCGGGTTGAACAAGGAAGCATCAGCGTCACAAGGACGCCCGCCCGTGGGTTGATGCGATACGGGCTGGCGGGTCGATGGAGGAAATTCCCCCAGGCGCAGCCTGAAAGCCCCTGGCTGCTGGCATGGTGCTGGCAACGCCAGCGACACATGGGCCACAGCTTCGGATCGAGAACCGTGGGCGTCACGGGGAAATCGACACCGGGCGCTGTCCCGATTGATTCCCCAAGGTATCTCTCATGCGGCCAGCGTGAGGCAGGCCGCGGCGCCCGTCGTCCTGAAATCGGCAACACGCCGTCGCCGGCTTCCGTGAAAAGGGAGAGCCCCGCATGCGGGGCTCGAAAGGGGCTACTCGTCGTCGTACAGGGGCAATCCGTCCAGCACGTTTGCATCGGCATCGAACACCAGCATGCGAACGTCGGCGAGCGCGGCCAAGTGCAGTACCTCCACGAGGGACTCCGGCATGCCCTTGCCTAGGTGTTCCTGCCGCAACTGCTCGGCGGTGATGCCCTCGACACGCTGCAGGTTCGCACCCGTCCAGGGCGTGGCGATCAGCTTTACGCCGATCGCGGGGCTGTACGGGATGCGGAAGGCGACGAACAGAAAGCCGCTCGGTGTGGCGATGTCGGCCAGTTCGGCGAGGAAGCAGCACGCCTCGGCGGTGAGATGGGCTCTGCTGATTTCCCAGCACCGGCTGTAGAAGTCGGTCTCGAAGCTCAGTCGCCGCACGACCTCCCGCGCGGCTTCGTCCGAGTAGGTGTCGCCGACGTGCACGGGTTGCCCGATGTCGTCGCCGCTGACGGAGTAGACCACGGTGCGCACCACGCCTTCGGTCTGGCATTGGGCCTCCAGGTCATCGGGAAAGTCCTGGCCTTCGGTAATCAACGCAAAGTCATCGTTGAAGATGCAGGGAAAGCGCGCGACCTGGTCATCGGGCAGGTGCGCCTGGCTGGGATGCAGCGGTCGCCAGACCGGCGGACAGTCGTCCTCGTAGGTGATGCACAGCGAGCGGTCAATGCGCAGGTTCTGGTAGCCGCGGAGGAAAGGGTTGGACTCTGGGGACATGGGGTTCTCCTGGTTGAAGGACCGGGAGCCCCACCCACAGACGGGAGCGGATATCTCCCGTAGGGTTGAACACGAACGGCACCGGCGTCGTGAAGACGCTCGTCCGCAGTAGGCGGTGCGAAGCGGACTGGTCGATCCACGCGGCGGACCGCGTTGCAGCCTTGAAGACCGGAGCTGCCAGGGCATGGTGCTGACGGCAGTCAGCAGCGCAGGGCCGCAGAATGGACGCCACGCATCACAGCCGTCTTGGAGGAATGCGCATCGCACCAGGCACGCATTGAGTTGCCGCGTTGAGCCGAAGCGGTACAGATCAGGGTCAGTCAGACAAAGACCAACAGGCCGAAGGCCCTTGGGGCTTCAGCCGGAGAAGAGAAAACCACCCGTGGGCTGTGGCAGTCCCGGCCGTCGTCAAAGCCGCTCACTGCGTCAGCAATCGCACTCGACCCGTGTCGTGGTTGGGGTCGAAATCCTTTGGCACGCATCCGCGCACAAAGGGCGCCCGTTGGTTCACCGGCGGGCTCCGGCACCGAATACTGTCAACCGCAAAGGGTCTCCTGATGGCTGGCGAGAAGAACCAGCCATCAGGGGACGCTTCGCGGCGGACGCAAGCAACCGTGACCAGGAGAATGCGCGGGGCGCGCGATTCAGCGAGAAATGGCCTTCCTGCCTTGGGAGCCTCGGAGGCCCGGCAAGGCGCGCACACTGTCCAGAAGGTTTTGCGCGCTGGGTGCCCCGCAGGGCTGCGGGGCGGGCTGCTACATCACCGGCACAGGGCCGACATGGCGACAGAATTCATGGCATTTCAGGATGCCCGGCGCGGGCCGGACTTGCCGGACGCGGGGCGTTTGCCTTTATCCGATTCGACGGGCAACGTCCCTTTGCAGTCCGGGTAACGGCTGCACGACCAGAAGGCACCTTTCTTGCCGGTGCGTTGGTGGGTCGCAGAGCCACACAGCGGACAGGCTGGCCCTTGCGGCACTGTGATGGCCAGCGAGGCACCGCGGTATTGCTGTATGAGCTGCGTGATCCAGGCGGACTGCTTGTCGATGAAGGTGTCGATGGTGAGCTGGCCCGCCTCGATCATGTCCAGCGCCTGCTCCCAGACCGCCGTGGTGCCGGGATCGGCAATGGCCCCTGGCACAGTGTCAATCAGCGTGAAGGCTGCGTCGGACGCCCGGATGGCGCGGCCCTTCTTCAAGAGGTAGCCGCGCCCCAGCAAGCCGCCGATGATGTTGGCGCGGGTTGCTTCGGTGCCGATGCCCACTGTGTCCTTGAGCTTTTGCTTCAGGCGCGGATCGGACACCAGCTTGGCAACGCCTTTCATGGCCTTGACCAGTTCGCCCTGAGTGTAGGGGCGTGGCGGCAGCGTCTTGAGTGCCTTGCAATCGACGGCCTGCACCTGGCACGACAGACCTTGCCGCAGTGCTGGCAAGGACTGGCTCCCCAACGTCGCCTCGTCGCCCGCATCTTCAGCCTCCGGCTTTGGTTCGGCCAGTACCAGCCGCCAGCCGGGGACAACCACCTGCTTGCCGGTCGCATGAAGTGGCTGGTCGGCGCATGACATCCGGGCCGTCGTGCGGTCGAATTCGTGAAGGGGCAGGAACTGCGCCAGGTAGTGGGCACGGATCAGGCGATAGACCGCCAGTTCCTTCGCGCTCATGACCGACAGGTTCGCAGGCTCCAGCGTCGGGATGATGCCGTGGTGCGCGGACACCTTGCTGTCGTTCCATGCGCGTGAACGCTGGGTACGGTCCAGTTGCGCGATGATGGACCGCAGGGTGGGATCGGTCTTGAGCAGGCTGTCGAGCACAGCGGGCACTTCGGCCAGCATGCTCTCCGGCAGGTAGCCCGAGTCCGAGCGTGGATAGGTGGTCGCCTTGTGCGTCTCGTACAGCGACTGCGCGATGTCCAGCGTTTCCTGCACATCCAGGCCGAGCTGGAGCGAGCAGACTTCCTGCAAGGTACCCAGGTCAAACGGCAAAGGCGGGCCTTCGCGCACGCGCTCGGTCTCCACCGCCAGCACCTGGGCCACGCTCGCCGCGCGCATGCGCTCTGCCGCCTGTCGCGTCACGGACTCTTGCAGGCAGCGGCCCGCATCATCGGTGCAGGCTTCGGGGGCCACCCAGCTTGCGACAAACTTCTGCCCGGAGCCGAACAGCGTGAGGTCGATCGCCCAGTACGGCACGGAAACGAAGCGTGCGATCTCCCGATCCCGATCGACGACCAGCCGCAAGGTGGGCGTCTGTACCCGGCCTACGGAGAGCACGCCCTGATAGCCGGATTGCCGCCCCAGGACGGTGAACAATCGGCTCAGGTTCATCCCGACCAGCCAGTCCGCACGGGAGCGGGCCAAGGCCGAGTGGTACATGGGCAACGTCTCGGCGGACGGCTTGAGCGCGCCTAGCGCCTTGCGGATGGACGCATCATTGAGCGCGGACAGCCACAGACGCTGAATCGGGCCTCGGTAGCCGCACAGGTCGATGATTTCGCGGGCGATCAGTTCGCCCTCACGGTCGGCATCAGTGGCGATGACCAACTCGGCGGCCTGGCTCAGAAGCTGTTTGACGACCTTGAATTGCGTGGCGGTCTTGGGTTTGACCTCGACCCGCCAATGCGCGGGGATGATGGGGAGCTGGTCAAGCGACCAATGCTTGAAATGCTCGCCGTAGGCTTCGGGGGGCGCAGCTTCCACGAGATGCCCGATGCACCAGGTCACGATGACGCCTGCGCCGTTGAAGCAGCCGTTGCCGCGCTGCGTTGCGCCCAGAACGCGCCCGATGTCCTTGCCCTGGGAGGGCTTCTCGCACAGATACAGCCGCATGGTGCACCCTCCGAATCGTGTTGCCATCGTCCATGGGCAGCAGGATCTCCAGAGGGAAAAAAGCCATCAGCAAACAAGGCGGACGCCAGGCGTACCGCTTTGTGCTGATGGCCTTGGAGGGAATCAGGGGGGGGGCAGCGGACAGGCATCCCTGAAAGCCTCTGCACCAGCGGCGTCGCAGAACTCCCTGGACGTCAGTGGAACTATCCCCTGGGGATAATCGGCCTCAAGTGCCGTCTGCGTCCTGGTCGCCGGAGCCCGGCTTGGTACTGAGCCGCACCGAGTCCAGCCGGAATGGCAGGATGCCAACACGGCGGGCCTCGATCTTGAAGGTCGTGCGCTCGTTCTCCTCGGCATCCTCCCATTCGTCCTTGACCGTGCGGCCTTCGACCAGCACGCGCATGCCTTTCTGGTACAGCTCTTTCCAATGCTCCGCATCGCGGTGCCAGAGTTCGACCGGCGCCCAGAAGCCGCCACGATCCTCAAACGTGCCATCCCGCTTGGGGACGGGGTTGTCGAAATAGACGTTCAGCCGCAGCAGCCTGCTGGGCTCGTTGTTGCCGCCGGGGAACTCGCGAAATTCCGGTGCCGAACCAATGTTGCCCTCGCCAAAGAAGTGGGTGCTCATGTTGCAATCTCCGTGGTGGTTGAAAAATCCGCGCCAGATGGGGCCAGCACAGGTGCAGGAATGGGGTGTCAGCGTTGTGGCAGTGACCGCACACGGCGCATCAGGGTGTCCTCGGCCAGGGCCATCTTGCTGGCGCAGTCCTGGGCCTGCCGTCCGAGGGAATGCAGCAGGCTGATCTGCATGTTCAGCACGATGCGTTGCTGCTCCAGAGCATGGAGATCGCCCAGCAAGTTCGCGGGCGTGGCGGTGCTGGCCATCATTTCCTGCCACAGAGCCACCCCCATCGCCGAGCGGTCGGGGGTGCGCCAGCGCAAAAAGACCGTGCCTGCGCCAGTCCGCTGCTGGGCCAGTTCTACGGGTAACAGGTGGAAGGGGTGGCCATGGGCCTGCTGCAACACCCGCCGCTGCGCCAGCGCGATCAGCTGATCCCGTAGCGCGTGGCATTGGCTGGCCCAAACCTCAAGAGTCCCCTTACCTTTAAAGGGTCTTAAAAAGCCTTTTAGATAGGCCGCCTGTTCCAGCCTGATGAAGTCAGCCTGTTCCAGCGGCTGGAAATACGCCCCTTGGCGCTGATCCTCCCCGATCACGCTAGCTCACCTTCGTCGGCGGCTGGCGGCGCGGCCGCAGTCTCGAGTTCCGGGGCTGCGGCCGCGTCGTCCGGCACGGTCTGCTGCTGGCCACGGCGCACGACAGGCGGCGCAAAGCGGGAGCGCCGCGTGCCCTCCAGCACATCCAGCGGCAGTTCGCCGAATTTTTCCAGCGCGGCCCTGGCAGCGGCATTCTTCGCGGCGAAGTCATCGCGTGTCGTGCCCGAGTAGCGATATTGCTGGGCCAGTGAAAACAGGCTGCGCAGCACATGAGCACCCTCGTTGAGCCAGCGCTCCAAGGTGCTGCGGTCGATCAACGCGGTGTGGTGGGCCAGGATCAGTTTGCGGGCGATGTCGTCGTAGTCGGCCAGCAGATAGACGGCAGCAAAGCCCAACTGCGCATTGACGAACAGGGGAAGTTTGACCGGCTGGACGTTGAGGTTCTCGCCCAAGCTCAGGGCGGCGGGAACGCCGGCCAAGGCTTGCTCAACCTGTTGGCGCAGCGACTGCAGGGCGGTCTTGGTCTGCGCCAACTTATCTTCGATGCGAAGCATCCACCAGTCCGAATAGGGATCGTCCTGCTCCGAGCCGCGCTTCATCTTGTTCATGACGGCGACGTAGCCGTTCAGGCCGACGATGGCAGGCCGCCCATCGGTGGCGGCACGCCCGTGCCAGATGCGCGATGCGTGGTGGGTGTGCAGCGTCAGCGACATTGCGCTGCGCAGTGATCCAAGATTCAACTGCAAAGGTTCATGGGTTGCCATGGTGACGACTCTCCGTAAGTGAACGAGCCGCCAGCTTTGGGGCAAGCGGGAAGGCAGTCAGTCAACAAACAGTACTGGGGATATTCCGGGTTTTGCTGTGTCGCTCAGGCAAGTGCGCCGGATATCCCCAGGGGATAGCTCCACTGAGCGCCATCGCGGTTTGCGACACCTCGATGGCCTGCGCGGCCCTGTGCCCAGGCCTGCCTTTCCCTTGACGTCGATGCCACGCTGAAAGCCATCTACCTGAGCAAGTCGATGCCCCACTTTGCAGACTTCGCTGGCTTTCCTTGGAGCTATCCCCAGGGGATAAATGAGCCTAGCGCTTGCTCATCAGTTCGCGTAGATGGGCGATGTGCTGCCGTGCAACCTCGGGCGGTACCGGCGGCTTGGGCGGTGATCCGTGTGGTTTTGCTGGAGGACGGGGGGATGGCGTTGGCTGTGCTGACTGGCGCTCTCCCGCCCATGCATTGAACTCGCCCCGGATGGCCCGCTGGATGATGCCGAACAGGTAACCCGCAGGATTGCGGATGGAGCTGCCGTCACAGCGGGCCACCCATTCGTCGAGCACGGCCTGGCGCATGGACTCATCTACCTGCTTGAGGGCGACCATCGCGCCTGCCTGCTGTTCTTCCTTCAGGCGCGTGAAGCGGTCGGGCAGGACCAGGCCATTAGGTGCACGCACGCGCGGTACTGTACGTACTTCATTGATACTTTCATTACGTACTGTACGGCCCGGCTTCGGAATCCGAAGGCTGTTGTTTGACCCGGGTTTGCGGCCTGCTTCGGAATCCGAAGATTGCGCTTCTACATTCCGAAGACGGGTGTCGCCCCCTTCTTCGGAATCGTGGTTGAATCCCGCTTGTGGATAACTTTCCATGCTCCAACCGCCGTAGGACATGCGCTGTGCGATCACTTGCAAGCGTGTTGGCAAGGAGCGTCCGCTGAGCAAGGGGTCTTCGGCGATTTCCTTGAGCGTCTGCACGCCTACGACCTGCACGGCCTTGGCGGAATGACTCAAAGCCTGGCTGACCAGATTCAGGTAATCGGCATCCAGTTGCATGGCCTCGAACGGGCTCAAAGGCTCGTCATGCAGGACATAGAGGTTGCCCAGGATGCGGCCCGTCTTAGGGTCTCGGCGTCGGCGCACCAGACTGAGCCAGCGCGTCAGCCGCAGCAGCGTCAATGCGCGGGCGACCGTTTCATGGGATGCCTGCGCGCCGCAGGGCATGGACGCCAGCCAGGGGCGCAGTTGATCGTAGGTCGGAAACGCGGTGAGTCCGTCGCCGGTCAGCATCAGCCGGAACACTTGCCAGGCATTGCGCTCCAACGGTGTGAGGCGTCGATCGAGAAACAGCTTGCGCGGCACGCTTTCATGGCGATTGCCACTATAGAGAAAACCGTCTGCAGGAGGCGTGGAAGGTTCGGCCTGCCGGGCCTCCAGTGTCCTCAACGCTCCATCGAGAAGATCGGACAGCGCAACGGAGCCAGTATGGGGTGTGTCCTCGGTGCTCATGGGGCTATACCAAATGCTGATCCACCCAGGACTTGATGGCATTCCACACCACCGATAGCGGCAGCGCCATGGCCTCGGCCAGATCCATGGCGGCATCCAGAAGAGATGTATCGTCCGTGGGTTCTACGGCACGCCCGGCGGTGAGGGCATTCCAGCGTTTCCAGAGATCGGTGTCTTGATCCTCGTCCAGTACCGGGTGCCGCCCCTTGCGTTTGGGCAGGCCAAGGATTTCACGTCGCAGGGCGACTTCCTGATGGGTCAGCCCGTAGAAGCGGCTCACCATTTCCGTGCTGGCTCCCAGTTTCAACATGCGATCGACAATGGCGATTTCCTTCTCCACGTCCTGCACCTGGTTCAGCAGGCGGCGCAGGACATCCCGGTTGATGGAGACGGAGCACCACGACACGGACGAATTGAGCAGTACGCTGACCAGCGCCGGGTGCTTGAGCGCGTCCAGCTCACTGTCGCCGAACCCCATGGCCTTGCAGCGGCGCAATTGCCCGTTGCGCAGATCGTGCAGGGCCTGGGCGATCACGGCTTGGTTGAGCGGGTGTGGTGATGACATGGCAACCTCCTTTGCTCACGGGCCGTTCTTCGCGGTGTCTGGTTCGAGGTCGAGCAGCCGCCGGGCCAGGCGCAACAGGCGGAACAACTTGACCAGTGCGGTGTCGCTCACTCGGCTGGCCGGTTGGCCCCGGCCATGCAGCAAGACGGGCAAATCGGCGGCGAGCTGCTTCTGATCCGTATCCGGCATGGCGCCGTGGCCGCTCAGGGATGCCAAGAGTGTCCAAACTGCCCGCGCCGTGCGGGAGGGATTCGGCGGCAACGGCATGCAGCGAAAACCGATGCCGTCCTCGCATGGGGTGATGGCTTGGTTCAGCGCCACCTCGTCGGCAATCTCCTGCGCGAACTGCCCAATGTGAATCCGCAAGCGGTCGGGCGTGTCCAGACCGGGGTCGATGTACCAGACATCGGAGATGGGATAGAGACCTCCAGCCTGCACCGGGATGGCCTGAAGCGCATTGCGCTCGAAGTCTGGTGGAACGGCGTCCCCCAACTGGTCGGCCACCATCCGCTGAATCGATTGCAGCCGCTCGGTGGTTGGGGCTTGCGAGACGATGTGCTCCTGCACCAGAAGGTTTTTGGTCTCCTCGGGAGCTGGGGCGTGTGCAGGTTCGGTGCTCGCAGCTGGCGCGCCGGCCGCCGTGGCTAAAGACTTGCCCTGGGCCGGGCCGGTCGCGGGCGTCGGCGTGATGGGGATGGTCGGGCGTGCGGATGCCGTTGGCGGCAGTGTAGCGGTTGGTGTGACCGAGAGCGGCTCACTGATCAGGGCACGATGGCGACTTTCGCTTTCGTTGAAATCCAGACTGAGTACGTCATAGTCGATGCCGAACAGATCGCCCATCTGACCGATCAGCTCATCCTGCACCCGCTGTACGGAAAAGCTATCCGGCTGCGCGTCGAACTGCATCAGTACATCCAGGAAGAACGTCTCGAAGTCCATCCCGGTCTTGTGGTTGGGCGCATGCCGCGCCCAGACGCGGTCAGCGGCCTTGCGCAGCACGGCGACACGCTCGACCTGATGCCGGCCCAACCCGCCATAAAGCACGTTTGGAATCGCGGGCAGGAGGTAGCGGACGGCATCCTGCATACGGCTGATGTGCGACTGCTGCACGGGGTAGCCATCCGCCGTCAGGCGCTTGGCCAGCTCGGATTGGGTCAAGGTGCCGCTGTTCTCCACCTCATAGAACTCGCGCGCTTTCTCCACGCCCAAAGCGCGTTCGATGAAGGTCAGGCCCCCACGCAGTTCGTTTTCAGCCAGGTGTCCGGTCAGGGCGACGATTTCGCCACGTTCGGGCCAAGGGCGGAACTGGCAGGAGATGCGGAAAAACCGCCCCTGCTTGGTTTCGCTCCACAGCTCGCGCAGGATCGCCAGCCGGGTGTTGCCGCCGTTGCGGATGATGAAGTGCTCTTCGCCCGGGCGGCGGGTGATCGCTGGCGGCGCATCCAGACCTCGCTCGCGGATGGACGCCTTGATCTCATCGTAGGCCGGGTTGCGCTTGACCCGAGGGTCATGGTCATAGGGGCGCAGCTGATCGAGCGTCACGACCATCGGCGTGTCAGCGATCGGATCGCTCAATGCGGCCGCCGATGGCCCCGTGCGCTGAAAGCCTGCGGCCAGCAGCTTGCCGGCCATCTCGTGGGGTGTCATTTCGGCCATCGCTGGCCCTCGCTCGCTTGGGTGGGCGACCCCTGCGCATCACGATTGGCCCGGCGCAACTGTGCCTTGGCGTTCAGGTTGGCCCGATAGTCGCTCGCGGTCGAGCTGGTATAGATCGGCGCAGAACCTTGCCGGGTGAATTTGAGATGGCCCGATCGGGTTCGCTTGACGTGCCATCCTTCGGCCACGGCAAATTCAATCAGGGCGCGCAGCCGCTTGTGGCCTCGTGCCAGTTCATGAGCGTCGGCCATGGCGCCCTCCCTTGGCCTCATCGGGCCTGCCCGTGACCAGGGCAAACCGCTCACGCCACTCAGGAAACAGTTCTCCGGCCAGCGCCTGCATGGTGTCCAGGGCCGCAGGCGCAACCCGCCCAAGGGGTTGGCGGTATTCAATGCGGTGAACCGGCAGGCCGCGCGTCGATGCGCGGGGATAGGCTTCGATGGCGGGCACGTCGGTGTTCAGGACATGCACACCGGCATGCCCCTGGAACATCTCATGCAGCGCCTGCTTGATGAGCTTGGCGTTCGACGAGACCGGGTGGACGCGGTTGATCAGCAACTGCAGCGCAGGCGGCACGATGCCCAGGTGCCGGTACGGAGCAATTTCATCGATCAGTTGCAAGGTGCCGCGTTGCAACTCGCGTGCGGCCAGGATTTCCGGCGTGACCGGCGATAACGCCTTGTCAGAAGCCAGGACGGCCATCTCCAAGAGCACGCTGCGCGCCCCCTGGGTGTCGATCAGCACCAGGTCATACAGGGGGGCCAGGGCGGGCAAAAGATGGCGCAGCCGCAAACGCCCGTCAGGGGCGTGCAAGAGCATGGTGTTCAGCTCGCCCCGTTCGTCGTTCGAGAGGATCACATCCAGGCCTGCGATGATGGTGCGCGACACCAACTGCGGTAGGCGCTGCTCATTGAACGCCAGCAGCTCGTAGATGCCGCCCGGAGCCCGATGCGACAGCTCGTAATAGGAAGACAGGGTTGGCTGCACGTCGAGATCGAGCAGCAGCACACGCAGGCCCGCGTCAGCAACCAGGCCGCCGAGATTCGCCGCAGTAGTGGTTTTGCCGACCCCGCCCTTGGTGGAAATGATGGATACAACTTGCATGGACGCTCTCCTCACGCATTCCGAGGAAGCGTCGAGAGCACCCGGTTCTTGATGCGCTCGCTGATCCAGTGATCGACTTCGGCGGAATCCCAGCCAACCGCCCGGACGCCCAGGCGCAGCGCCTGGGGAAATTCCCCCTTCTTCATGAGTGCATAGATGTGAGCGCGTTTGAAGCCGGACTTGGCCTCGACTTCATCGAGCCGCAGGATGCGGCGCTCTCCTTGGGATAGTGCAGGCGTTTGCGACATGGTGGTCACTCCTAACCGCTCAGTGGCGTTCGTTGGCGTGACCCTGATTAAATAGATCCGATGGACGAAAGACATTGCAAATGCAGTTTCCGAGACTGCACATACAAGCTTGCGGGGAGGGGCAAGAAGGCAGTAGCAGGCGAGATACTTGCGTTTCTCCGTCGGCTCGCAGGCTGCGCATGGTGCCGAGTCTTGGCCGTTTGGCACTGGTTCCATGGAGGCGAAGCTCAGACCAGCGAGGGCAGCAGTCTATTCTTGGGGGGAAGATTGATCGGTGTTGGGATGCGACTCACAATCTCCTTCTCGAACTTCAGCAGGCCCGCCCATCGTATGGCTGCTTCTATAGGCCGGTAATAGACCTTGGAACTTGGTGGACTGTCGGTCATGCGCCATCTCCTATAAGAAAATCTCTACATTCAAAATTCCTCAAATCCATGGGCTTCCTGGTCCTGCATCATGGGTATTCAGCGGCGGAAGAAAGAAGCTGCTTCCAGTTCGTGCCTGTTCAGCAGTTTCTTGCTACCGTGCAATTCTCAAATCCTGGTTTCGTGTAAAAATTTTTCACACGAAACATGATGAATCTCGGTGCGAAAATTCGCTCAACACGCGATTTTGGTGCGCGCCTGCAAGGTTTATTCGCGGCTTACCCATTTGGCAAGATTTGCTGCAGATCAGCTATGCCGTCACGGGTCTATCAACAGCTACTCCGGGTTGCTGCATCACTGCGGACGAGAGTATTCCCAGAAGTTTTGGATCGTATCGAGCCAGCGCTTAGACCGCTGGCGCATGGCGTGAGACGGAAATAGAAACAAGCACGACATGTGCTCGCCTTGAAAAGAAGCTCCTGCCTTCTGGGGCTGTGATGACATCAAGGCGGCCGTGGGCAGCCAAGAGCGCCTATGGTTGAGTCTCAGCCAGCGCCGCGTCCAACGCATCCGCTTGTGCGGTGAAATCACGTAGTCGGCGCCTCTGAAAGGTCTCCAGGTTGGCGAGCTTCCAGCGCAGTGCCGGAAGTTGCTCTGCATGCGTGCATTGCAGCAGTGACCACTGGGGTTGCGCGCGTGCCAGGCCACTCAGGAATTGACGGTGGGCCGCGCTCAGACGCCGTGGCAGTTCGTGCCTCAGCCGCCTGCGTGTTTTCAGCAAGTGCTCCAGCGGACATTCCAGCTCCGTCATCCCAACGAAGGCTCGCTCGTACTCGGCGGCGATGTCTTTGTCGTTGCCGAACAGTACTTCATGGGTGGGTCGGTTGTGTCCTGCCAGATAGACGACGAAGCACTCGACCATCGCGTCGGTCATCTCGCCGGTCTCAAACAGTCGCCAGACATCGAACAGGTCGCGGGGATGCTGCCGATCCAACGCCGCAACGAGCTTGCCAGCATAGAGTTCCGCAGTGTCCAGCGTTGGCACAGCAAACTCCACCCCGAACAGATCGCGGGGTCTGGCACTCAATGGCTGGCGGACGACCGGCAGCACACTGCCCCGGAACACGACATTGACCTCAACCTTCACCTGGCTGATCTCGTTCTCGGCGACCAGTTTGGTGTCCCCCAGATCCTTGCTGCGGATCAGGCGCGTCTGCACCCCCAGCAATGCCACTCGCTCGGCAATCGCAGCCAGTTCCAGGTTGATCGCCTGCAGCGCCTGCTCTCGGGACTCCTGCCAAGGCAGATAGACCACATCGATGTCCACCGACAAGCGAGGCATGTCCTGTACGAACAGGTTGATGGCCGTGCCACCCTTCATGGCAAAAATGTCGTTGGCGAACACCTCAGGAGCGATATCCAGCAACAGGCGAACCGTGTCTGCGTAGTGCTTATCCATAGGGTTTCAGACTGAGCAAGGTGCCGTCATCGAGGCGGCTCATCCAGCGCTTGTCGCTGCCCGTGCGTACCGGGTACTGTTGCAGCAGGTCATCGACATCCAGAAGGCCGGTCTCACGCGCCCAGGTGAGGAACAGGCGCACGGCCTTTACGCTGGTGCAGCAGGACAGCAATTGTCCCAACAACGCCTTGCGAGGCGAGCGCAGGCCATCAAACAGATGGCGCGCTTCCTCCAGGCTTTGCCCGGTGCCAGCCTCGTACAGCAGTTCCAGCGTGGCACGCTCAGGCCCGGCCACGCGCAGCCCCTGCGTTTGTCCGGGCGGAGTGTGCAGGGTGGCTTCGGCCAAGTCTGGGTCGGACCAATCGAACAGCCGGGCATTCACATAGCGGGCCGGGAAACGCTCCGTGAACCAGGTGGGCAGCGCGAAACGGGCCTCGCCCCAGAGCACCAGCGTGTCGCGTACGCCCAGGTTGTGGCGCACCCCCTGCAAGGCCAGCGCGCTTTTGCCGCCGACATGTAGGCTGGCCACCCGCCGTTGCAGGAAAAGCAGCGCCCCGTTCACGTCAAAGGCGTCGTTGGGGAAGGCATAAACCCCATGTCCCAGGCGCACCAGCCACCCGCTCTCCGCGTAGCGGGCAGCCAGTTGGGGGGAGACGCCAAAAGATTGGAGCACAGGCAGGTCGAACGGTGCTCCGCGGGGGAGCGTCGCTTGCAGACCCTTGATTACCTGATGCCTTGTAGTTCTACTCATGAGCTAAATATACAACACCATCTAATCATTGCGTAGGCCGAAGATAAGTCGGCGCTTGATAAGTAGCATCATGGTTGAATATTTTGCATCAGCCTAATCAAACGCAAGGGGAACCTCCTCGCCAGCGAGGATGATGACTGGCTGTGGCGAGGCTCCGTGCTGCGGCACGTCTGGCTGTGCCAGGTGGATCAACGGAGCGGTCTGTCGACCGCCTCGGCACAGCGTTCCGTGGCAGTCGCTGGCGTTACTCAGACCTTGGTGGACTAGGACTCGTTGCCTGGTGTGCGGCGGTGGTACATAATGCGGTACTATGGCTGCAAGCCATGCGGGAAAATTATTTGTGAATCAATAGGTTGGTCTCAATCTTCTGATTCCTTCACCCGCTCCACTGCATCATTCTGCGGACTTCCGCAGAAGTCCAAGAGAGTCTGCAAGTCGTTGCCACACAAGGACTTTTCCTCTCTTTGACGTTCTGCCGCGGTCCACTGCGATCCATCTACAGCCGGGACTTTTAAGTCCACAAACAAGTCCATTTTTGCGGGCGCGGCTGATTCCGGATTGTTGATGGAGGGGCGAGGTCGACGTGACCAGCATCTGGTTCCTGACTCATGTTCAGGAGCAAGAGCATGGCACTCTCAGAC
>Ga0075011_10000471_pt1 | contig 21503 bp, 19 predicted proteins | sample TARM_MetaG_T_14_FD_72354 | JGI IMG/M metagenome (GOLD analysis project Ga0075011, IMG submission 72354) | Freshwater microbial communities from Pennsylvania, USA, analyzing microbe dynamics in response to fracking - TARM_MetaG_T_14 | ecosystem: Environmental > Aquatic > Freshwater > River... | reverse complement strand
ATAGGCTGCCAGGACTGGAGCTCTGCGCCGAGACAACCACCACACTCCCAATCTTCAATCCAATCTGGGCGATAAACCAGATATTGATCGAAGACGTCAGCAATACGCTGACTCAATTGGTAGCGCTTGCGTTCATCGTCATCCTGCTCAAGATAAATCTGCAATGGTTCGAATTCAGGTTGGCACAATAGTGACGATAACAAGCCCATGAGACGCCAAGCCATAGCCGATTTGGTATATGGATTCTGCACCGGCACCTGGGGTAGCACCTGAGCAAACAAACCCCAGACGTATGAAGAAGGTAGCGGAAACTCAAGACGTGCGGCGATACCGAACTCTACGGCTAACTGTTGTTTGAGCCACTGAGCCATCCCAGGGCTCTGCACCAGGATTTGTTCAGCCACGAAAGGGTCAGCCAATGGCTCACGCCGAATCAATGCGGCCAGCAAAGACTTGAGAACATCCAGTTGATTGGAGTGATAAACGGAAAACATGCAGCCTCCAGTTTCCGATGGTCAGCACCGGGTCGCAGAAGAGAGCATCATAAAGAAAAATACGTTAGTCAGCTGATACCTAACGAATAAATTGCGTTATCTGGCGATGAAAAATGGAGAGAGGCTATCGCGATGGAAGGGATGGTTAAAAAATGAACGAGTTAACGAGCAGGCATAAAAAAAGAGTGGCGCAGTAAACTACGCCACTCTTTTTATTTTCATTACTTCTTGTAATGAGTAGCCATGTTGTCCAAACGTTGGTTTGCACGGATGGCTTCAGACTTGGCTTCCTGTACGTCGGTAGCCAGCTTGGTTTGCTCGGAGCGCAGAGCACTCACTTCGCCAGCCAGTTGGTCAACCTTGGTAGTCAGGCCTTGTACGTCAGCGCTCAGTTGGTCGGTATTAGCACAACCAGCCAGCAGAGTAGCGCTCAGTGCAACGGTGCCCAGTAAAACTTGATATTTGTTCATGAATAACTCCCTGTAACTTGCGAGATATAAGGCAAGCATGTGCAGTATGGCATAGATTATTCCCAATAGAAGCCCTATTTTTTTCTTTTTACCCCTTGAAATTGCAGAAAAAAATTGCATAGGGTCGCAAATGGAATAAAAACTGAGTTTTTCCACTTATTTTGCTTATTTTGTAGGCAATAAAGCTTTTGTTAACCGCGAGATGAACAATAAAAATATGTCAGTAATTGACAACATATCAGCTTCAAGAAACAACACAAGGGACGACGAGCAGATTCTGGCGGGAGATTTGATATTACCGAGCTGGTGCACAGTTTATTCTCTGATATAGAAATAAGAGCACTGTTCGGGATAACCACACGGTTGGATGGTTGGATCGCTGAAAATTCTGCAAACAAAAAAGCCCAGAGGTTAGTCTGGGCTTTGCTGTTAGTGGCGGAGTGGACGGGACTCGAACCCGCGACCCCCGGCGTGACAGGCCGTGCCAGCCTGATTTCCTTGAACGACACCAGCCAACAATACCTGTAATCGATTGATCTTAATATCAAAGACAAAAAGACACCCGGTCACGCAAACGGCACTAATCTTTGGTCACGGCATGGTCACGGTCACGAAAACTTATGTTTTTGGTGACAACTTTTTGATCAGTTTCGTGCCGCGCCAACACTATAGCAAGGCGCCATTTGAGATAAAACTCCATGGCACATCGGACCGCTACGACATGGCTCTGTCGGGGTAAAAAGCTCACGGTAGGAGGGATGGTGTAGATACCGAGACAAGCCAATTAAAGAGATCTTTAATTGGGAGACCACACATTAAAGATCTCTTTAATGTGTGGTCCACTATTATCACCTTAACCAATGTTCCTGAACACAACCTGCGTAGCCGGAGCGGACTGTACCCTGCTGATTCTGGTCAAAGAGCCCCCCCACCACCAACCTCATCATGCTTTGGACTGGAACCAGCCAGCCCAAAGCATTCTTGTCTTCACGGCAAGACGAGTAAACCACCATTTACCCACCGCGATCCTGTGTGTAAACATAGCCACCTGGTTCAATCTTCGTTGTCATGCTGATCTAGCGTCTTGCAGTTGGTGTCCTGCTGGGCATTGATAAGGGGTAATCCGCTATCAGGGTTGCCAGCGGTATCTGCAGACCCTGGTGCAGATTGCGGATCATCGACAGCGTCAGCTTACGTTTGCGATTAAGGATGTCCGCAACCTGACGGCTCTTGCCAAGGTAAGGCACCATGTCATCCGGTGTTAATCCCTTCTGCTCCATCCTGAACTTGATAGCCTCCACCGGGTCTGGTGGCGCTATTGGATATTGTTTGGTCTCGAATGCGTCGATCAGGGTTAGCAACACATCCAGCTCGTCACCCTCGACTGAGCCAACCTCGGCCCCCCATAACGCATCAACGCGATCCAACGCTGACTGGTGAGCCTGCTCTGTACGAATGGGCCTGATATTCATCGATGGCTCCCTCATCATCAATAAGGACAGGAATGCCCTTTGCCTACACTAGCACTTAGTTGCCCATAGGCTGCTGCAACACGGCACACCATTAACGCACAGACTCATGCCCCATATCCCTAACAGCGCCTTATCTGCCCCATCCCGGCATCACAGCAGATACGCTTTGCTGTATAGCTCAGAGTTCCATGCCATTGATATCATCCACCTCGTCCAGCAGATGGCGACAACGCGCCTCGACCCACTGCTGGTAACGCAGCAGGTAGTCACACTCATCTGGTGAGGTGGCGTAGCGGGCCGGAAGCGACTCCAGTTGCCCAAGTAGCTGCTCTGCCAGGCGCTTAAGCTGGCGGCTGACCAACGGACGAGGCAGCTGACAGCTGTCGGCAAAATCCGCCAGCTGATAAGCATGAATGGCAGAGGCATTGAATTCATCCCCCAGCGCCATGGCCAGCTCCTGTTCAAAATCAGGGTAGAGGGCGATGTTGACCAGATCATAGAAGGGCGCCAGCGCTATGCCTGTCTTGCCAACAAAGAAGCTGAGGTTCTTGCCATGGGCATCGGCATTGCCAATCAGCAGGTTGAACAGAACCCACTCCAGCATCGCCATACGGGTTACTGCCGGATTGCTACAGGTATCGGCAAAGGCGAACAGAACGGGCAGATTGGCGCCATCACGGATATGTGCCACATCGCGTCCCGCGCCAAAGTTGCGCTCATATTTGTAATCGGGGGGGAGATTCAACGCCTGGCAGCCATCGATAAGATGGCGGCGTCGAACCAGCTCAGGCAACTCTGCCTTGCGATCGAACCGCGTGACCAGCAGGGCTGGATGGCCGCCGATCATGCACCGCGCCACCTGAGCCACGGTCAACTGACAGGCACGGGCCAACTGCATGGTGACATATTCATTCAGCACCAAGTGAGACAACTCTGGTCGCTCGAATTTCAGGATATGCGTCGAACAAAGCCGGCCTTCACCAAAGCCCATTCCCCGCTCAGGATCCATCAGCACATTGAGCTTATCCTGCACGCCTGCCACCGACAGACGCGGTTTGCCATCCCAGACGGTGAGCCCCAGCTGTTGACGAGCGGCAAGCCGCTCGGCCAATTCCTGCTCGCTGACGGCGCGAAACTGTGCCGTAGCCGCAGGCTGCTCTCCTGCTGATAACAGGGTCAAGGCCCCGGAGGTTTCATGGCCGATGGCCTGCACCAGCGCAAAGGTGTTATGCCGCGCCAGTCGAAAACGCGCCAGCAACTCCTCCAGCCCCGGCCCTTCGGGCAACAGATTGCGCAAGAAACGCTGCACGTTAAGCGGCGGGATCTCGGCCATCAACGGCAAGTGCGGCGAGAGGGCAAAGCCCCGCTCCTGCCAAGCGGCGGCATAATGCCACTGCAGTTGATCGTCACTCAGTTGCAAGGTAGCAATCTGCTCAGTTCCCAGAAACACGGCAAGGCAGGGCTCAGCACCATTCATCAGCCATCTCCGTCTCGCTCTGCCAGGGCACCATCTGCAGGGCAACGCCGAGCCCTGCGCAGATCTGCAACACGCTGCCGAACTGGACCGTTGGCACCCCATGTTCCACCTTCATCAGGGTATCCTTGGCCAGGCCACATAAGGCCGCGGCATCGCTGAGCGTGAGCCCGCTCTGCGTGCGTCGGGCGCGAATAGCCTCACCGAGCAAGGCCGGCGTCAACGGATGATCCAGGGCGGGGGTCGCGACTATCTTGATGCTGCGAGACATAAATATCCCATTAGGTCAGGATTATTGGCACAGACCAGTATAGCAGGGCCAATAATCCTGTGATAGCAGGATTATTGGCCCTTTCACGCTAGTCCAACCAATAAAGTCGACAAGAGTAGGATTAATTGCAAGACCGTGGCTAGCCGCCACTGATGAGATGCTGATGGCTACGCCAGCCTCGAGGCGGCTAGTCGCAGAATGCACGACGATATGGCTTGGCAGATTCGACATCTGCAGGGCTATCGCTTCATCCCTTGCCACCTGTCACTGGGCAATGCCGATGGTGCCAGAGATAACATCACAGCAAGAAGCTCATCGCGGCCGCCCCTCTGCGACTCATCCCCAAGCGGGCGAGATCATCAAGAAAAAAAGAACCTAACACTAACAAAATAGAACCTTCGAATTTAATCGAGTCACATCAGACACACGAAAAGCGATAAGGAGTGCAAATGGAGCCCAAGGTCTTGTCTATTACAACTCAAGGGATCTGGCTCTTTGCTCAAGGGGAGAAGATGTTCATGCCCCATGAACAATTTCCCTGGTTTCGCGCCGCATCGGTAGCCGCCGTATTTGACATTGAATCCGTTGGACGAGGTGGACTGAGGTGGCCAGCACTGGATATCGATCTACACATAGACAGCATTCGCTGCCCTGACAAATATCCGCTCATTGCAAAGCAATAGCGCACACCAACTTCCGTCCGCCAAACGATCGCCAGAGAGGCAACAAGAGGGAATCGGCGAGTTTATCTTTTCAGGATAACTTTGCTAACTTCCGTTTAACTGTGGATTACCACATCATCAACTCCCAGCAAAAATCGCCTTTTTCGCCGTTAAAATAATGGCGTTACATTTAGTTACAAAAAACAACTCAACACCTTAACCAATTGATAAATAAAAAACAGTGATCCCGTTCAGTACAAAAAACACACACAAATCGAACAAAAAATAAATGGTGCGCCTTTTCGCCATTCATTTTCACTTTCGCTTTCGAGTTAGCGTTGACACAGACGTTCACTACACGAGAGATACAGATGTCAGCGATTTGCATCGTTAGCAAAAACACCATCGTTAAACTCCACCCTGCGGCCAGAAGAGCATACGAATGGAGCCAACTTTATCCACGCATGATCGCTCTTCAACAGTTGCCAGCCGAGCTTAAAAATATTCTCGGGCGGACCGATTTACGCTGTGTGATTCAGTCAGGAAAAAAAGAGCTACGGCCCAAATCCCGAGAATTTTTATTCTACACCCCTGTGTGGGCGGCAACATACTGGCCGTCTGGGCAGCCTCCCGTTGGCTCTCAAGTGATTTATGAAACCGGCAGCACTGTGCCAACAGATGAGCAAATTGAAATCGAGGCTTGGCGATCTGCACTGCTACCGTTGTTTTTATCAGTGCAGCCAACTCGTATCGCGCTGCTGCGCGATAGCCTGCAAGCGATGATGCCGACTGCAGTAGCACAATCGCTCTTTGATAAAAGCAAAATCTCGGATTCAGACCTGTGCTGCTGGACAGGTCTCAGTAGGGGCGCGTTGATAAAACAGCGCGCCCGCCAAGCTGTTGCATCGAACAATGAAGCAATTGACGCCGCCAGCTTTTTATCAGCGAGCTGGGACTGCTGATATGTCACAAAGAACCAGACGCCCAAAAAATTTGAGCAGACTCAATCGTCTGCTGACACCCCGCAGCCTCAACAAACAGCATAGGCTGGCTGTGCTCCAGCGATTGAACACGCTTCTGAATGCGATGCCAGCCGATTACTGGGGCTCGTTCAGCCAGTTTCTGCCGAAAGTAGAGGGCCTCGTCCGATGCCAGGCTCAACGCCAGATCAGCGATAATAGCAGTTCGGTATTTGAGTCGCTGCGCAAGACCGGCCAACTAACCAGCGCGCATTATGCGGCAGCCATTTGCGCACCCATCTGCCATATCGAACCTGCAGCTCATGAAAAATACGAGCAATGGTTGGCAATCACCCTGCTCTGTTGTCTGCAACTCGAGAACATCGGAAGTCATCAATCCGCTATTCAGTGCGCACTGCGCGAGATCCGTCTGATCGCTACTGATGCCAAGCATCGGCCACTACTGCAATCCCTGCCGGTTCCGCGAGGTGCCTCCTCGTTATGGGAACTGAACCTGGCACTGGGAGCGGCACGAGCAGATATGGATGCCCGCTCTCCTAATGACGAAGAAATTCGCGGTTTGAGCTATCTGCATGTTGTCATCAATGATGCATATAACCATCGCACGGGTATTCAGCGTGCTCGAACGATCCGCGTAACGATTGATCGTGAGCAACAGCTGAGTCTAAAAAGCGACCCTTTGCTCGATGACAACGATATCGATGTCGCCGAACTGCGGGTCAGCCCGTCTTCCACCGCTGGTGGGCCTGATGAAACCGATGAGCCCCTGCGCGTCCGGCCCGGCCAGGTGCTACGTGTGCAGGTCCCCGGCCCGCATAAATCCACGGCCATACAAGCGCTGCAGGGGCGACGACTGGCCGAACAGCTCAGCATCCGCAATCAGTCGTTGCCCTGCAGCTATGATCAGGCAACAGACTGGGATATTCAGCGGCTTATCGCCGAACTCCTGCCCCAGTTGCAGAAACAAGAAGAACCGGCTGCGGCAGCAGGCTGGCTATTGTTGTCCCTGTGTACCGGTCGCGATCCCACGTGGCTCTGGCAAGCCCATCAAAAGAACAAATGTTTACAGCTGATGAAGGGCAGCCCATGTCTGGTTATTACACACCTGGTACCCGCAGGGGTACAAAAAGAGCATGTCGATCAGCTACTACCCGATGTAAGTGCCAAGCTCTATTTGGCGCTACCCGGTCAGCTCATAGCCTGGTTTAGCGCGGGTATCCAGCCCCCCATCCCATCAACAACCACATCAATGCTCAAAGCCATCAACGAGCGTCATCTAACCCGGTTGACTCTGGGGAGGATCAGCCGCTATCTAGAACATTGGTATCTCAATGCTGGACTGGATCGGGCCGAGATAGCCCTGCTTCGCGGAATGACGCATCAAGAGCGGCCAGCACTGAGCTACAGCAATTTTGATGTAAACCCGGTTGTTGAGCATTACTACAACTATCTCAACTCTACTTTTTCTCTCGCAAACTGCTCGCCACAATTGCCACCGCGCCGCCCGCTCGCAAGACGCTTTGGCAGCAGATTGAACCTGCCCAAAAACGTACTTCACAACTGGTTTGCCCTGCTTGCCAGCCCGCTATCGGCTCGACGTGACGCCAGCCTGGAAGCGGCGGTGACATTTCATAACGACTACGTGATCTACGTATGGGCGCTATTGATTTTTGCCACTGGCCACCGGGATGTCACCGCCCCTCTAGGTCAGCTCAGTGATTACAACCCGCAACTCAACAGCTGGTGGATCAGCGACAAGGAAATCCGTCACGGGCTGGCAGCCAGAACCGTCTTACTGCCTGAAACCGCCGCGCAGCAGGTCACCCATTATCTGAACCATCTGCAGGCGCTGACCACACGCACTAATTTTGTCGCCCCTCAGCTGGCGCAACGCTGCCAGTCCGCACTGCAGAGCAGCGCCAACCTGTTGTTTGCTATCGTCGAGGATGGCAACCAGGGTTTTGTGACAGAAGATCTGACGCCAAAGCTGCTCGAGACACTGCTGCAAAAACGCCTGCCCTGGGCCCGCAACTGGCCGCGACATCATCTGCGCAGCGAGCTAAGACGCCGAGGATTTTCGGGTGAGATCATCGATGGCTGGATGGGACACGAGGAAATCGGCGAAGAAGCTCTGGGGCGGCATAGCTGTCTGTCGATGCAGCATCTGCAGCGTATCGCCGATGTCATCGAGGATATTTTAACAACGCATAAAATCGAGGCCGTATCTGGATGGCAAACCCGTTAATCCTATCTCCCCATCGTCGGGAAGCCACGCAACAACTGGGCCGGCAGCATCGAAAAGCCGAGCGGCAGAAACAGGAGGAAGCCGTGCTGCGCAGAGCGCTGGAGATCTTCGGCAGCCTGTTGCCGGAAATGCTCAGAGATCCTGCCGATACCCAGCGATTTGATGCCCAATGGCCGAAAATCGATCACAAACTGCGGCACGAGCTCAGGAGCGAAACCGCCTACCGCCGTGCCTATGGTTTTTTGTGCCGGCAGATTGAGCGCGGCAACCGCTCAGGCTACTGGAGCGTTGCCACCCCGGCGCCGTACCTGACTCTGCGCCGACAACGGCCGTTGCGATCGCTGAGTTGGCAACACCAGGCCGCCGAATTTGCCGTGATTGCAGAGCACTGGCTCGGTGATCTGTCCCCGGTCAGCAGTCCAGAACAACATTTTTCCCGCCTGCTGACCGGCGCCGTGTTGTTCGGCGGGCTGGCCCGCCCCGAGCTGTGGCCAGCCCTGGGCCGGACACTGGAGCGCCCACGCCCCATACTAGGCGACGGTCAGTATCAGTGGCTCCCTTTGCAAGTCGATGACAGCAAGACCCTGGCGAGCAACATCTATATAGAAGAGGGGGATGACTCGCAGGCCGTTAGCCAGATCCCCTTCGCACCGTCCCCTCTCGTGTTGGCCCTGCTGCAACGGTTTTTGCGTCAACGGCCGGTCGGCTGGCAGGCCCCGAGCGATGTCGCCACTTGCCTAGCCATCATAAATGAAGAGTTGGGCTGCCAGCTTAGTGCATCCGCCCTCATTCGTGGCGCCATGGCATGGATGGAGCGCCAACCCAATGTGGCCCTGCCTCAGGTACTGCTCGAGTATGCCATCGGCCGCCTGCCCAGCGCCGCCCTGCCCCACGTCTACTGGCAACGGCTGCTCCGCCCTGTCGTCTGGCCTTGCCAGCCCAGGGCCTTTGCCGAGTTTCGCCCCCTCATGCTGTTATCCAAGACCGCACAGTCGTCAGCCCAGTCCGGCCACTCCAGTCAGCCTTATTTATTGGATACATTGCGAGAGCTGTTCAAAGTCGATCCCCACAAGCCGAAACCGAAGCGCGAATTGATCGAATCGCTCGCCGGCTTACAGGGATCCGCACTGACGCTCGCTGAGCAGATCCTAGTGGCCTGGTTGCATGCGCATCTGGCAGAACGGGACAACGCAGCATCCACCGCCCAGCGCTATCTGCAAGCAGCAGGAGGAGAGTGGCTGAGCGCGACCCTGGCGGTCCCGCTGGCCGAGCTGGCCGGTGAGGAACTGCATGAGCTATATCAGTCCATTCTAAATCGGCCACGCAGCCAAAAGACGCTGCATTACCTGGCAGAGCGGCTAGAGGATCTGCATCGTTTCGCGGTACAGCAATTCGACCTGGCGCCGCTGCCCGCGCCATTGGCCGAGGGCAACAAGTCCCGTTTGCATGTCAGTGCAGCCATCGTAGATGAGCCGTTGTTTGCTGCTCTGCTCGATGAGGTTTCTCGTTTGAGCGATCTCGACTGGCAGCAGGCGCAAGCCATCCAGTGTTTTCTAATCCTGGCTTACCGCACCGGTCTGCGGCCGGCGGAGCTGGCCAAACTCCGAATGAAAGACATAGAACCCTCGGCCATTGGCTGGCTGTTTGTGCGCGAAAGCCGGCACGGTCACAACAAGACCGAGGCGGCCCTGCGCAAAGTGCCGTTGTTCCCGCTGTTGCTGGACACAGAACACCAGATCGTCAGCCGCCATCTGGGCGAGCGTCGGCTGCTGGCCCAGAGCGCATCCGAACTGCTGTTTCATGCCCCCGGCAACCCCTTCGGCCAACTGGACACGGCGCAATTGGCGTTGATGACCAAGACTCTGTTGGGCCAGCTCAGCGGCGGACTGGATTACCGCCTGTACCAACTGCGTCACAGCGCGCTGTCGCGACTGCAACTGTTGCTGCACCATGATCTTGTTCCGCTACCCGAGCTGGTTCAGCCGTTGCTGCCCTATGATGCCGAGCAACGAACCCGACTGCTGCAGCTTATTGCCGGCAAGGACCGCCTGCGGGATCGCTATGCGGCGCTCGCCGCCTTCGCCGGCCATAGCAGCCCCGGCATGAGCCTCAGCACGTATCTGCATTTCACCGATCTACTGCTCCAATGCCATCTGGCCCAGGCTCAGATCCCCTGCTCAACGACGATGGCCACGCACCTGCTGGGACTGCGCCCGCATCGCATTCGTCGCCTGAAGCAGGATGGGGACATCACCCCACCACGGCTGGAAGTCTATTGGCGCAAACGGCTCGGCCCCTATCTGGCACCGCTACCAACACAACCGAAAGCAGCCAAACAGCAAGAAGATGATGGCCCGGCCATCGTGCAGCAATCGCACTACCTGCCGGCGTTGGCAGTACTGACTCGGATTCAGGCGGGCTACGACTACCGCGAAACGGCTTTTTTCTATCAGCTATCACAAGAGTTGATCGACCGCTGGTTGGCCACGGCGCAGGCCCTGCGAGGGCTGACCACCCGCAAAGGCTTGCCGCGCCTATTCCCCAAGTCCCGACGGCATCAACTGCTCCCCGCCCAGCCGGTGGGCATTGCCGAGCGGCTCGACGTGGCACAAGCCCTGCAGGCTTGCCAAGGTATGCGCAGCGACAGGCAACAACTCGCCGAGTTGCGCTGGGCCATCCGGTACTGTCTGCTCAACAGCAACAGCTCAAGAGCCGGGATCCGGTTTGATAATCCATCAATACTGCAACGCGTTATGGCCGTGGTAACGCAGCTGTTCCCTTGGGCGCGCTGGCAGTTGTATTTGCAATATCCAAAAGGCAAGAGAATTCAGGTATGGGATTGCCAGCAACGGCTGTGGATCGAGCGCTTGGCTCTGAAGAAAACCGGCCAGTATCCGGACGGTCTAGGTTGGCTGTTGCTGCGCCACGCCGAAGAAAAGGCCCGGATCGCCAGCGGTCTGCAGCACTACTCGTCCCACGCCTTGCGGATCCTGTTCCACCGGCTTGCCATCATCTTTTTTAGTGCCGAACAGGTACAAACATGGGCAAGTGCCGGGCAAGACAGCGCAGGCGACTCATCAGCATAAAAGGAGAGGTGGCACGCCGTGCGCGCACATCAGAAGGAATCGAGGAAATTAACACTAAAAATGAAGGGATCTTTGAGGACTGCGAGATAAAGTACTCGACGGAACAGAGACATGCCAATGATGGCCCATAAAGTGCACGCGCCATCGGCATACGTCGACGTTGCATGGTGACCACGCCTGTTTCAGCGATACACATATCAACCAGCTCGGGGGCTAGCAGGTCCGAGAGTCTCAAATTTGCCGTGAGGGCAGGTATTGATAAAGTCGAAAGCCTGTTCTATGCGCATAAAAAAATCCGAAACCCAACAATGAGTTCCGGATTTTTACACAGCCGGATGCTCGGTCAATGGATCCTTAACTGATCGGCATTAGCCCCTGTGGCGCCCTTTCTTCTTGCCCTCCCAGAATGCCGGAGAATTACTGGATCGACAGTCGAACGCTCTTACCCGTCCGCAACAACATATCCACTAGAGCATCCAAAGTGAAATGCGAGGCTTTCTTGCTGAGGATGTCAGATATCCGTTGCCCGGTAACGCCCAAAAGGGCCGCAGCATCCGAGCGAGTGAGCTCTTTTGCCTGGATCCATGCGGTTAACTCCAACAGTGCGAACTCTTTAATTGCCAGCTTGTCCGCGATGAGGCGTTCAGATTGTGACTTAAACTCTGTGGCGAACTGAGGATCAAACCCCAAATCAGCAAATACATTATCGGTAGGTAGCGTAATATGCGCAGTTTTTGTATCAATGCCCATCATTTGCTCCTGGTTTCGGTTCATTTCATGAATTCGATAAAATAAGAAGATCCAGCCTATGCCACAACATGAGCAATGCAAGAGACGAAGAAGTGATAAACCGTGGAATCATTTACAGCATTCCAGGGCCCAGACGCAATCGCCATCGTTTTTGGCGCTTGCAGCCTTGAGATCCCCGATCTGAAGCGGGTAACAAATCCGAAACTGAGGACAGATCCGCAGCAGTTACTGTTTCCTGTAATCGAATTCTAGCTTCCACAATGGCGTTGCAGAGGGCGGGGCCGGCAGAGTTGGACTCAGCCAAACTAGCCAAGCATCATCGAGATCACTCACACTAACCCACATCACGCCCCCTACTGTTCGGAGCCCGAACGCCTCGAGACAGACCGGCCTGCCCCACCTTCAAAACGGAACTGCGCAGCAACAGCTAGGTAGACAAAAATTTAACCGTGCCTAATTGGTGCAACTTCCATAATTGCCGCGGATACAACAGCATCACCATGCTCGGCCAACATCTCCATCGGAGACTTGCCACCTAGCCAGCCATTTGCGGCGGCGAACCATGTAGCAATAGACAGAGGTTGGCGTTTTCCTGCAAAGGCAGCCAAGATCTCCTTCATGATCGGAAGCGGACTACCATCATCCCCCAAGGCATAGGCAGGAAACTTGTCATGTCCTTCATCAGAGATTGTGAATATCAGCCCTGCACTCGTCCACTTGTTTAGTTGGAGCGATGGACTTGCAGTCCTAAAGCCAACTCGTTCTGTGATATCCTGAGCAGTAAGCCATTGAGCTGACTTAAACACTTGTTCACGCAATTGAGCAGCACTAGCCACATGGAATTTCAACTTTCCTGCCATAACAACATCACCCAGCACCTCATCACGCCGCCGGGCAGTCAAGAACACTCAACAACCAAGGCAGGTTCATCATCTTGCGATGGCGATTCTGGTGCTCCCGTGACAACAGATGGGAAAGTGCTCGGTTTTGTTCGCTCACATACAGGTAATTGTGGAGACGCAGACTCTGTGCAAACTTACACGAGTGCCTGGTTCTACATCCCTTGGCTGGCCGAGCAAATCAACGCTGTGAATACGGTGAGCAAGAAAGATCTGACGGTTGATGCCGCTGGTACCCATACTGTGACCTGGACCATCCCGGTGCAAAGTCTCAAGGTGGACGATGTGACGTTTAACCCGCAGATTGTCGACACAACAGGTCTGTTTACATCGGATGATCTGGCTAATTGTGAAGGAACCTTTTCTACCGGCGAGAGCTGTGAGATTAAGGTGACATTCAATGCGGCCGGCAGCACGGTAAGCTCCAACGCCTCTGCGACCTTGAAACTGAATGATGCACTGAGCATCCCGCTCAGCTACACCATCAGCAGCTCAGGCGGCGATGATGGCTCGTCTGGTGGATCCGATGATTCCAGTGGTGACAGCTCAAATGATTCCAGCAGTAGTTCTGGCGGCGGCTCAGCCAACTGGCTGGTGATGCTGGGTCTTGCGGGGCTCCTGCTTCGTCGCAAGCACGTTTAGACCTTTACCTCTAGAGACCAAAACCCCTCATGCGGCAACGCAGCGAGGGGTTTTATATGACCGAAAAGATGGTAATACTCAACCGAACAGCCATCGGCGTGAAGATGTTTCAGCGAAAGAAGTCATCAATAACAAATCTAAAACTGTAACGATACCAGGAGACTTGACTCGTCCACATCACCCTGAGTTCATTGAAGGACTAACCGAACTTGTCTTTGCAGAAGATTTGAGTGATCGGATATTGGATACTAATCTGATTCAGAGGTCTTCTCAGGATAGTGATCCACTTGAAAACCTCAGGACTGCTGGCGTTTTATGTGACGACCCATTGGAGACGTGTAGTTGAGACTTAAAAACAGCGAGGTTGATCAAATCAAAAGGCTGACAGCCGTGCCCCAACTGTTGCTTAGTTGAATGGCTGCCGAACAGGCATACCAAGGCCAATGACCTTGTTCATGACTTTCACCCCCGGCCAAGATCTCACCCTCCTGAGCGTTGTAGCTGCGCAAACTCAGCTTCGGCCCGATAAACGACCTGCTGTTGTTGGTCTATTTTGGCTTCTACATCAGTCTTTTGGTACTTACATTTACCCTTGTTTTTAGTACAGTTAATGGGTATCGCTGTGGGTAGTCAAAGATGAAGCCGATTATGAGCAATCAAGTGTTACTGCGTTTTCTTTCTGCTGGTCTTATCAACCTCAACGGTGATGATGCCAAGCTTACTAAACTCCAAGAGGCTGCTGGGGATCTTGCTGCGATCCTAAAAAAATCGCCTAGCAAGGCAGCCTCGTTTGCCCTAATTGCTTTTGACCCTCAGGCACCGGACACCGATCCGGTGAGCGATGAGGCAACCGCAGTGCTTCAGAAGCGCTGGGCTACCTACGTAAACACTTTTGCAGGAAAGCCCATGACTGTCATTCGGGCGATTTTGCTTGAGGCGCTCGTGCAGGCATCAGGCGACGAAACAGTCGGCGTGGCTTTTGTGGCATCTGCACGCAATGTGTTGCCCTTCATGGATGCTGTCAATGAGCAGGCAATCTGGGTGGACGTCGTTGCCGATATCGAACAACGGGTTGATGCTCGTGCCGAGTTGGAGTGGGCCACACCTGAGTCAATTCACATTCAAAAGATGCCCCTTGTGACTCCTTCACCCATAGAGTTGCCTACAGCATCGGCAGACATAAATACCCAGGCACTTGCACAGAGGCTCCAGGCTGCCGCCGGACCAAATGCAGCATCAGGCCCTACTAATGGCAACCCTTATCAACAGCCTCAAAACCAGAACGTGCAATGGGTGACCGAGTTCGGGACACGGGCTGCGGAAGCCATCTCCACCACGCTTAAAACCGCGCTTGAAGAGTCCGAAGCGGGAAGCATTGATTTGTCTAAGCCGTTGATTCAGCTTTCGCAGACAGTCTCTGAGTACGTTGAGAGCATACTAAAATCCGTGAGCGTAGCGACCTCAGGATTGCAACGTCGAACCAACCTAATCTGGTGGAAAGAAACGCTTTATTCACCGTCCGCACGTGCTAGCTATCGGGACTTGCCAAAGCCAACCGCCGCAGCACTAATGGCGTTTGACTTGTACCAGCAAGTGCCTACATTTTCTCCTGCAAGTGTTACCGCTTTCCTTCATGAAACGGTCCTGAGTCTGCCCGATATTGATCATGGTGAGCAGCGATCGATCCGCGACCTTTTGGGCGAGGCGGTAAAGTCGCCAGAGTTGTGTGGCTTGCGTGACATGGCGGCGCAGTTGGTTCCTGACAACGGTGGTCGTGGCCCAGTGTTAGCCTTACTTGGCGCTGGAGAAAACCAGCCAGCTCTCGATGACGAACGCTTCAAGAGGAAGATTGGTATTCCTGCTGCAACAATGTTGTCCTTGCCTGAATGGGCTGCTTGGCTTTTCCGTGAATTGCAGACCGCTGAGGCCACGCAAAACGTTGCAAAGCCGAAGCGGAGAGGAAATTAATTCGAATGACTTCGTGCTCGCGTGCAACATGCTTTGCGCCAGAGAGTAGTTGCGACTTAGGCCATCTGGATCATACGTGTTGTCCTGCATGGAAGTGCGGGAGAGAATCGGGAGCTAAGCAAGGAGAGTTTGCGGCTAACGAGTTGCTGCTTCCTTGGTCGGGAAGTGCTCTTGGACTCGCTGATCTCGGTTTCGTAACTGGACGCCATAAGCCATTGCTAGTGGGGATTATCGGACCCCAAAATGCTGGCAAGACCACATTGCTTGCCGCTTGGTACTTGCTTATTTCCCGGGGGCTCACTCGCTCCGATACGCGGCAATTCTCCGGCTCTTATTCATTAGCTGGTTGGGAAGCAGTGGCAAGTGCACTCCGCTGGAGCCCAGGCCAGCCACCAAACTTCCCTCCGCACACCACCAGCCGTGGAGGCAGAACTCCTGGCCTTTTACATCTTGATTTTAGGGATTCATACGGCGAGGAGCGTAGCTATCTATTTGCTGACGCCCCCGGAGAGTGGTTTCAGAAATGGGCTATCAATCGAAATGCGGTCGACGGTGAGGGCGCTCGCTGGGTAGCTGAACACGCCGACATGTTCCTGTTGATTGCCGACCGTGCAGCCTTGTCGGGATCACACATGGGGGCGGCTCGTAATTCGTTTCAACTGCTTGCTCGTCGGCTGTCAACCGAAAGCACTAAGCGTCCCGTGGCGCTTGTCTGGACCAAATCAGATATCGCTATTGCACCTGAAATGGAGACAACAATACGCGAGGCGGTGTTTAATCTTATGCCTGATGCGCACGAATTTTCAGTAAGTGTCAGTGCTGATGCGGAAAGTAACTCGGTTATTCCCCATGGACTTGAGGACCTACTCGACTGGACGCTAAACATGCGACGTGGTCGTATCTGCTTGCCTCCGCTCCAATCCTCGGTTTCTGACCCATTGTTCATGTTTGGGACCAGATAATGATGAGTACGAACAACAACTCGATTCTTTTGATTGGTGAATCAGGGGTAGGCAAGACGCACTACGGTGCACAGCTCCTAAAACGACTTATGAAAGGCGATGGTCAATTGCGCATGGATGGCGCAGCCAGCAATCTGGAGCCGTTTGAGGTTGCAATGGAAAGTCTCAACGAAGGCCGATCGGCTGAGCATACGCCAACCAGCATATACGTCGATAGCATCTGGCCAATAGCCGATAAACATGATTCAAAGGCAGAGCTGGTTTGGCCTGATTACGGTGGCGAACAGATCAAAGCTATGTCGTCAACACGGCGCATTCCTGCTGCTTGGCGTTCTCGAGTTATCAGCACTCCCGCATGGCTACTACTCGTTCGCTTACAACAAATCCGGACAAGCGATGATATCTTTTCTCGCCCCCTGAATGAGATCGGTGGTAGCAGTGAGACAAATCGAGAGGTGCAGGTTTCCGATCAGGCGCGACTTATCGAGTTGTTACAGATGCTGCTCTATATTCGGGGAGCGATCAGCATCTCTCCGATTGGAAGTCCACGCCTATGCGTCCTTCTCAGTTGTTGGGATGAAATGGGACCTGATGTACAGGAAAAGCCGCCTGTCGTCGTATTAAAAGAGCGACTTCCTATGTTTGCGAGTTTCCTTGCGAGCACTTGGCAGGAGCCGGCGGTGCTAGGTTTATCCTCCCTAGAACGCCCCCTCGCTGGTATCGACTGCGATATGGATTACGCAACGCGAGGGCCAGAACAGTTTGGTTATATCGTTTTGCCTGACGGGCAGCGGTCCACCGATCTCACGTTACCGATCCAGCTGCTATTGACCACCAGCACTGAACAAGTGGCTCGCACGTGAGAGTTGAGCAAGCGCTGTACGGTGAGGTTCGCGGTGGTCACGGACTACGACTAGCCAGTACCGACCACCCGATCGTCTCGGCATTAACCTCCCGCCTCGATTTACCAGATACAGCTCCACCCGGAGTTGACTGGTCACCGTTCGTGAGTGGATTCCCATATGGTGAGCATTATGTTCTCGCTCGCACTTTCGCTGATCCGACAGCAAGGCGACCGGGGATGGTGCTTTCTCACGCCGTTATCGCGCCTCGCGATGAAGTAGTTACGATGTCCGATTTGCGGCCACTTTTTGCATTGCTGATCACCAAGCCCTCGTCGCCAGAATCACTCGCTACGTGTGAGTTACCTGCGTCTGCGGAGCTGACCACACCCTTGCCAGAGTTGGTTCCGTTAGCTGAAGCGTTGGTAACACGAGGAACTGGGCCTGTTGTGAGGGTCGGTCTGCTCGGCTTTGATGAGCTGGTAATTGAGCTCTGGACTCACCTTTGGCCAGAAATACGCGCCCAGTTTGCTTTTCGACTAAGCTTCGGTCCACAAGACATCGTCGACGATCCAATACCTTCGCTTATCTGTACACCAAACACGCTGGCGTCGCGCTGGATAAGGCAACGTATTGTCGGGGAGGCGAATTCGTCACCCTCACTTGCTGCTGGGGTTCTATGCGGCAAGGCGGAAGCGGCGCCAGTCCTTGAGTTGGCGCAGCAACTTGGTGCCCGAATCTGTCACTTCACTGATCTGCCGCTACTGCAACACACCTATGAGATAGATTCGTCCCCGAGCCCAAGTTTTGACGAATGTGTATCAACGCTGCGCTGTCTTGAGAGACTATCTCCTGATCCTGCCCAGGGAGTTGCCCGCAAGGCCAAGTTTATCCAACGGCTTGAATCACGGCTTCTGAATGCTTCTGTCCAAGAGATTTTGCTGTTGAGGAATCTCGGTACCATCGGACTCTCCGCTGCACCAAAGATATGGGTCCGACTCAGGGCCTGGGCTGAGTTCAACCCATTAGCACAGCACGAGGACGCTGACATGCTCTCGGCGCTGAGTGATGCACTTTTATCGTCTGCGGCAGTCGAACCCTGGCGCCAGGCCATGCTGGACGGTATTGTTGCAGCCTCTCTTGCGCCGTCTGCAAAGTTTGCCAACGCATTCTGGCGTTGGGTTAAGCTCCGCCCAGCAACTTTGGCAGAATTGGCGGACTATCTGCCGAATGAGGATGAGCTGGAGAGCCGGCTAGCTGACGCGGCACCGCAGTCAGTCGACCTAGATACTGGCAATGCCGTGATGGCCATTGCTCAGAACAGACACTGGCTACGACTCCATGGCGTTGCTGCGAGCGCTTGTCTTGCTCCACACGATGCGGTCGCACGCCAGCTCTCAATCGACACCACTGAAACAAACCTCGACGGACTTCGGGCCTCCTTGCGCTGCACCAGTCCGAATGAAGCAATTGAGCTAGCTCTGGCATTAACCCAACCCCGATTACTGCGCATAGCAGCAGAGCGAGTGGCGGAAGATCCCCTACTGTTAGGCGCGCTTAGCTTTGCATCACGGTCCGCTCAGGATCTCTGGAGCCATGCTCTATCGATCAACGCTGAAGCCTGGCAAGGACCATTAGACCCACCAAGCGCTTTCTTCACCGTAATACAGAATTTACTCGATGGCGCAGAAGTCAGCCTGGACCTGATCGATTTACTCTCCCGCTCTCCACTTGCTGATCTCAACAAGTTTGCGTGCTGTGCCGACGCTTGGAGGCACTTGCCTGAGCCGGCTCGATCCAACTGCCTACGGGCAACGGCAACCGGCTGGCTTCAGCGCGCGCTAAAGGGAGATGTCAGTGCAGCAGACCGCGAGCTTGAAACCGCCATTCTGGGAGCTGACGGTCTGGAGGTCGCCCTGAAGCAAGTGAATGCAAGTTGTGGTCAGTTTGTGCGTATCATTGAATACTTACCGAACCTCAATGAATCCCGCTGCCTGCGCTGGTTGGATGATCATACAATATTGCGACAGCTACCGGATGCTGATGCACAGGCACTGGGGCGCCTCATCCTAAGCCGTCGCTGGCAGCGAGTTGCGGATCGACTGGTTCAACTTGCGCGAGAGGGCCGCCACGACGTCAAGCCAGCACTCTCAGAGTGTCGAACCATGGTCGGCATCTTGTGGCAATTTTTCCTCGGTTTGTCACCAGGTTCCGCTACGGAGAAGTGGGCGGTGCTCGAACAACTGGCGGTCGATCTTTACCCGAATGGGCCGGATGACGCTGGACTGTGGGACCGGGCGGGAGGACAGGACGCCGACCTGAAAAGCAATGTCTCCGGTAGAAATCGCTGGCATGATGCGATTGGCCAGCTTCAGCGAGGACGTGGACCTCGCGTGCGCCGGCTGCTTGAGGAAATGCATATCGACTACCCTTCAAACGATCAGCTTCGCGCCCTACTGGCGAGCCGGATGTTCTGAGAGGGCTTCGATGAACGATGATTGAGGAACATGATGGACGAGCAAGATCAACAGATGCGGGCTGCGGGGGGGTTCTCCGGTGGCCACGCGCTGATCATCGCGGTAGCTAGCTATCCCAAGGTCTGCCCACTGCCGGCTTCGGTGCTCAACGATGGGCGCGATATGCACACGATGCTGACGTCTCCCGCGAACTGCAGTTTTAACTCCACCAATGTCGCGCTGCTGGTCGATAGCGATGCAACACTCGCGGCGATTCGCCGCGAACTCGAGGCACTGGCTCAGCGCGCGAAGCCCGACGACACCGTTGTGATCTTTTTTTCCGGGCACGGAATGCGCCTGGGTGATGCATCTGACGCCGCGAGTGCGTTGATTCCTTTCGACTGCGATCCGGCCAATTTATCCGGGAGCATTTTGCCCGAGGCTGAGATTTCTTCAGCACTGAACCGCATCCAAGCGAGACGCGTTGTTGTCTTCATCGATGCGTGCCATTCCGGTGCTGCCACCAGCTTCAAAAGCCTGAACGACAGTCTCACAACGTTGGGTTATACCGAAAAATCGTTAGCTAGGCTGGCTGAGGGTACCGGGCGTGTCTTGATTGCTTCGTCACGGGCGTCGGAATTCTCGCTCGTGTTCGACGGCGCGCGCAATAGTCTGTTTACCGAGCATCTGTTGAATGCCCTGCGCGGTGGAGCGCGTACTCGTGGAGATGGACTGATCAGGGTATTCGAGGTCTTCAATCACGTCGCGGAACAGGTACGCGCAGCAGCACCAGGACAACAACATCCCATATTCAAGGCGAGCAACCTCGAGGATAACTTCCCTATTGCCCTAGAATGTGGCGGAACGAAGACCCTCACTGGTCCTGTAGGACTTAATGGAGATCGAGAAATCTGGCGGCAGTTGGAAGAGATTTTTTGCGATCTCTACCCTGCCGGGCCGCAGGATCAGGATATTTGGCTACGTGCAGGTGGGGATATTTCCCGCCTTCGCCTTACGGGCTCTGGGCGCGCAAACTGGTTTGCAGCACTGCGAACTATGCGACGAGGAGGTGGGGGGGTTGGTATCAACAAAACCTCACTCATTGAGGAGGCATTGAGGGAGTTTCCGCACCATCAAGAGCTGATCAAGCTCCAGAGATGATGGGCTATGTTGCTCAATTCATCCACCCTCACACTTTTCTTAGCGTAAAAAGTGTGAGAATGCATGTATGACAAGTCTCTCCAGTAGATTCGGGCATTTCATACGTTTTTAAAAAAACATGAGAATTAAATAAGAATATTCTCAACTTTGCTTACGTACGTAGCATAACAAAACAAGAGCCGTTTCGAATAGCACGATATCTAGGAAAGTTTCAGGAGCCCCAGTATCTGGTCAAGCTTGTCGCCCTCCATCACATCCATATAGAGCAGGACATTCATACATTTGGTCAGACCTGCGATGTAGGCAGTCACAGAGACTGACTCTGTTCAGAGCTGAATCCATCCGCCGTAATGATTGAGAATTAGGGAGCCGACTAGAGGTGATTCAGAGCCCTCTCGCCTTCAACTTGTTGACCACTTCGCCAGACATAGGTAGATTTAACCCGTCTTACGGAAAACCACCACCTGGCGCCCTACCAAGGCAACAGATGATAAAAACCACCCTTTCTTCGGGTGGTTTTTTATTTCGGGTATCCGGAATCTAGTGTGTAACGCTCCCAAGATCAAAAAGTGTCAGCATTCATAAAAACCGGAATTGAATGTGCAGGAGCTGTGTCGTACTATTATCTTCATAAACCGGAACTAAGTGTGTGTATTCTCTGGGTAACCT
>Ga0075011_10000470_pt1 | contig 21504 bp, 21 predicted proteins | sample TARM_MetaG_T_14_FD_72354 | JGI IMG/M metagenome (GOLD analysis project Ga0075011, IMG submission 72354) | Freshwater microbial communities from Pennsylvania, USA, analyzing microbe dynamics in response to fracking - TARM_MetaG_T_14 | ecosystem: Environmental > Aquatic > Freshwater > River... | reverse complement strand
CGTGAGGACATAAACGATATTGAGTCTGCTTTAGGTAGTTCTGGTATAGCGGGTATAACCACGTTCAATGCGAACAATGCATTAATGTCATCCCCGGAGGTAGAAATCTGTGAGTCATGATCCAAATGAGTATAACTTCCCATACAGGAAGAATTATGAACTACGAATTATGTTGGTTTGGTTTATGGCGGCGATATGCTGTTTCTTTGCACCATATTTTATCGACGTGCCAAAACAAACATACTTGATTGTTGCCGCTTCTTGTATTGTTGTGGGCCTTATTCTTGGGCGAAATGGCATTGTTATCCACATCAAAATAAAGCGCTTAAAAGGGTATCCATTGGAATTTATAGATCCCAATAGCGATGCGGCACTAAAGCTGTTTGGCATCAAAGATAAAGAGGTGATTAACAGTGTCAAAAGAAATAGAAAATAGTCTGTTTTTAGGTTGGGGTAATGATTGGTCACACAATGAAGCTCAACTTATCTACGACATCACAAAGAGAAATATTGACGACTTAATTGGAAAGCAGAAAGTCACCAAGGGCAAAGGATACATTCACGGTGTCATTGATAAAGAAATAGACATTCGCTATCAATTACTGTGGGCCGATGGTCACACCCTAATAGCCGGGGCCACTGGTTCCGGTAAAACAAGGTTTTTTGACTTAGTGTTAAAGCAGCTAATTTTACGTGGTGAATGTTGTATCTTCCTTGATCCGAAGGGCGATAAGGCGATTAGAGAAATAGCAAAAAACACATGTAAAATGATGGGTAAGCCTGAAAAATACATCATGTGGCATCCAGCGTACCCAAGAGAGTCTATCAAACTAAATCCATTAAAAAATTATTCACGCACATCGGAGTTAGCCGCTAGGGTTACGGCTATTTTGCCGGAGGACGGAGATTCTTTTTATAGAGATATTGCAAATACAATCGTTCAATACATTGTCGATGCTATGACATTTGTCGGTGAGATAGTCACATTGACCGCGATCAGATATTACTATGAGCATTTTGGAATGCTTATAGAGAAACTATGTATAGGGTGGTTCGATGGAAATAAATTTGAGTGGCGAGAACAGTTATTTAGCAAGCTAGAAACAACAAGTGACGAAGAAACTCGCGCACTTATATGTATCGATTTTTACAGGAAGAAAGTGGCATCAAAACACTTCAATTCAACAATAGAATCAATGGCAAGTATGTACGTAGAGAAACGCCGTACATTAGAACAGTCAACCGCCAATCTCCTTGCTAACTTGGGCAAACTGACAAGTGGTGAACTAGCAGAATTACTATCTCCATCAAAACCTGTAGAGGGCGATGAACGAATTATGACTGATATGAAATCGGTCATAGATATGGATCAGGTGTTGATTATTGGTACGGATTCTTTGTCGGATAACCTCGTTTCTAGTGCTATTGGAAAGATGATATTGGCTGACGCTGCTGCTGTGGCTGCGAGTCGATACAACTACGGTGATAACGAAGACAAGATAATTAACCTATTTGTCGATGAAGCGAGTGAAATGCTGTGCAATCCACTCATCCAACTCATAAACAAGTCTCGCGGTGCTCGATTTAGATTGTGGATAGCCACTCAGTCCATTTCAGACTTTACTGCCGAATTGGGCAGCGAAGCTAAAGCTGACCAGATCATTGCCTCGACCAACAATTTTATTGCCTTTCGTTGTGCTGACGAACCAACTCAAAAGCGAGTAGTTTCTCAAGTACCACCTACAAAGGTACGCTACGTAATGCGTACACAGGGATTCAACGCTTCAAATGACGATATAGACGGCCTTGGGGCGAACATCGGTGAACGCTTGATGGAAGAGGAAGCAGAAATGTTTCCAATGCAGCTAATGGGACAGCTTCCCGATCTAGAATACGTAGCATCGTTTGCCGGAGGTAAGTTAGTAAAGGGAAGAATACCAATATTAGGAGTGCGTAATTAATGAGTGACGACAAGAAATCCATAAAAAAGCCATTAATAGTAATAATCGCTTTACTTTTATCTCAACTGCTATTCATTTTGACGCTAATAAATCCATCATTCATGTTGAAAAACATGGAGTCCGAACTAGAGGGAATGGTAAGTGTGTATGGTGTAGATAAAACAACAGAAATATACAACAAAGCTCTAGAACACTCAGATTCGTTAATGTTTGATAGCGGATTCATTCACTATGTTGAAAAATTGTTGCTACCGAAAGAGTACATAGAACATCAAGCCGTTGAAGATAGAGTAATATTTGATACAAAATTCTGGTCGGCTGTATCTAATGCTATTAACAATATTCCTATAAACACGCAATACATTCTGTTAAGGATTTATGGTTTGGTTCCTTGGGTATTTATGGCAATAGTTGTTATTACGGCTTCATTATTAAGCGGATACCTAACAAGAGAGGTTAAAAAACAAGGGTTTGAGTATTCATCACCATTGCGTCATGGATTGGCTAGGCGATTAATATACGCTGTACCTTTAGGGCTTTTGTTATTTTTCCTTGTTCCACTTTCTTTGCCTATATATCTTGTCCCTTGCGGTGTTATTATATTGGCGGTGTCAATAAACCTACTAATTGCCAACACAATTAAGAGGGTATAATCGCTGTAGTCTTTTTATTGTAAAATTGTGACGCTTACCCCTAATTGTCACGATTGCGTCATGTGAGGGTTATTTTTAGGCCAACTAAAATAACCCCTCCCCTTGATTTGTGATGTCGCTTCAAAGTATATTCCCTGCCTATATAATAAGCAGCTTATAAAAATGAGCTTAGAAAAACTCATTCACCTGATCTCCTGCTGTTTTCCGTATATTAATTACTCACCAGTATGTTGCAAATATGTAAATAGAACCAAAATTTTGGAAATTTTTCTATTCATATAAGATGGAATGACACTTATTTTTCATAGCGCTGTGGGAGGTGCTACTTATGTCCAACGAAAAACCGATTTCAATTCCTGATTTAGTTGATGAACCAATTCATTTCTTGATATGGCAAATAGATGAAATAGCCACTATAGCTGTAGGGCTTATTGTGGGAATTATCATAAATTCGCCTATGCTCGGTTTCGTTATTGGTTACATCGCCAAAGTGCAATATTGCAAAATTCGTGATGGTAAACCTCGCGGTTATTTTTTTCATCGCTTACGCGATATTGGGTTTCAGTTAGAAAAACCTGATCATCATTCTTCTATGCAACCGCCATTAGTTAAGAAATTTCATTCTTGAGGATCACCAATGCTATTAAATAAACTTCTTGGTGACTTCAATTCAATGAAGTCATCTAGCTCGATGCTGCTTATATCTAACGTAGGGTTAGTTTTAACTCTCATGGTGTCTCTATCCTTCAATATGATGAAAGACACGGTTGTTATGAACAACCTAAATGAGTCTTGTGAGTTCAGCGAATTGTCGAAAAACTCAATGAATGAGGCTACTCATAAACGTTTAGGTTTCTATATCTCTGGCTTACTTGGAAATATCACTCCAGATACAGCAGAGTTTGTTGAAGACGCTGTGATGGCATTTATTGATCCAGCCATATATCAAGAAGTGAAACAAGCAATTGCGTTGCAATTGGGGGAGTTGGTTGAAGACCAAGTTGTTATGACGTTCTCTCCTGAGTCATTCATCTTGGAAGACGGCGTAGTGTTCATCACTGGTAAAGGTGAGTTGCAAGGGCCAGCCGGAAAACCAGAGAAATTTATCCGTACATATGAGATTGAATTCTACGTGTCAAATTACACGCCTTTAGTCCGCTATATCAATGTCTATAACGATGTGGCTCACGATTCCTTGTGGGAAGCAAAAAACAGGAAGAAAGCGGAAAAACTAGCTAAAAAAGAAAACAGGAAGGATTGAGCATGTTTAAAAAACCAATTATAGGATTGTTGGTATGTGGTTTTAGCTTGAATGCTTTTTCTACTCAAATGGCAACTTATGAGAATAGTAAAACGTCTAGCGCTCCTGTCTCTGGAAATGAGAACCAAGCTAAAGAACTGTTTGTGATCTCTAGCATCCATGTTAACCGCATAGTTACACCCTTTAAAAATCCATCTTTGAAGCTAGATAGTGTTAGTGGAACAACATTTAAGCAAATAGATAATGTTCTTTACTTATCTACGACATCGACAAGCAACATCGGAGGATTCATTACAGAACAAGGTAACGAATCCAGTGCTATACGTGTTGTTCTTAATCCACAACCTGTCGGGCCAAAAGAAATAGTTTTGGAAGGAACAAATCTAAGTGGAGGCTCCGAAATAGCACGTCAATTTGAGCGCTCAAGTGAACGTACAGACACGCTCGTAAATATTTCTACATTCATGGCTCTTGGGAAGCTGCCGGAAGGTTATCAATCAAAAGCAGTAAACGCCTACTATTTTCCTAGTTGCCAACACAACGGTTTGAACTTTGATTTTGTGAACGGTCAATTCTTCAGTGGTGGTGACTATGTAGTGTCAGTGGGTGTCGTCACCAATACGACATCACAAATCATAGAGTTCAAAGAGAACAACTGTTACAGGGAAGGGGTAGCGGCGGTGTCTTCGTACCCTACAACAACTCTCTTGCCCAATGAAAAATCAGAAGTTTATGTGACCTTTTACAGAGTTAAACCTACTGTTACCGGGCGCGTACAACGAGCATCGTTGTTGAGCGAGGTGAAATGATATGCGCCTATTAGAGAAACATTTTACACCCACTCAAATAAGTAGAATTTATATTGGTGCTGCTATCGTCGGCATCTTTGGTGTATCCGTTGGCATTATGAAATTGTTAGAGCCAGAAAAGAGAACTAGAACAGAGAGGCCGCAAATAGAGAACATTATTACGGCAGAGAAAGGCCGTAAGTTCGGCTTAGATGCGTTAAGCGGAAAAGTGGTGGTATTAGAAAAAAACCTAGCTGAATCTCGTAAGGAAGTAGAGAACCTTTCTGCTGAAAACGAAGAACTATTGAAAAATTCACGCGAATCTCAAGCTCTTGCAAAAGAATTGAGTTCGACACAGAAAGAACTAAAACAACTGAAATCTCAATTTGAAGTTAGCCAACAGAACACTAAGAGTCTAATTGCCGAAACCGTTGACTACCAACTTAATGAGCGTGATGTAAACAATATTTTGAATCCGGGGAATAAAGGCGAAGAATCAACCGATAATGCAAAAACCTCTGATAGTAAGTTGCCCATTAACCCGTCTAGAAGAAAGGTTAAAAATAGTCAGTTTTCTTACGGCAATAACTCCACTCAAGATAATGCAGAGCAACAAACAGCAAAAGTAAGTGATGATGCAAATAGACAGGTAGTTGCTCCAAGCCGCAATACGGAACTCTTTACAATTATTGAAGCTGAAAAGCCCAAAGAAGAAAAAACCAAAAATGAAATCTATTTACCCAAAGGCTCAATCCTTACTGGTGTGCTAATCACTGGCCTAGATGCTCCAACTGCAAGTGACGCAAAAAGTAGTCCAATTCCGGCGCTTGTCCGACTAAAAAAGGAAGCAATCTTGCCTAACTACGCAGTGGTTGAACAAGTAAGAGAATGCTTTGCTATTGTCGCTGGTTATGGGGATTTGAGTTCTGAACGTGCTTTCTTCAGAGGTGAATCAATCACTTGTGTTCGCAAAGATAAATCAGTCATTGAAGTTTCATTCAAAAGTTTTGCCGTTGGTGAAGATGGTAAAAACGGCCTGAAAGGCACGTTAGTTACTCGTAACTCTACAGTGCTAGCAAATGCAATGATGGCTGGTTTCGCTTCTGGTTTGTCATCCATGTTCAATGTGAACCCTGTTCCGGTTGTCTCAACGTCCAGTGACGGTTCTCAACAATACCAAGATGTGTTCAATGCTTCTGCTGTACAAGGTGGCGCAGCTAAAGGCGCATCGGATGCAATGAACCGATTGGCTGATTATTACATGCAACTTGCTGACGCGATTCATCCCGTTATCGAAATCGGCGCAGGGCGAGTTGTGGACATGGTTGTTACTGAAGGGGCCACATTATGAGTACGAAATTATTAGTGGGTCTGACATTGCTAATTGGCGCTCTGTCAGGCTGTACAATTGGGCAGAGTGAATTTAACTGTTCGAGAGGCGATGAAAACGCCTTATGCGCAAGCTCACGGACAGTTTATAAAGCTACCGATGGAGATCTTAAAGAGAATGAAACGATCACATACGTCAAAGACGGCGAACCTGTTCAAATAACACTTTCTGAGCTTGCCAAAGAAAGAGGGGATTATTCGGGAATTTCGGAAATCTCAAACCATGCGGCAAACTATCAAAATGTGCCTCATTCCTTCAGTTATGACGGAAACGTATTACGTAAAGATGTTCGTGTCATGCGTGTTTGGATAGCTCCGTTTACAGACACAAATGACAACTTGCATATGTCAACAATGGTTTACACAGACATTGAAGACCGTAAGTGGGAAATAGGGTATAGCCAATTAAATGCGCACTCAGACATTAGCAACGTTGCAGTGCATAAAGCTGAAGCAGTTTCGAAGTCAAAACCAGAAGAGGATAAACCTGTTAACAAGTTTCGCCCTTCTAGTTCCGACATCAAAAAATAGAGTTAAATCATTTGGTTCAAAAACGTAATCACACAGGAGAAAGGTAATGATTACAAACAATAACACTCGCTATTTAAATGAAGATGTGTTGAAAAAAATCCAATTTGCGTTCGCGCTAATGGTTCTAACGGCCTTGTTCAGTGTTATGGCCCACGCAGGGATGGATACGACATTTGATGGGTGGGTTGATGCGATGACCGCTTGGATAGAAGGGTCACTAGGTAAGGGCATTTCTATCGCGTTTGTGGTGGTTGGTATCGTTATGGGCGTTGTACGTCAATCGCTAATTTCTTTTGCGATTGGTGTTGGTTGTGCGTTGGGTCTGAATTACACGCCAGCCGTCATTAACGGCATGTTTACAGCGTTCATGTAATTTTTAGAGGGAAGGGATATGAAAAAATTAATTTTACTAATGTGTTTTGGTCTTTTTGTGTCCCTTGCTCATGCGGAAAATAAATCACCAGAAACTCAAGTGAAGTCAGCAATTACAAAAGCTTCAAAAATAAGAAAACTACCAAAGTCAAATTCAATGGTCACTTTTAGCAATCAAGGTGAGGCGCTTGTTATTGCTGATAATCCTAGATGGGTTGTTAAAGGGCGACTGTTTGATATGTGGCAAAACGAGGAAATACGTTCAGAAGACACGCTCAAAGTAGCGGAGGCTCGTATACCTCTTTCAAAAATCCAAGTTAACACTAGTGATATTTTGGATGTTGTAGTGAATCAAGAAAAAAGCAAAACACTGACTGTTTTTCTTGATCCATTCTTGGATAACTCAAGCTCTATAGTGTCGATTTTAACGTCCTACGCAACGGATTACCGCCTTAGATTCATAATTACGGCTATGAGTGAATCAAGCATAAAACCGTTGGGTTTGTTTAACTGTTTTGTTTTGAACCAAAGCAGTGAAAAAGTTATTGAGGCAATCATTAAGCATAAATTTCCTACTCAAGCTGGTACGTGTGGACAGCAACATATGATGAAAACGTATGGCTTGAGTCAGTTTCTTCACATTTCTGTATCTCCCACTTTAATCGCTCCAAATGAGGTCTATCACGAAGGTATGCCCGATAAGCTCATGACTTGGCTGGAAGAGAACAAGGAGTAAATAATGTTTGAATATAAATTTAGAGAAAATGAGTCTAGCCGACTCTTTCGCGCTTTAGCATACGATAACGTGAACGATTTGTTCTTATGTGATGATAAAACTGTAGCGTTTAGTTTCGTTTGCCAACCTGCCTCCGGTTGGGATACTCAAATGCTTTCTACAGTAGATTTGATGCTATCTCAAGACTCATATCCTGTTGGCACTTTAATGTCATTTACTCTATGGGCCAGCCCTGATATTCGAGAGTATTTGAGAGGTTCAGATCAGCTTAGATTAGGTTGTCGTGATGCTCTAATGCGTGACGCTCACGATACATCATTAGGGTTTCTGTGGGGCGGTACAAATAAGCCTATTGAGACTGTGCAACAAACACAAACGAGGAACTTCCAACTCATTGTAACGCTAAAAATGCCACTGTCCGATATGAACATTAAGGAAACAGAGGTTGAAGCGGCGGTAAGTTTACAGCGAGTAATGCAGCAACGTTTGGCTAAAGCACATTTATCACCACGCCAGATGAATAACGTAATGCTAGTTAACATTATGAACTCGATGTTGCATTGGCAAGAAAATTCCGATTGGAGAAGTGTTCAAAGTGTACCTGTAGACGAAACCAAAACACTGAACGAACAGTTTCTTCAATACGATACCAATGTTTATAAACAACGTGCAGGAGTGGTGTTAGGTACGCCTGAAAATCCAACATTTGTTCGTATGCTTACGGTAAGGAGATTTCCTCGTAAAGCTCTTACTGGACAAGCTTTTCGTTGGTTTGGTGATCCTTTTGATGGACTTGGCTGTGTAAACCAAAATTTTATTATCACGGTTAACATTCACTACCCTGATAACTCAAAAGAAAAGGGTAAGTTGGAAACCAAGAAATCCCATTACATCAAGCAAACTTTTTCTGCTTTGACGCAGTTCGCCCCAAAGATTAAAGAAATGAAAGCTGATCTGGATGAAATAACAGAGTCAATCAGCAAAGATGGGAAAGCTGTACAGGTTACAGTTAGTGCGGGAGTGTTCGGTAAAACGGAACAAGAAGCCGATGACGGTCTAACTGCCCTACAAAGCTTTATGAAGCAAGCTGAAATGACGATGGTCAATGAAGATTCATTTTCGGTCCCGTCCTTTATTCAAATGATGCCATTCGGCGCTTGTGCCAAAGCGGTCAAATATTCACGTCGATACTTCACGTTTTCATCAAAACATGTGATGCCGATTTTGCCGATTTTTGCCGAATGGAAAGGTACAGGAACACCAATGATGCAGTTTGTTAGTAGAACTGGACAAATTATGAATATCGATTTGTTTGATTCGAAAACAAACTTTAACACGTTGATTTATGCGGAGTCCGGGTCGGGAAAGAGTTTTCTTACAAATGAAATTATCCGTTCGTATCTATCCACTGGCGGCAAAATATGGACGATTGATGCAGGGGAGTCATATAAGAAACTGAGTGCGAGTTTCAAAGGCCAGTTTACGACTGTTAATAACGAAGCTCAACTTTCATTCAATCCATTTACCATGATTGATGAAGATGATCCCAACGCTTTTAATGACGCATTAGAAATGATTGCTGGTTGTATTTTGGCAATGGCTTTCACCAAGAGTTCGCCTACTGATCTTCAGGTAGCGGAAATCGAGAGAATATTAGTGGAACTTTGGCACGAAAAAGGCCAAAAAACACTTATTGATGACATCAAAGAACGTTGTTTAGCTGACGAAGATTTGCGCGTTCGAGATATAGGCAAACAGCTAACTGCTTTTACAACGGTCGGGCAATTTGGCAAGTATTTCGACAAACCCCACAACGTTGAGTTTAATGGCAACTTTAACGTCCTAGAGCTAGATGGTCTGAGTGAAACGCCACGCTTACAAGCCGTTGTTTTATTTATGTTGATGATTCAGATTAGTGACTCAATGTATCGTCAATTTAAAGAAGATAGAAGTGTAAAGCGTTTGGTTATCATCGATGAAGCATGGGATCTCTTAGGTAACAGTAAAGCCGTTGAACAGTTTATAGAAAAGGGTTTTCGTCGTTTCCGTAAATATAACGGTTGTGGTGTGATTGTGACGCAATCAATCATGGATTTGCAAAAGTCAGAGGCAGGAAAAGCGATAGCCGCTAACGCAGCAAATTCACTTATCTTAATGCAAAAAGATTCCACCATATCTACCGCAGAGAAAGAAAACCTAATGTCACTTCCTCCGGCTGGCTATCGATTACTAAAGAAAGTTACTACTGAAAAGGGGCATTACTCAGAAATATTCTTTAATACCAACTCTGGTATGGGTATTGGTCGTTTGATTGTAGATCCAATGCGAATCGTAATGTACTCAACAACGGCGCAAGATAATGAAGCTATAGATCATTATACAAATCAAGGCGTATCTCTATCTGCTGCTATGAAGCAAGTCGTTAAAGATAGACGCATGGCGCGATTTGATATGACAAAGCCTCGCTTTCTATCGGCACACATTAATGAAGTCGAATCACGCTTAGATGCAGATATTTTGGAAATGCCTACTAGCTATCTCAATGCCACAAAACTAAAAGTAGTAGGTGAATAACGATGACAGTTGCTAATACTAAAACTGTGCGGCCTCACTCGTTGTCTTTTCCTATCAAAATGGTTTGGACGGCAGTAGGTATGATTGCAGTGTTTCATTTGGCTTTTGGTTCATTTTCAAAGCACTTTGGAATTATGGTTGATACGCAAGAAAACAGATGTATTCCTGAGTATTCAGTTTATTTCATTAAGAAAAACGTAAAAGCAATAGAGAAGGGCAAAATCTATGTGTTTGGAGCATTAGGGTTAGAGCCGTTCTTTTCCGACAGCACCCCTATTGGGAAATATGCCGTAGGTATACAAGGCGACCTGGTTGTTCAAAACGAACAGGGCGTTTTTATTAATAACCAAATCATTGCGGCAGGATTCCCTGTCGCAGATAAGTTGGGTGGTGATGAAACTCAGTTCTATAAGTCATACACAATCCAACCAAACCAAATATTCTTTACTGGTACAGCAAATCGCAGCTTTGATTCGCGTTATTGGGGTACTGCAAGTTTAGAACAAGTCAAGGGTGAGGCAATTCCATTATGGTAAACCGCCACTTTCTCGCGCTAGTTCTTTTCGTGTCGCTCTCCCACAATAGCAATGCTGAAATTGGACGAAGCGTAGCGACAAACCAAGCTCAAGCGATTGAGCAAGGAAATGCTGCACTTAATGACGGATACGTGAACCAACTAAAAAGCCAAGTTTCGATGATGGAGCGTGGTAATCAGGCGTTGGATGACGGCTATCTGGACAATCTTGTTGACCAATATCGCGATCAAGTTGTTAGTGCCAGTGAAGAATATACCTCCATCGAAGCAATAGAAAAGGTCAAAGCTAAGGCTAATTCTATTACGTATAAGATACTAATTACGGATGCAATGGGTGAAGGCCAACTAAAGCTTATTTTTGGTCAGCTAGCGCATCGTAGTGATGTCACGTTTGTTATTCGTGGATTACTAGATACAGAAAAGACAATTAATGATGTGAGCGCTCGTCTTGTTCGCTTGCTAGTCGATTTTGAAACGATTCCAAGAGTTGTTCTAGATCCTCGTCCATTTAAAGATGTACATGCAGAAGTAGCACCGCAAGTGCTTATGTATAAAGGTGAAACACTGGTTTCGTCTGCTTCAGGATTATCTAACCCTGACTATCTTTTGGAAGAACTTGAGAAGGGGAATTCCGGTGATTTAGGAAACTTTGGTGATGTCGTTAGAATATCTGAAAGGGACATTACAGAGATTCTTAAAGAACGCATGGATAAGTTAGATAAGAAAAAATTGATAGCAGACGCTAAAGAACGCTTTTGGGAAAACGTTGAGTTTTACGGTTTACCTGAAGCAACCAAAACAGTTGTCCGTGAGTTCACACCAACTTTGACTGTCCACGAAGACATTACCACACCGGACGGTCAAGTTATTGCCTACGCAGGGCAAGTATTCAACACGTTAGAACACATGCCATTTACTCAACGATTAGTGATTTTTGACGCGACGAACCCGGCTCAAGTGTCATTTGTTAAGCATTTGCCTGAAAGCAATCTTCGCACTCAATACATTACGACACGTTATGATCGCACCTTGAAATGGGATGCAGTGAAAAGCATTGAATCTGAATTGAACTCCCCTGTGTATCAGTTAAAACCAGAACTTATTCAGGCATTCAATATAAATGTAATTCCGTCTGTGATTACTGCCGATAATGATAAAAAAGTATTTATCATTGCAGAAACGTCAGTCACTTCTAGCGAAGTAGCCCAATGATGAAGCGTTTAATGTCTCTTTCTCTTGGGGTGGTTCTAAGCAGCTTTGTGGCTGTTAGTGAGGCTGCAAGTGAACCGTCAACAACGACTGAAGATAGCCCTTTGGGTACTTGCTCTAATGCTGGCGTATTAGACAGCTCAATGTTTAGTGATACACCTTGGAACGCTATGTACCCAATCAGATTAGCGGGTATGACTTTGGGGCCGGAGGGAAGTGGTGCGCCAGCAAACGCAACTAAAAAGGTGTATTGCACTTGCCAAGATGACTTGGGGGTATTCGTTCCGGGGTTTACACAAAGTTTTTATGAACCAGCCCGGTTGATTGAACTTGTTAGAGAGCCAGATTGCATGATGACTCTTGGTGGCGCAAACGTCGGTATGACCAATGGAAGAATGCGAGGAACTATAGGCCATAACAATCAAGAGTCAGGCCAAGGAGCTAAACCAGCATTTTGGCACTATCACTATTTTGCATACCCGCTATTACTCATGCTTGAAATGGTTGTTGCTAACCGATGCGGTGATGGTTATTTGAGCATGGACCTTCTTTATGTAAGTGAATTAGATCCAACGTGGAACGATTCTGAGTTAGCTTTTTTTGCCAATCCAGAAGCCGCTATTTTTGCCAATCCTATCTCTTTGGCTGCTTGTATGGCTGACGCAGGAGCCGCAGCAGTTGGTAAACCAATGGATGAACTATTTTGGTGTGCGGGTGCGTGGGGAGGGCTATATCCCCTTTCTGGCAGTATCGAAAGTAAAGCGTCAATGGCATCCAAAACTAGCTTGCTAGCGACTCGTTCAGTTGCAGCTTTGCACAGACGTTTATTGGCTCGTCAAACAGTTGGGGATGATGCTCTTTGTAGTGCGAATCTTTTCCCTACTATCCCAAAAACACAATACAAGATGAACATGCTGTACCCGGTGGCTGAATCTCAAAATGCACATGAAATTGGAGAGTCAGCGATTAAATGGGGAGAGTGGCGAAACATACCGTCCAAAGAAGACGCTGTATATATGTTGTGGAGATACAATGACTGCTGTTACACATTCTATTAATCGAATGATAAATAAGGTTTTTTTATCTTTATTGGCATTGAATGCTCATGCCAATGCTAATTGTTTTGACGAAGCAGGGAGAGAGTTCGATGTGAACCCTTTGCTCATAAAAGCAGTGTGTTTCACAGAGTCTAGCTTTGACGCTAAGGCTATCAACTCAGATAACTCTAACGGTTCAACGGATTACGGTCTTTGTCAAATCAACTCATGGTGGTTTGACAGGATTGAGCAGTACGGAATAACACCGGAAACATTGCTAAATGATCCTTGTGAAAACACAAGAGTCTCAGCATGGATATTGGCTCAAAATTTTGAAACATCAGGCGAAGGTTGGCTTGCAGTTGGAGCCTATAACGCAGGGTATGAGAAAACACCTGAAAAGGATACGGCTAGAAAAATATACATAGCCAAGGTTAAAGAAAACTTACGGCGAATGCAGGAATGAAAATACTCAACCTTTATTTGGTCAGCTTTCTATTCCTCGCGGGATGCTCAAGTCAAATTCAATGCGGAGTTCCTAGTAATTTTATCGCTAATGAACTCCTTACACACAGTCAATCAACGGAGAAATGATTATGGCTACAAATCAAACCGAAGAACAAAACAGTCCAAGAATGAAATATTCTCGTCCTTGCCTAAGCAAGATGATCACCATTCAATCTGAAAATACTATTCAGATAATGGATAACTTAGTAAATCAAACGATGTCGTCACTCTATACAATTGAAGTGATACTTAATTTTATGGGTAATGAAACCGTTACCGACGAAGCAAACGAAACCGTATCAAAATTTTTGAAGGGTAAAGTGAAGCAATTCGATGATGAAATTAAATCTCTCAAGAAGAAGTGCGACGATTTGGATGTTGATGTCGATGACTTCAATTTTAGTTACAGCCTACCAAGAAGCTATGACTACAAAATTTATTCCCCTTTGTGTTCGACCTTTCTGAAGTTGGTTCTTAAATACGACCAAATTGTAATGTTGGTTGATACGCTTTGGGTGAACGATGAAATGTCTCGCAAGGCTCGAAAAGACTACTTCTATAAGCATCAGCAACACATGAGAAATATTTCTCGCCGCATGATAAATGTGTCGCGTCAAGCCTATTTTGCTGCAAAAAGTACAGGTAATGAAAAAGAAGTTCAAGAGGCTCTACAAGAGGTTAGCCTTGATAAAGAGCTTACAAATTCAGTAATTAATAACCAAGATTTTAAGTTAGCCGGGGATGACGAAGCTGAAGCGATTGCTAAAGCTGAAGCCATAGAAGCTGAAGAACAAACGGCATAATTTCTCTAATACAAGCCCTTTTCGAAGGGCTATTCGTTATCGGGTGAGTTCATGGAAAATGTAGCTATAGCCAGTTCGGTTGTTACGTTAGAAGACTATCTAAAAACCGATGTTTGCCAAGGCAAAGTTATTCACTGTCAGTTTGGGATTGGTCAATCACAGATTACATACTTTCAGAAGTGTGTAGACAAGATTGGAATTAATGAAGTTCGTTTTAATAATGGCGTTATCCTGAAACGCAGTGTTTAACACGCATAATATAGGTTGTTTAAATGCTTAGAGATAGAATCAGTGGGTTAGTCGGAAAGGGAATTAGCGTACTGCTAATTATGACGACTCAGACAGTTACCATTAATTATGCATTCGCCAAAGACGAATTAATTAATGCTGTTAATGAGGCTAATAAATATTCATCTGACCTACTGAGTACCCGCTCGACTCCTGTGTTCAATTCAAACAATGAATTGATGGTCAACGGTGAAGCATTTTTAAGCAAGAAAGATCTTACTGGACAGCGCGAAGGTGACTACTTGCCTGCCAAAACAGATACCTATGGCAACGATTCAGCAACCATCATTCAAGGTATGGCGGCACAAGATAAATACGAAGAAAAGACGCTAGATACGGCTGAAACAAGTGCTGAACGAGCCTACCTACTAATTAAAAAATCCTTCTCTACAAAAAAACCAGATTTAACAAATGATCCGATGTGGGAAAACACGGATAACGTACTAAGTAATTTGGAAGAAATATCATCACAATTTGCTAACTGTAAAGTAACTAAAGAGTTAGTTACTACAGGTGAAAGCTATCATGTACCTAAGTACGAAACATGCGAAAGACTTCCGGCTCTAGAAAGTTCTTTTGTTATTGGACATACCTACAAAGTCGGAGTCCTTGAACACGAATCAGGCCCATACAACATAGCTGAATGCGGTAGAGGGTGCTTCCGTGTTTGGGTTGGTACTCTAGCGGATAACTATTGGGGTGGGGTGTGCAATCTTCAGACTGAATCTGTAACACTGAGAGTAATTCAGCCTAAAGCTATCACCTATGCAAAACTGGAATACGTCCAGTTTGATGATTATTTCAGAGTGTCAGTTGATAATAGCCCCGTTTATGTCGGTCCTGAAAGTTCATTTCCAGTAGATAGAATTGGAATAGGCTGTGAGAGAAGTACATCTTGGGAACGAACTCCTTCCGTGAATGTGACCAACTATTTTGTTAATAAAACACCTAACGAAAAAATCAAAGTTAAAAATGAAACCTTAGTTGATTCAGGTGGCGATCAGTTTGGTGGTGAAGGACACTCACGTTGGATGATTTATTATGATCCAGACAAGTTAATATACGATGAAGTTTGGGACTCTCAAGATAAGATAGACCAAGCATTTACGATAAAGAAACAACTTTCTGATGGGTACTGCACTGGACACATAACGTGTACGGATGCGCCTATTCTCGATGCCAATGGTTGCACCACTATTAACGGGTTAAAAGTATGCGAATCTGATTTTAAAAACAGTCCAATTGCAGGATTGGGCGTTACTCCGTTCTGTCGAAAAATTGAAGTAAGTTCTGATTGTGGTTTCAATGAAGGAAAGCTGTGTTGGGAAAATATGCAAGGAGAAACCCACTGCTTTGACAACGATACGGTTAACCGTGATACGTGTACGAAATACGAAAATGATCCACAATGTTCATATCAAAAAACTACATGCGTAAAAGGGGCCGAAGGAGCAAGCGGCAATTGTTACGTTCAAGAAGACACCTACGACTGTGGTTTCACCGCAACAACGGGAACACCTGTAGAAGAAGAAGTTATTACCTGTGATGGTAAACTAATGTGTGTTGGTGAATCTTGCTACTCTTCTGCCCGTGACGGAGCAAATACCGATTTTGGGAAAGTAAATGCGTATTTGGAAATGCTCAAATATGCCCAAGCGGATATGGAATGTGAAGGTGTGCCCGATGCACCTTATGATGAAGAAACACCACCTGACCAGTACGTGCCCATTTCTCATTGCTTGGACGGCTATAATTATAATGCTGACGCTGATCTCTGCTTGAAAGAAAACGAATGTTCTTACTCAGAGTCGGATTTCTACGCCGCAAGCTACCGAAATGGAATACAAATTCTTAAAAATAATACCGTTCTCGCCAACGATGAAACTATTCCTAATTGTGTACCCATAAAAGTAGGCGAAAATGCCTATACTTGTGGCGAAGCTATAAAAAAAGTGTCTACAGATACTTTCTATGAAGTGTGCTCAAATACATACACAACACCTCTTCCTCCGGGATGTCCTGATAGCGCACATATCATTAATCCAACAACAACTTTTTGCGAAGTTCCACCAACACCGTCTTGTCCTGAAGGTGTGCCGTTGATTGAGGGTGGTGATCCTTGGAGTGTTCTCGACGACAAATGCTTGTTAGAAGTTGAGGCAACAAAAACATGCAATGCCTCGCAAACATATAATGCCGAATCTGGTCTGTGTGTGGGAACTGAATATTCTTCTCCGCAGTGTTCAAAGGGGAGCTTGAATTCATCTGGTTTGTGCGTCTATCAAGTCAGTGGTTGTTCGTTTGATTGGCGTTATGACGGAATGTTTGTAAATGGTCAGTCATTTTGGTCCGTAGACTCGTCGTTCCAAAATGTTCAGTATTATGGTTCGCTTTACTCAAATATAGGATATTGGGGCATACCTCCAATACCCTCATGGATGAAACGGGGTAGCCTGAAGCAAACACTTGTTGTTAATGGTCATACCACAAGATATTACGAGGTTTGCGTACCAACAACGCAAACTTCGTTACCATACTGCTTATCCGGCTTTACATACAATTCAAGTACAAATACTTGTTCAAAACAGACTACGAGTAACCCAACTATTAGCTGTTTGGTTAATGGTTCGTATTATGATGCATCTACTGATTCTTGCAAAATAGAAGAACCAGCTAGCATTAGCTGTCCTACAAGTTACCCTATTTGGAATGCAGAAGAGGGCCGCTGTGAATCTAAATCCATTTCCCCATTAGCAGCGAACTACGGAGTGTTCAACTCGAACACAGATGATGGGCAACCATTCGATATGACGACAAAAAGCGTGATCGATACGGTTTTAGCTCCATTCGAATTCATGCTTAGTTCAGTGGTTAGCCCTGCTCTGGCTGCCGATACAGAAACCACAACATCAACCGCTTCAACACAAGCTCTTATGGGCGATTATGTTGCTGAACAGTTTACGGCTATGGCGGCTTCAGCCGAACAAAATACAGCTTTAGTATCTGAAGGGATAAACCAACTCAACGTTGTCAATAATGACGGTGAAGCAGTAACGAGAACAAACACCAATACCAATACTCTTGATACAAATTCTGGAAACCAAAATGTTCTATGTGAACTATTTAAAGGGAAAAAAGCAGAATGCAAAATCGCTGTTGGTGGTATGCAGAATTGTTGCGAAAACCCGGTTGCTGTATCTCTTGGTGACTACATTAACCTGACTACAAAAATGATGAGTATGGACGCTATGACAGGGCAAGTCATGGGGTTAGAAAGCTACACTGGCGTTTGGGATATGGCGACTGATGCAATGGCAACGGCTTATGATGCGGTATTCTCAACGGCGGCTGATACGGTAGCAACTGAAGCCACTGATTCTGCGGTTGGTATATTAATGGAAGAAATAGCCAACGAAATGATGCAATACACGTATGAATGGCTTGCAAATACTTTCGGTGAGGCAGTGGCTAGTATGTTCTTCTCCACGGCGACAACAGCGGGTGGTGCAACCGTAGCTACCGGGGCAAGTGGCGCAATGGCTACTGCTGGTGCTGCGTTGATGGTTGTGTATTACGCTTACCTTGCTTATGTGGTGTTTAACCTCTTGGTTAACATTGTCTATGAATGTGAAGACGACGAAATGGATCTAGCAATGAAACGCGATCTGCTTTCTACTCACTATATTGGCTCCTACTGTGCTCAAAAAGTGCTTGGTTCCTGCATCGAGAAAAGAAACTCTTACTGTCAGTTCGACTCGCCATTGTCTCGAATAATGATGGAACAAATCTACGCACAACCTCAAATGGGCCTTTCTTGGGGTACTCCTGAAAACCCATTATGTTCAGGTGTTGAAATCGGTGACATTGATAAAGTTGATTGGGACAAAGTAAACCTTGATGAATGGATTGGGATTCTTATTCAGACAGACAATTACACCGATATGGTAGATGTCGATATTGAATCCCTTACAGGTATGGGGTCTGACTTGAACTATAGCGATCTTGAAAGTGAAGCAAGAGACAACATCTTAGAACGTGTAACAGACCAAGCATCACACGTCGATGCTGATAAAGCGCGTGAAGCTGGTTATGACGCTGCATGGGAAGAAAACCAATAGCTAATTTTGGAAATCAAAATTTGTTCTTACACTAGGTACATATGAGTTTACTAAGAGAATTATTAAAATGAAATTTGGATTAAAACTAAGCATGTTGTCGTCATTGTTTCTCGGTATTGCTGGCTGTCAATCAACACCAGATGTTATAGAGCCAACACCGTTCATCACTAATGCTAGTTATGCTTATAACATTGCAAATCAGACATATTTGACTAAAAACGATAGCCCTCTACGCGATTTTTCTAAGCAAGAGATTGCAGACTTCAAAGCACAGTTAACCAAGAAAAGCGGTGGTGATGTGTCGGTAGTTATTGGTGCAATTAACATCTTACGCTTAGACCTCACTGGTATAATTTCAATAGCAGGGGGAACAGCCGCAAACATCGCTAACAGCAAGCACCAAGCGGCACAGGTTCAATGGCTAATTGCTATGGATGCAATGCAGTATACAGATGGATTAATAGCGAAAAATGCGGCAGTAGACACCATTAACCGTGAAGCTATGGCTTTGCTCAAAGAAAAGGGGAATACACTTACTAAACAGGTATTAGTAGAAAAGCACAAAGCAACATTTGGCGCGGAATTACCCAAAGAAACCCTATACACAATTAACGGGAATACGTATTCATTTGGTATGTTTGAACGAAGTTCTTCAGTAGATAGCGATCCGTTTTTAGTGGGTGAAACCAATTTAATCAATGCTAAAAAACAATACGTAAGTACAACGACTGTAAAAAATGCAGGAGTAATGTCTTTTGTACCGTTTCTTGAAAACAAGGTGATTGGATATTCCGGTGCGGAAGGTTACGAGCAATATCTTCTAGATTTGACTAGTCGCTTACCTGATGGTTTTTACTTGTATGTACCCTCATTCCCTGTAGATGTGAAAATGACGATTAAAGAGGGTGAAGATTGGACGTGCAAAGAATGTAGACAGTGGCAACAGTTTAGACGCTCAGACGTTGTTGTTCCCGCGATCTATTCGCAAGGCAAGAAATATGAATTTATCAAACCAGAATAAATCCCTTATTCTGGCAAGCTTCTTGGCTATTTCAGGTTGCGATATGCAGCCTGAAATAGCATCTAAACTCAATGAAAAAGTCCCTTCCTACTTATTAAATTCTATGATTTCTGGTCGATTTGCTGACTCTCACAATACATCGACTCAATTAAGGTTTTCAGATCAAGTTGAGCTTACGAGTGAATTTGGTTCATTCACAAAGGACTACACAATTAGCGGTGAAAAAGTAATTGTGGTCATGCGTAACTCTGTCGAAGAAATTAGACCACCTCTCGAATTTATCATTGCTAACAATGGCAACTCTTTGCTTTGTACCTCCTGTGCATTATTTGGGATTGGGCAGTTGTGGATTCGGGTTGAATAAGTCACGACTTTGGAAAGCATGACTTGATGATATGTTTGATTTTAATCACGCCACACAAAGGAATAGATAATGCGAAAGATTTTATCGCTATTTATGATCGTTAGCTTTGGTGCAAACGCTGCTATTAGTGTTATAAGCGATAACAGTTCATTCATAACGTTGAACGTAACTGAGCAATATACCGTTGGCGATAATGACACACTACAGAGCGCAAAAAACATCACGATTGAGCAAGCTAAAAAGTCTGCATCGGATTACGCAGGGACTTACGTTGAAAGCATCTTAGAAGTCTCAGACAACAAAATCAAAAAGGAACAGGTACGAGTTCTAACGGCTGGCTACCTAGAGTTACAAAAAGCAGATTTTAGGCGAACTATTAACTCTTCAGGGAGTATTGTTCTCGATGTAACTGCCGTTATCCGGGTATCTAAAGCTTCTATCCGTGATGGTTTAAATAATCTAAAAAATAATCCTATGCGTCAGAAGAAAATGGATGATTTAGAACGTGCGAATAAACAGTTAAGAAGTGAGCTTTTAGAACTGACGAATAAAATCAATACAGGGGCATCCCGTAATGACTTGCTTGACGCGAGAGACAAGGTACTAAAACAGCTAAATAGCAACAGAAATGCCACCAAACAGATATTCCAAGAGGGTACTTTGTTTGAGCTGGCCTTGCTGGACAGTTCAGAGTATGAGTATGCGAAAAAAGACGTTATTGAAAACGTATTTGGCTACATGGTGCATGAATCCACCGTCACTACAGATAAACCGAAGTTCGCAAAGAACAAAGATGGTTCCTACCGTGTTTTAGTACCGGTTACTTGGAATATTAGCGGAAAACGAGTCAATGATGTTCTATCGCAATACCTGAGCTTTTATACGGATAGGAAATACACAATTAAGATTAGTGCTAACAGCAATAATCGAGATAACCAAAAGAAACCATATTCCAAAGATCTCTTTGACTACATGTTTCATCATCGAATAGCTATTAAAGTTCAAATAGGACCAAAGGTGGGGTATTTGCCAGTTATGAGTCGTGGGACAAGTTGGGATAGGGAGGATATTTTTATCCAGTATTCAAACGAATCAAAAACAAATCGTTTAATCCGATACGATTTCAGAAACCCGATTGTTATTAATAATTTGACGGAAAGTGAACTCAAGAGTGCTACGACTATTAACGCTGAAATGGTATTGATTGATGAAAAGACATTGAGTGGATTCAAATATGAATAGGGTGATTATAGCAATCGCATTACTTATTCCGACACCAGTAAATGCCGCATTAATAGCCGAAGGTTGTGTTCCAACAACCGGAGTATTAACAATCGACATAACACTATCGAAGGCC